>Ga0163151_10002652_pt1 | contig 27225 bp, 23 predicted proteins | sample OliLakLV19MP5IB2_FD_145596 | JGI IMG/M metagenome (GOLD analysis project Ga0163151, IMG submission 145596) | Freshwater microbial mat bacterial communities from Lake Vanda, McMurdo Dry Valleys, Antarctica - Oligotrophic Lake LV.19.MP5.IB-2 | ecosystem: Environmental > Aquatic > Freshwater >...
ACACACGGGCACTGAATATAAACCCGGGCTCAGTAGAGGATTTGGTTGCCCTCGGTTATACGTACGCGCAAAATGACGAATACATGCAGGCTGAAACAGCCTTTGTAACTGCAATAGCTCTGCAGCAATTGACGCAAGCACCGGGCAGTCGAGCGGACGTCATGCGTTCCCTTGCCACTCTGCTGCTGACAGAAGGTCGTTATAGCGAAGCGGCTTTGAATTACGAAGAAATCATGCGCGCCCACAAGACACCGGCAACGGAAAAACAGGACGGATTCCTGCTGTCCGAAACTCGCGCGCTAAGAGATCGGACCACAACATCCACGACTGGGATGGTAGAGGCATTCGCCGCGATGCTGCCTAATGAGCAGAGTACATATCGTGTGCCATTCATTGACGCTTTGTTGAAATTGGGCAAAGCCGACATTGCATTAGAGCAACTTTCAAAAACTGACGGGCAAAGCGAAAGTCAGATATTGACGCTGCAAGCCCGCGCTTATCGGATGAAAGGCGATCTGACGAAAGCTGCAGAGTTTGTGCAAAAGGCGCTCGATACCAAGGGCGAAAGTCCAGAGAGCCAAGCGGACGCTTACACCGAGCTAGCAAACGTATTAATGGCAAAAGGCGATCTCACGGGCGCCGATAACGCCATCAGAAAAGCCACCGAACTTGATACCAAGCTATTTTCAGCCTATGAAGTGATGGGTCGTGTCTACCTGAAGCGCAGCGACAGCGAACACGCACTGGAAGCTGCTAAGCGCGCCTTAGATATCAATCCCTACTTCCAACCGGCTTATATGCTGACCGGAGATGCGTATATTTCCGCAAACAAACTCGACCAAGCGCTAAGCAACTATAAAAAAGCAGTCGACCTGTATCCGGCGTCGCTGGATGCGCATCGAAGTTTGCGTGACACATATAAGCGGCTGGCGCAGACAGACGACGTGAAAAAAGAAAACGAAGCAATTCGCCTTTTAGAAAAAGAAGGCTAAATTGTAGGGCATGCGCTGGCGTCCCTGCGCGAAACAATTACTCTCACGTCAAACTCACACTGAACCCTTAGCTTGTTGAATGCGTATAACGCATTCTCATGCGAGGTTACTAAAATGAGTGATAACACCAATAATAATGGTGGCAACTGCCGGCCGCCTGAGGTCGAAAACAAAAAACCGGATACAACTAAAATCAGCGATTTTTTTTGTGCTTTATTGCCTAAAGGACTGCCGACCGGCAGTCCAAGCGCTCCTACCCGAGACCTCAGCGGACCTCAACGTTCAGAGTTCCGTCACCTGGCTACCGGAATCTTGCCGCCTGTGACCATTCTGGAAAAAATCCCAGCCGAAGTCATGCGCATTTCAAGCGCCTTTAGTTCTCCTGTCAAAATGGAAGCCTCGGTTAGCAGAGAACGGCAAATTGTCTGGGGTGACCAGCAAGGAACCATTGAGTTGAACACCGGCGACAAGCTTCTCAGAGCTGCCAAACAAGAGACTCTGGGGTTGAAGGAAGGCGGCACACTGAGAGTTCACGAAAATGGTTCGTTTGAATTGTCAGGTCAGGTGATAGGGCAAATCAAGCACGATGCCAAAAGCGGCAGAACAACTTTGTTGCTCAACGGACATGGCGATGAGATCACCCTAACTGACGGCAAGATTGAAAAAATTTGTCGTGGAGCGAAGGAGGCAAAATTTTTGACCGCCTGCGACCTTGAGGCGAACTCCTCGCCACAACTGGCTCCTTCACAAGACAAGATCGGTCCACTACCGCCAACCCTACTTCCGAACGAATCAAAATTTCGGTAACCGCCAGAATCAGAAAAGCAAAGAGCATGGTGTAGCAGCCCTGCTCTTTGCTTTTGCGGAAGTGATGCCACAATGCATAATTCCACACAGTTTTCGGCATACTTGTCCAAAAACAGGTCCGTGGGAATACACACTGAAGCTGAACCGAAACAGCACACTGCTAACGCGGTGGCGATAGGACTGGCTGGCTGTCACGCTTCTATCCATCAACTCGACAGAGGTTTCTAAAATGGCTGACAAACCCGACGGCAACCAAGTAAGTGATCAACTCAAACTGGCAATAAAACAAACAACAGCAGCCGGTGGTGCTATAGCTGAGTTTGTTGGCAATCTGATACCCAAAGAACTGCCGCAGAATTCCGCCAAACCTCATGGCTCAACTAGCGGCCAGGGTGATGCATCTACACCGGAGGCTCACCGCCAACAGCAATTGAACGGGAAAAAAGCATCCGATACCGTCCCACCTGCCAACCCGACACTGCCTCGAATAGAAGAAAGCTGGCTGAAGAACGGACGGTCCACAGAAAATTCCCACCCTCCCCGCCAGCAGGAATCAACCCCTCTGAGACCGCCAAATTCCAACAGCGAACAAGGAAAACCATCCGAGAGCAAACTGCCTCGGGATCGTGAAAACTGGCAAAAGGAAGGACGGATCGATAATACTTTGCCACCTCGCGACAATCAAAATAAAATGAAAGAAGGAGCCAACTCTGAAATCCAAGAACAGATTGACAGAATCTTGAGACGCGATCAGGTGGTGGAAGCGAATCAAACCGGAATAATCGAGCTCAAGACTGGCGATAAGCTTGTCCGAGCCGGTGACAACGAGATTCTAATGATGAAGGGCGGCGGCGCTTTGATTGTGAAGCCTGACGGGTCCTATGAAGTCTCGTCAAAAGATCCCGTAAAAGTAAAACCCGACGCTAAAACCGGCACCACAACTCTTGAGTTTGGGAACGGCTCTGTGGTCATTCACGACGGAAAAATTACAGAAGTAAAACGCGATGGAATCACTGTGGAATTTGAACGGGAAAGACTCAGATTGCCCAATCGGTTTCCGGATGTGTTTCCCCACCTGAGACCTTTTCTTGAGCCTGAAGATCGGCACCAGCCACTGTCGCCCCCAACCTTGATCCCGGAGACTAAGCCCAGACGGTTCCTTGAGCCTGTAGATCAGCACCCGCCTGTACTGTCGCCCGGAATCCTGATCCCGGATTCCAAGAACCGCCCTGAGTTCAAGCGGTTGGATGCACCAAACCCAGACACAATCAAACGACCGATGGAACAGTAAGTCATAAAGGAAAGGGCACCTTTGTTGGTGCCCTTTCTGCTAGCCGCCCGACAGACCTAACACAGCTTCTTCCAGCTTTCGCGTGAACTCTTGAATCTTCTGCAGATCCGCAGACTTAGGTGGTGGCAAGATTGGATCTCCGAAAAGAACGCGCAGTTTGCCGGACTTCAACATTCTGGCTTTCTTCGGAAGTATGTCCCCGGAGCCCTCTATGTATGCCGGAATCACAGGGCAGCCAGCAGTTATAGCCAGTTGCGACACACCGCTTCGGAAGCGTCCCGGTTTCCCGCTCATCGAGCGTGTTCCTTCCGGGAACATAACCAATATCTCACCTCGCTCCAAAATATCCAGACACTCTTTCATGCTCTGGTCGAAATTCCCGAAGCGATCAAATGACACCGCGTTGAGCAGATTCGACGAGATTTCGGCAGAAAGTTTGTTGCGGAAAAAAGTATCCGAAGCGGCAACTGGGTGCACACGGCGCAGCAGTTCCGGAGGGAAACAAGCCACCAGAGCCGCTGTGTCGACGTGACTGGCATGGTTTGCAACCAAAATATAGGGCGGTGCCAGGTTCAACTGTTCCTCACCGCTAGATTCAAATTGATTGTGAGCGCTGAGCACGATCTTCATTCCTGCCACCATCGAACGGCGCGCAGTAATCACCAGCGGATTTTCACGGATCTTCAAGTCAGGCAAGATCGGCCGTCCGTGCGGCCACGGCTCAACAGAATCAGCTAGACGCTTGGCTTGGGCGGATCCCAGCGGAGCAAACGAACTGTATGTAGCCATCAACTTATCAAAGTTCGCTGACTCACTATTTAGAGAATCGCGCGCACCATCGGCACCACGATTCCGGCGACTCTTAAGCAAAGTGATCAGCTCATCCACTGTCTGCACATCATTTAAAGCTTCTTCCGGAATTTCCACTGAGAATTTTTCCTCCAGTCGAACCGCCAGCTCCAGGCGTGCAAAAGAATCAATGGCTAAATCTCCAGACAGGCTGCTGCGCAATCCAATTAAATCTGGATTTACGTTGGCTGTCGTGGCCGCATCCATTGTCGAAAGTAATATGTCACGTACGACAATTCCATCCTCATCGAACTTCGGCACCTCCACTGAAGCTAACGCCGAGGCGTCAGCACGAAGCGCTCCGTAGACCTGGGCAGCCTTTCCTCGCTGGATCTTATTGGTCCGTGTACGTGGCAGCTCTCCTTGATATATCTCAAATCCGGAAAGCCGCTTATATTCAGCCAAATCTGCAAAGCAGCGGGCAATCTCCGCGCGAAAAAATTCCTTATCGTTTGCCCGGTCAGCATAGTCCGCTGCCGGCACAATTATCGCGTGTGCCTGTTCTCCGCCGGCGGTCCCTACTCCGAATACACAGGCTTCCTTCATCAACGGGCTTTGTTCTAGCGCTCTTTCCAGCTCTTCTGGATGAATGTTGTAACCACCGCCCGTAACGATAGTGGATTTGATTCGACCGGTGATGTAGAGATAGCCGTCCCGGTCCAGGTGCCCCACATCACCGGTGTAGAGCCATCCATCGCGCACCACTTCAGCAGTGGCGGCATCATCATCGTAATACCCTTTCATTACGCTGGCTGCGCGCGCGATAATTTCGCCATCTTGTCCAGTCGGTACATCTTCTGCAGAACCATCAAGCGGACGTATGCGCACCTCCACATTTCGCAAAGGCAAACCGACACTGCCCGGTCGATTGGCGTTGTGCGTGTTCGCCGCAATGATAGGCGATGCCTCAGTCAAACCATAACCAGCAAGCACAGGAATTCCAAATGAAGCAAGATCGCGCACAACATCTGCCGGGACAGGTGCACCACCGGCGGCCCAGAATTTTATAGTGCCGCCAACTTCATGGTGTATCTTCTGCATAACCAAGTTGTTCAACCAGGTGCTCACCTGCGCTGACACAAGTTTTCGTGCCAGGCTTAGCGGCGCCTGCTGGCCCTGTGGCAACTGAGAAACTTTTAGCTCAATGCCCTTCAAAATGTTCTGGTAGATAGCAGGAACGCCAATCAGCACATTGATACGTTCAACTTGCAGCAGTTCTTTCAAATGCTCTGGGCCGCGCAGGCGTGAATACACCATGCAAGCGCCTTTGATCAGCGGTCCGATAAGCCCTGCTGTGAATTCAAACATATGGGAAAGCGGAAGAATAGACAGAAGTCTATCTGTATCATCCACTCGAAAGCGCTCTGTAATTGCGCTGACATTCGCTGCCACATTAGCATGTGTTAGAACGACACCTTTAGAAACACCGGACGTGCCTGAGGTAAAAACAATCAACGCTGGTGTATCAGGACTTACAGCTCTGAACACTATAGGTGGTCGCTCGTTGCTTTCGGCTATCAGGGCAAGAAACTCATCAAGCAATATAATGCGTGACTCATCCAAACTCTCTCGAAGCAAGCCAAATTGCATCCGTCCGAGGATGTACAAAGTCGGTTTCACCTTTTCCGCGAACAGCTCGATATCTGCTTGTCGGCAGCGAGAATCAACTGGCACCACTGTGATGCCCAATCGAAAAGCCCCAAGACAGGCAATTACCCATTCGGGACAATTGTCCGCACAAAGGATGATGCGGTCACCGGCTTTGACCCCTCTGATGGCCAGCGCTTGAGCAAACAGGTACGTCAGTCGCGGCAGATCCTCATAGGACAGTTGCCGGACTTTGCCACCATAAACATGACGAAGTGCAGGCCGCGTTCCCCATTTAGCAGATGCCGACAATACAAGCTCATGCAAGGCCTGGCTGCGCATCTATTTTCAACTCCTGACGGGGGCGCAATGATTATAGCCGCAGTGGCAAATTGGCGCTTGTCACGCGGCTGATCATGGCCAATAGTCTGGAATTACTCAAGAAACCATGACGAAAACCACGAACCGACTTTGGTCGCGACTGCCGTAATGGCAAATCCACCACCGGCTGGGCTCAGATCAGCAGCTTGCCAGGTAAGACGCGAGACGATGTCCAGAACTTCACTTGGTTCCATGTTCACATTTCCATTGCGACCAATGCGCACATCAATATCCATCTTATCGCTGCGATCTTCAGACAATGGATTCGATCCGCGAACGTTGAGATTCCAATTTCCACGTCCATCCGTCTGCGGTTTAAAATCGCCGCCTACGCGCACTCTGATGTAGTCAGTCAGATTGTCCGTGTCGACTTGAATACTGCGTCCACCATTTCTATCAGCGTATCCAAGCGAAACGCCCTTGATGTTCGTGCTGTACTTGGAGCCCATCTCCAATTCTGTCGGTAACGGAAATGAGACTGAAAGTCCGCGTAAATCTTTGATGGATGGGGAATCCGAATCGGAACCGATTTTGAAGGTAACTTCCGGATTTACATCAACGGTCGGGCCGTTGAAATCGAAGGTTGCTCGGCCGTTGTTTCGCTTTAACGTATATTGATCACCATCTTTTGAAATCGAACTGACGCCTTTCACCATGTCAGTGACGGTATTTTTGAAGCCTTCGGGGATGTCTTTAGTAAATTTGCCGAAATCACGATTCTCAAGCATTGGTTTGTATTCTGCCAATTGTCCGATAGCGTTTTTCAGAATTTCTCCATTGACGCCATGCTTGGTCAGGTCGATAGGAGTAGTGATTCTCCTGCCGAACATCAGCCCACTGACGGTGATCTCATTCTTACCGTTGTCCGTTCTCACCGTCATCTCATCGATATCAACGTTAAAAATGGACAGACCTTGAATGCCTTTGAGTCCTACACCCTCAGGTTTTGAGGGATCGTAAGCTACGTCAAACGAAATATCTGCGGCAAGAGTTCCGATCTTCAGGTCTATCGGCCTATCAAGCTTCATTCCGTACTTGCCATTCTCCAAGGAGACAGTTTTCAGGCGCGAAAGATAGTCGCGCGTTTCCGCGTCGAGCTTGACGCCAGGAATTGCTTCGACAGCTTTGACAAAGTCTGTGGAAACTGAAGTTTTACCTTTCTCGAAAGTCATATGTATCTTATGGGGCAGACGATTCAGGATCGTCGCAGTCTTCTCAATTATTGGTTGGCTAGTAAACTTGTCTATCAGGCGACGTTCTGCCATTACCGGATCGACAGCGCGCGGAACAGTCGGCAGCAAATCGAAGCCTTTGAGACTGTTCAATCCGCCGAATTCCAATTTCTGAGGCAGATTGTGACAGCGAATGCAGTTGCCTTGTCCTTGGAATACAAACGCTTCCTTGCGGAACTTGTCTTCCACCATCGGTTGTGGTGCCTTATCTCCATCTTCCAGGACTTGGCGAACGAAGGCATCGAAGTCTTTTTTTACTACGGGTTTTGTATCAACATCTGGCATAAGAAACGTCCTTCCTGCAGAATGCGGGTCTGCGGTGTTGTTAGTATCTATGCAGGAATGGTTTTTTTTGGACAGTAAGCACAGGCTTAGTTTTTGCCCATAGGTAGAGCCATCAGTTCTCGGGCAGGAACTCCTGCCACCCGGTAGGCACAACCTTCATGATCAATTCTTTTATCGCCAGTCTGTACTTTTGAAGCAAGACTCCCAGACCAATAATCGAAACGCCCAGCGCAGTAAGAGCTAATGGAAAAAGGGGCGAGTCGTGGAACATGTTCCATGACACATGGAACAGATAGGTGACGGTCCCGAGCCCGCCAAACACCATCAGTACTTTGCGCTTCAACAACACAGAAAGCATCATCATCGCCACGTAAATGAGAGCAAAGAGAAACTCAGTTAACTCGCCCTTCGAAATCATCACAAGCCCACCATATAGACTGAACGTTCCAAACAAATAGAGCCAGAACGCAAAGTCCCGATGGTTGATTCTTCTTAAGTCGATGCCGTAAGCAACCAGCAACATGCAGAGTCCATAAAGTATCGATGTGAGAGCGTGCGAATTGGTGTTGTGAAGTCCGAACCAATCACCGGTATCAACGGCTATCATCCACAAGGACCAAGCAATTGGAGCAGTTAAAAAAGGAAAGCGAATTACGCGTAAAGCAAACAACGCCGCAATAATAGTCGACGAATGGACAACCAGCCAATTAAAGCGGTTAGTTGAAGAGCTAAGACTAAAGTCGATCACCGGTTCTGTCCACACGTGGAATAGCCCCTGGACCGCGTAGGTCATGACCGGCACCATGCAAACAGCCAGTGACGCCAGCAATCCGCCTGGAATCTTCAGCTCAGGCTTTTTCCACATATGCAGCCCAGTCAACCAGAAACAGATCGCGTAAATTGCGCTAACCAGAAGGATTCCGCCGGCGCCGAAGGAATCCCAGTTCCGGGCCAAAAGCCAGCCCATAGCCAGGATTACGATAACTGAACCGGCGTAATAGGCTAGATGTATGAAGTCGAACTTGGCATTGCCTTCGGTTCTTTGCCCAAATGCCACCCACAAAGCTGAGGCCTGTTCACTAGTTACAAGTCCCTGCGAAACCGCCCAATCGAAATCTGTTTTTCCAAGTTTCATGACTTTCGCCTCACACCTAAGACCAGTTTAGCTGCCAAAGCTGACCTGAACCACGCAACGGTACAGTTTGGTTAGTGACACCATCACTTGAAGAGGTAGTCAGCCCGCCCTGACTACCTCTTGTGCTTAACGACTGCAACGATTGGAATGATCTTGCCATTCTGAAGGCGGCTTTTTCGCGCAAGACTTGATCGCTGAACTAACGAAGTATCCCCCCCTCAAACTTCACACTCCATTTGCCGCCCACTTGTTGTGCGTTGATTTCGAAGCCTCCTAACTGATGCGGTACAGCAGTTATCGAATAAACCCCTTTAAAATTTGGTCCATGTTTCTGAAACGTCTGGTCTTTGAAAGCGAAGCTCTCAGATGGAATCAGTTTGTTGAGACCGGACAACAAGTCTCTCAAGGGGACCCCATCATTCAGTGCTTTCTCCATGGCCTTCGCAACTTCTGGTGCGATATCTTCGTAACTTTTCTTTTTGTCCTTGAAGGCTTGCGCAATGCTGTCTGCGGCGGACTTGATGGTCTTCTCCTCTTTTGTAAGTGGCTCAGTCATCTCAGAACGCCCAATTTTCCCCGAGCTCTCCAGTGGTGGCAGACGCCTTTGTTCGTCAGAACTTTTGTCTCCATCGAATCGCTGTGATGAATTATCACCTTTCAATAGCGCTCCAATTGGCTCAAATTCGAGAAACCCTTGGTGCTCCATTTCGTGAGATTCCGTTTTGCCTCGGTTCAATCCAGCAAGTGTTGTTCTCGACTGGAACTCCTCGGTCATTAGTGAAATCAGGTCAAAATTTTTGACCCCTCCCACTCTGTTTTGCTGCACTTCATTTGTTTGTTCGATAGCCATTTGTGAAGATCCTCCGTTGAACACGCCGGTGTTTGCGAATTGTGTTCATTCTTCGGATAGTACAGTCGCATTATGACAAGACGCTAACAGTGAATCATTTCGCTGGACAGCAGTCGTCTCCGAGGGCTGAAAAGCACTAGGACTCCAAGGTCCGGGCTTGCCAATTATTATCGGGTGAACTCCGGTTGCAATTATTAGAACGGCAGATTTGTCGGTTTTAATGGGCTCTTTGCAGCTTAATGATTCAATTAGTCGTGGGTTCAAAGGTGGACGCTCGTTTGAGCCGACTGGCCAGCAGCACAACCATTTGTCTAATTCTCCTTTTAGTTGCAACGGAGATCTGTTTCCGTGCGTTCAAGTCCAACATGCAAAAGGCTCCAGCAGCAGTCGGGGCGCCAGCAGTCGTCGACGAGACCTCGCTGGTTAGAAACATTCAAAAGACCATCAGCAATAAAAAAGTCGATCCCGATGTCCTCGTTGTAGGGTCCTCGCTCAGCCACTGTTTCACGTATGACGTCGATCACGAGAAAGGCTCCACGCCTGCAGTCGAGCAGCCGAACTGCGCGCGGGCCCCATTTTTGCCAGGCATTCTCGAAAAGATCACCGGGAACCGTCCGGAAATAGAGGTCATGGCCTTGCCCGGCGCCATGGCCAACGATATTGCCGACATTGTTGAGTCTGTTGTAAATGGCGACAGAAAAGCTAAAACCGTTATATATCTGGCTGCTCCTCGTGATTTTATTGATCGACGAAGCACACCTAAGTCTGTATCAATGTTCGTTGCGGCAAAACCAACAAAAATTGGCATCACGCAGAAAACAGCAGTTGCAGATTTGAACGTAAGTCTCAAAGACTGGATGGTGACCAATATGCCAACTAGCATGATTAGGCGCATCGATCAATTCCAGAAGAACCCAACACCGCAATTAGCTTGCGAAGCAGCTCTGGACTCGTGCTCTGAGCTCTACGAGCAGCGTTCTCAAATGCGGTCCGCCTTGGTCGATTATAGTTGCGAGACCTTGAACCGGGACAAAGATCTTTGGTCTGCAGCGCACAGCCAACGTGCAACGATTAAAAAACAAACTAGATTCGACCGGGACCTCGGTGATTATAGTTTCCGCTACAATCCGCCGGACTTCGCACGACTTAAGGCTGAAGCGCAGGCTCTGGACAGGCTGGCAGCCACCTGCCGGAACAAGAAGATCAGACTGGTAATCGTCAACATGCCGCTGACAAAAGAAAATAAAGAACTGCTCGACAGCAAACTACATCGTGATTACAAGCAGGCTTTGGCAACCGCGGCACAACGACACGGATTTGAACTAATCGACGCTGATCGCAAGGAATTTACTCGCTCGGACTTCATCGATTCCGTGCACTTGAACAACTACGGCAGCAGAAAGATTCAGAACCTAATTGCCCCACAGCTCGCCCAGGCAGTCAGACACGCACTGTAGCTTTGTGCGACCTCACTTAGACCTGGATTTTCTGAGACGGTCCGCTTTCTTAAGCAAGATATCAAAGTCGCCCGGAGATAGCACCACCGCCTGATCCTTCTCCCATCCTTTTTTTGCAACGGCAATTCGGACGGCGTCCCAATCGTAATAATCGGAACCAACAATAACAGACGTACCATTCAAGTTAGGATCGTTTCTGAATAGATTATTCAAATGGTGACTCCCCCTTCGAACAAAATCCATTCCGTCATCATAACCACCGTTTGCCGCGCCCTCAACAAAGCCATCTTCAAAAAACTTGTTGAGCACGCAGTCGAAAACCTTATTTCTCAGCATGAAATCACGATTCAGGCGAAAAAAATCGGACGCGAAGGCCTGCGCCTTTTTTTCCAGCGGATCATTCAGTCTTTTGAGTTCTTCTTGCTCGCGTATTCTATCTACTGCGAAGGCTGGCTTGGGCTCACCATTTGGAAAACATTTCGATATTAAGTCCTTGTTCAGCGCAAGCATATCCTTGTAAACGAAATACGCGTAGTTAGAATTACACTCTATTCTCTTGAGATAGTCATCGAATTCTCTTTCTGCTGCCTTATTGCCTTGCTTTACTTCTTCATTTAAATCATCCAGGTACTTGACGCTGTCGGGACTGCCGCCCCCGCCAAGTTTTGACTTAAAGCCTTGCGAATCACCTTTATTGTCGTCAGCAGTAAATGATAAATTGTCACTTTTCAGCAACGCGTCGATAGGCACAAATTCAAGGAACGTCTTGCGTTCCATTTCATTAGTGGAAGTCATTTGTCCCTGGTTCAATCTAGCAAGTGTGGTCCTCGCTTGGGCTTCGTCGTTCATCAGTGAAACCAGGTCAAAATCCAGAACCGCGTCGGTATTGCGTTGCCGCACACCCTCTGTTTGTTCAATAGCCATCTTTGAAAAACCCTCCGTTGAACACGCCTGTGTTTCTGGAATTGCGTTCATGCATCGGATAGTACAAACGTTTTATGACAAGACGATAACAGCGAATCATTTCGAGGCCGGTCGCCAAGCTTACCCTCAATGTAGATGCACCTTCGAAAAACGGGCGGCTCCATGCGCCACCCGTTCCAGGTGAATCAACAACACGATACGACTTGCGTTTACCAGTGCAAGCGTTGAGACAACAGCAGGAAGTAATAGAACGCTGGTGTTGCAAATACCAAACTATCGCAACGATCGAGCAAACCACCGTGCCCCGGTATGAGACTGCCGGAGTCCTTTACCGACATGTCGCGTTTTATTACAGATACGATCAGATCACCCAGCGGCGCAGCAATACCGATCACGATGCCAGCACCAATTGCTGCTGGCCATGACATTGACGGTACCGCGTATTTAAAAACGACGACGGCAAGAACAGATCCAGCCAACCCACCGATAGCGCCTTCCCAGGTCTTTTTCGGGCTGATCGTAGGCGTCATTTTGTGTTTGCCGAACAATCGTCCGGCAGTATATGCCAGCACGTCATTCAGAACTACCGCCACTGAAAGAAACACCAGATAACCAAAACCATCAGGCAGGTGCCTCAGGAATATGAGATGCCCTAAAAACCAGCCAAAGTAGAGCACTCCGAACATGGTTGCGCACTGCTTCATCAGCATTCCTTCGTAAATTCCCAGCGCGATTGGCACCACAAGAACCAACATAATGATGAAGACAGGCATTACATAAAACATTGGAACACCGAACAGCGGCTGGACTCCAAATATTGATTGCCACCCCGGAAGAGCCAATGAGAAAGGTTCGGGGATATCCTTCGAATCATAGATGGCCGTGAAAATCAGCATTACACCAAGCACTCTTCCGGCCCATTTCAATGCACCAACCTCTCGCAGGTGCGCAACTTCGAAGAACTCTTTCAACGCGTAAAGTGACAGGGCAGTCACCAAAACAGCAAATGCTAGCCCCCCAAAATAGGCTGGCAGCAAAACGACCGGCGCGATCATGTACCAGCTTAAGTATCGCTGCCGGAGATTGCCATCACCATTCTTATTCACTCGCTCGTAAATGAAAACAGCCAGACCAGCTACAGCAAAGAAGCCGACCAGCAAAATAAGGGTGCGCATTGCGATCGGATCGAGTTGAAGATTTAGATTCATTCTTTTGGTGTCGCGTTATTCTGCAAGGAAGTAAAGATCTTGTCGAGGCGCTGCAGAAGAGTGATGGATGCCAGCGGTATAAACAGTACGAACATGATTTCAAAAATAGAAAGATTGTAGAGTCGCCGATCAGGGGCCGCCGCGTAAATCACGCATGCCACCATAAGCAGTATCATCCGGTCGGCCTTGCCGAGCAAACCACCATACTCCCGCTCGGCCCCAACCGCTTTGCCTAACACTCCGACATAACTGACAATCAACATCGCGATAATCGCAAGTAGAACCAAATGAATTTTCACATCGGGCCAAAAGGCAAAGGAAAGGAATATCGCCACGTCCGACAAACGGTCACTTAATTCGTTGATCACTTCGCCGGCCGGGCGAGCCTTGCCAGTCTGTTTTGCCAGCATGCCGTCGAGAGCATTAAGGGCCAGCCGGAGAAACAGCAAGGGGACGGCAACGATAGCTAAAAGCGGCTGTTCATAGGCGGAATTGAGCACAACAGCGGCAGTTAATGAAACACCTAACGCACCCCAGGTCAGGACATCCGGGTGCACATGCCACAAAGCTTTTACGATAGGCTGCAACTGCTTCTGGAACCAAGGTTTAATGCCGTATATGCCCAAGATAGCGCCTCAACCAGAGGCGCCTGAATCGTACGCCCTCTTAGATATTGTAACTTTTTGGAGTTTGCAGTTGCGCAACGTTGCTCGGCGGGCATAGTAACTTTAGTAGTTACGCGCTTGGAGGATAGTTCTGCATGTACCTTGTGGAACCCAAGCATAAGTATTCCGCGGACTTGTCCCGCACGGATTACCTTCAGCCAATTGATTACGCAAGGCCGGCAGCAGGTTTCTTCGTTTTTGGATTGTCTTACACAGCTTTGGCTACTTTGGCATGCCTGATGTTAGACCCGTTCCAGGCGCCGACAGTTCTGCCCGTCACTTTCCATTTCGTCATTACCGGCGCCATATTTTACGCCATGGCATCTATTGCAGCTGCACACTTGGTCCACCTGCGCTGGCTCGAGCGCCTCAAACAGAACACCCTTCACATGCATCAGCGAAAGTTATCAGTGCAGATTCCGAAGGAACCGGCTCTGGAACTGTGCCTGGCTGCATCCGCTCAGTTGGCCGACCAAAGAATCATCGGCTTCAGCCCCCAGCGAGGCGAGATAAGAGTGGTAAGTCGCGGTCAGTGGTGGCGTTCGCCAGACACCCAGATAGATTTTCGCCTTGACCAATCATTTGACGGCGTCACGAACATCACACTGGACGCTCAATCCCATCTCGATAATTTCCACCTGTCCATGCTTCACATGCTGTGGGGTGACAAGTGGATGCCTCTAATGCTCGCCAATGGTTCGCTCGATCGTCAAGACACGATGTTGAATGACATAGCAGATTACATTGCAGGTCATTCTAGCTGGACCTACCAGCATGCAATCGGATACGACCCTGATGCACTTGAACCGGCCGAAGAAAGTGAGTTCAAATCCGCGTCTTGACCGGCTCAGGTTTTGGGTTTCGTCGGATTTGCCGCACTAGACGATTTCTTTGCCGAATCTATTGTCAATCAATTAACAGTGCCACCACAGTTGCGCGTGTTGACATGTGGGCCTTATCCTAAAGATAATGCGGTAAACCAATCGGGCACAAAATGATCCTCATCCAAAGTTTTAGATTATTATCTTTGATTGAATAGACTCGGTTAGCGTCAGGTGGGTTTACACAATTAGTCACTGGCACCATATACGGTGCAAACAGCCGAGAACCGCAGCACATACAACGGTATGCTGCTTTAAGCTATAACCTAATATTGTGTAGGAACATGCTCTACAGTAACTCGTCCTTTACTCAGCAAGTAGCCAGAAGTCCAGCACTCAAGGAACGGCAAAATGGGACCACAAGACACCAACTCAACGCAGCCGTCTGACAACACTCTTGACTCAAAACGGCTGTTCGAAGACGGCTTGGGCCGAGAAACGAGTAAATTAATACTGGTTGCCGATGATAATATCGTCAATCAAAAGATCGCCACACTACTCCTTGAAAAGCTAGGCTTATCGGCCCAGGTTGTCGACAATGGTTCGCAGGCCGTAGAGGCAGTGAGAATTAGAAGCTACCCGGTTGTGCTGATGGATTGCCATATGCCTGAAATGGACGGTTTCGAAGCGACCCGAGCAATTCGTCGCATGGAACTAAGCAACGGCAAGCACACGCCGATCATTGCCGTCACGGCTTTAGCGATGGCAGGTGACCGTGAGCGCTGCATCGAAGCTGGCATGGATGACTACATCAGCAAACCAATCGATAAAGAACGCCTGAAGAACAAGCTGAATCAATGGATGAACAAAGAGTTCGTTTTCCACAATCAAAAGCTGGCAGAAAGATTCTTCGCTGCCAATGCCCGTTTGACGCCATTGGATGCCACACCTATCGATCTAGCTGCCCTTGAAGTCTTCTACGGCAGCACAGAAGAAGTCGAAGAAGTACTTCGTTTGTATGTGACTATCACGCAGCGCAATCTTCCCGATTTTAGGATGGCTGTATCGGAGCATCGAGTGACGCTAGCTGGTCGGCTTGCCCACGAACTGAAAGGCTCGAGCGCCTCAGTAGGCGCCAAGGAACTTTCCCTGCTTTGCCTGCAATTGGAACAAGAAGTCGGTCAGCAAAGCTGGGAGCAATCGCAACGAACATTTGATAATATCGAGCATTGTTTTGCCAGCGTTCGAGATTTTGTTGCCCGCACATTCAAATCTTCAACCGTGCCAACGATACAATAGGAAAATTGAAAGTACTCGTATCTGGAGCGTCAGGTTTTATAGGGCAGCACCTGTTGCCTTTGCTGCACTTTCGCGGGCATCATGCGGTAGCCTTGACTCGAGATACTCAAGGTCTGGTAAATCCCAGCTGGGATCCTGACTCAGGGCGGCTTCACCCAGAGACTCTGGATGGCTTTGAAGCGATCGTTCACCTCAGTGGCGAGAGCGTTGCTGAACGATGGACTTCGGAAAAGAAAGAACGAATCTACGCCAGTCGTGTGCAAAGCACACGGCTTTTGAGCGAAACTATTCAAAGAATGAATCGCAAACCGAAGGCACTGATCTGCGCATCAGCCATTGGGTACTATGGCGACCGTGGTTCGCAAGTACTTGTTGAAGATAGCACCGCAGGCAAAGGCTTTCTTCCCAAAGTCTGTGTTGATTGGGAATCGGCATTGTCACCGCTTGCTCGCATCGGCGTACGCTGCCTGTCACTGCGTTTCGGCATCATCCTCAGCACCACAGGTGGTGCTCTTCCGAGAATAATGAAGCCGTTTTTGATTGGTGCCGGTGGCAGGCTGGGAAATGGTCAGCAGTACATGAGCTGGGTTACTGTCGAAGACGCTGTGAGCGCAATCGATTTCTGCTTGCAAAACGAGCAAGTCACAGGAGCGGCAAACGTCGTGGCACCGCAACCAATCACTAATAACGAATTCGTCTCCTGCCTGAGCGAGATCCTACATTGCAGCTGTTCGCTTCCAGTGCCAGTTCCGATGGCCCATTTGGCATTCGGTAAGGAAATGTCCAATGAACTTTTGCTGTCGAGTGCGCGCGTCGTGCCAGAGGCACTGACCGCAGCTGGCTTCCAATTTCAATATCCGACCATCGGGCGGGCGCTAGAACATCTACTGCGAGACCGTGCCTAGGCCCAACCAAGGCAAATGCTTCAAAACCCGCTTGCGGTAAAAACCGAAACTCCGGGTTGCTGATGCAACCCGGAGTTTAACTGGCTCGATGGTATGCATCCATCGAATGACCGCAACGTGGAGGCGCTCAAGAGCACCTCCACAGAAACCCTTTAACGCGACACTTGTTGTGGATGTGATTTGCGCAGCTGATCTGGCGTTGCGATCTCGCAACCGCAATCATCACATTTTGGCAAATAACCTTCCCATCTGTTGTTACGGATGACGTGTCCGTAGTATTTGCACATGCTATTCGTTTTGCCTTGTCTAACGATAAACAATCCGGAGAAGGCGTTCGATATTGCGCGTAACACCGATTCAACCAGGCGACGCCCCTTATTTTCTTTGAGGTCGGCAGCCCGCAACGACAGTAAGTTGGATCGAGTGATGCGTTGGCTACCAACGTTGTTTCGATTACTTCTGGATGAAATTTTTGAATAGGTGGACATCGTCGTTTAACCGCCATTGGCTTATAAGCATCGGGAAATGCAATTCCCTTCATGTAATTAGAATAACGGGCAGTCTTGGCAAACTTTTGGCAAGGTTGTGACAATTTCAAGAGAAGTGGTCAAAAAGCAAAAATTCCCATACATATAAGGAATCTCGATCTGGGTCGGTGGGCTCAACGATAAAAGCGCTTTGACCTGTTGTTTCGCCACCGGCGCCGAAACAACCCACGTCGCCGCCGGCCGACCTATTCCGGTTCAAGCTTATAACCCACTCCATGCACTGTTTTGATCACAGAAAGCTGACCTTCGATGTCGACTTTCTTCCGCAGGCGCTTAATGCACGTGCTTACAGCGTCGACGGACGTTTCATTTTCTGAAGTCCAGACGCGACTTAGAAGCGCCTCAGCGCTGAAAACCTGATTGGGGTGGCGCATGAAGAATTCCAACAGGGCAAATTCTTTCGGCAACAGCTGCAAGTCCTTGCCCTGCCTCATAACGCAGTGGTTCGACGGCTCAAGCTCTAGATCGCGGAACTTCAGGGTATCGCCTTGCAAGGCAGCGCTGCTCCGACGCAATAACGATCTCAGTCGCAGCGACAACTCTTTCAAGTGGAAGGGTTTTGTCAGGTAGTCGTCGGCGCCGGCTTCGAAGCCGCTTTCCTTGTCGCTAATTGTGCCCTTGCCGGTGAGCAGGAGAACCGGGGTCGTGCCACCCTGAGTACGAAAGGCCTTACAGATTTCGATTCCTGTCATCGATGGCAGTTCCCAGTCCAGAATGACCAGGTCATATTCATAGAATTGAAGCTTGTCCATGCCGTCTCTGCCGTTATCTGCAGTCTCGACAAGGTGGTGTTCGAAGGTCAGCCAGTCGCGCACCATACGTTGCAGTCCTAGATCATCCTCGACCAAAAGAATTTTCGCCACGTAATCCTGCTACCGAAAAATGAGTGGTTATACCGCAAGGATAATACGCTGACTAGGTTGCGAAATTAAAATCAGGCGCCCATTTTTGCAACGTCGCTCGCAACGTTGCAATATTCATGGGTTTGGCAATGTAGTCGTCCATTCCAGCTTGGATACACTCAACGCGTGAGCCGTGTCCGGTAAGTGCGATAACCGTCGTGTGCTTGCCTACTAGATCTTCTTTACGACGAATTTCCTGAGTGGCAGCAATGCCATCCATTTCCGGCATTTGGACATCCATCAGCACTATGTCATACGTCGAGCCTTCCAGCTTCACAAGCGCATCCTTGCCATCCATGGCAGTTTCCGAACGCACACCAAGCTTGGCTAACTGCCGCGTGACAAGTTCGCGAATGACACGATTGTCATCAACTACAAGAACAGACAGGTCTTTATTGACATCAGTATTTACCATACTTGGCTAAATTAGCATAAGAACAGCAGTCAGATGGCAATTTGCATCAAGCATTGCATCTTCTAAAAACTTTCGCCAGGCGCAGGTTGCCGCAGAGATACTGCCTCGATTTGCTCAACCTCTTCCGTCTTTTCAATGACCAATCTGTGCAAAGGCAGGCGAAACCAGAACGTACATCCGCGTCCTTCCTCACTTTCGATGCCGATTTCTCCCTGATGAGCTTCCACTATTGCCTTGCAAATAGCCAGACCAAGCCCAGTACCGCCTTTTTTCGTGGCATCGGCAGCTTCCACTTGCTGGAATCGGTCAAAAATGGAGTCTATGAATTCCGCCGGAATACCACGTCCCTGGTCAATGACGCGAACTTCCACAGTTTCATCCACCTGGACTGCCTCCAACCGGACCAGACTGTCTTTTGGTGAGAATTTAATTGCGTTAGAAACTAGATTGACGAGAACCTGCACGAGCCTGTCCCCATCGGCGCGAAACTCGATCTCAGACGGTTCAAAATGCAGCAAGACGCCGTGGTGTTTGGCAAACGCGTCGACCGCCACCAATGTCCGCTCGAAGACATCCTGCACCATCACATCGTCGATGATAATTTGTAGTTTGCCTGCTTCCATTTTCTCAATATCCAGCAAATCATTGATTAACGATATCAGTCGCTGAACACTGGATTCCGCACCACTTACCTGTTTTTTCGCGCCCTCTGGAAGCTTGCCTAAAACATCGTTGTTTAGCATCGATAGTGTCATTTGCACCGTCATGAGCGGCGTTCGCAGATCGTGACTTATCATGGCCACAAATTCCTGCTTCAAGCGCTCGATTTCTTTTTGCTTAGTTATATCGTGCGCCACACAGAACATAAGCTGTTCTATATCGGACCACTGGATAGCCCACAAAACGTCGACAATTGCTCCGTCTTGACGCTTTGCCCGAGTCGCAAATTGACCGCGCCCGTCACCGTTTATGATGGCGCAACACGTTTTTTCGGCTAAGAACCTGTCGTCACTGAATATCAGATCGTAAAAATGCGTACCGACCAATTCGGATTGCTGGTAACCGAACAACGTCTGGCAGGCAGGGCTGACCGCAGTGAACTTGCCTTCTTTGTCGAAAGAACAAATTACATCAATGGCATTTTCGATGATCGCTCGCTCTTTCCTTCTGGCCGCATCCAAAGCTTGAGCCATGTCTTGGAAAACACGATCAAGGTGTGCAATCTCACCTTTGCCTGAAATCAGCGGATTCAAAGGCTGCCCAAGTGCTAACCGGCAAGTGTTGTCCATCAAGACTCTGAAACAATCGGCAGTGTCACGACTGAACATCAGCCATAGAAACAACGCTAGCATCACGTGCAGGACGCCGCCAACAAGTACGATTCCCATTAGGGTGTGTAGACTTTTGGCCTGCTGTTTAACAAGAATGTCGTAATCAGCCTGCTGCTCCTTCTTCGCCTCAAGTAATTCAGAAAGGCTGGCAAAGAGGTTATCCCGTCCATTGGCCAAGACGTTTCGCTTACGCTTAATGATCATTACGACCTGAAAAAAGTCTTCTTGCTTGAACTCGGCAATTAAGCGGCCGAAGATTTTCGTACTGGCATTGATAGGCACAGCAACACTTTCAGCTCTTTTCCTCATACGTTCGTCAGGCGAAGTTTCGATCAGAGTTGCCGTACCGCGCCTGATGTCGAGGAGCTTCTCGGAGATGACCTTTAGCTCGGCCGCAGGCAACGCCCCACGAAGCTCCCTCATGCGTTCCATCATCTCCGTCAGTGCATAGACGTCCTGACAAATTGATTCGACAGATTGTCCAAACCGGCGGGAAGCATTGACCGACTCCAAAACTACATAAGTCTTGTTCAGTTGCAGTCCAAGTAGCGTAATGAACACGATTTCGAATACTACTGGCAAAAGAACCAGTATCAAACCTTGGTGCGCGATTTTTAGATTTCGAAGCATTCGTGTGGCTGCGGACTCTAGGACTTTTTACCCTGATCAACGCTAAAAGCAACACCGCCGGCTTATGCCGGCGGTGTTGGTGAGTTCTGTAACTAAGATGCGGTGCTCAACGACTGGCTGTAAACCTGGCGCTAAGACTGCTCTATGCAGTTACGAGCTTTTGGCTTTTTTTAGAGTCAACCGCATCGGAGACCCCCGCATGCACGATTTTGCCTTCGTGGATGTTTACGCCATGGTTGAGCGAAGGATCGTCCAACACTGCCTTGTAGCCGGAGCGAGCAAGCTTCAAGCAATAGCCAAGCGTGGCGTTGGTCAAAGCGCGTGTCGATGTCCACGGCACTGCGCCCGGGATGTTTGCGACGCCGTAGTGCACCACGCCGTCGACTTCGTAAGTCGGTGCCGAGTGTGTGGTCGGATGGATGGTTTCGATACAACCACCTTGGTCCACGCTCACGTCGATGATCACCGAGCCCTTCTTCATGTTGCCCACCATCTCTCTGGTAATGATGCGCGGAGCCTGACGGCCAGGAATAAGCACAGCGCCGATTACGAGATCAGCATGCGGCAGGCGCTCTTCCAGGTAGTGTCCGATAGAGTAGACGGTTTGCACGCGTCCACCAAAAATATCATCCAGATAACGCAGGCGATCCAGCGATAGATCGAAAATGGTCACTTTGGCGCCAAGTCCGAGTGCGATGCGGGCAGCATGCGTGCCGACAACACCACCGCCTATTACTACAACTTCACCAGGCTCAACTCCGGGAACGCCGCCAAGCAGCACACCACGACCGCCCATGGGACGCTCTAAGTAGTTAGCGCCGATTTGTGTTGACAGACGACCAGCGATTTCGCTCATCGGGATCAACAGCGGCAATTGGCCGTTCGGCAGTTGTACCGTTTCATAAGCGATGCAAGTAGCGCCTGTTTTTGCCAGATCTACAGCCAGGTCAGGAGCAGCGGCAAGGTGCAAGTAAGTGAACAGCAGCTGGTTCTTGCGCAGAAGAGCAACTTCAGACTTTTGGGGTTCTTTTACTTTAAGGATGAGGTCAGCTTTTTCAAAAACAGCCCCGGGATCGGGCACTATCTTCGCGCCAGCTTTTTTGTAGTCTTCATCCGAGATACCGCTACCGAGGCCGGCTCCCTGTTCAATAAAAACTTCATGACCTTCGGATGTAAGAGCAGTGCAGCCGGCGACTGTGAGCGCGACTCTATACTCATTATCCTTAATTTCCTTGGGCACACCAACTTTAGACAAGGGGAGGACCTCCATCACTTGCAAAGAACCAAAAACTTCGGTCCAATTCTATCTTGTGAACGCAACTAACATTTCCGCTTTTCTTGTTGTTTTAGATTTGAGGCTGCTTGAAGCAACTCAACAGCATCGCTGCCTTCCTACTGTAAAATGGCTCTTCAACTATTTTTCAAGCATTTTCGTTCTCTCACAAAAGGCAACTCCATGAGCAATGACATCGTCATCCTGTCCGGTGCGCGCACTCCATTTGGTGCGTTCGGCGGCGGTTTAGCCACTCAAACGGCAACCGACTTGGCCACCGTAGCCACAAAGGCGGCCGTCGAACGAAGCAAAGTGGATCCACAAAGCGTGGATTACGTGATTATGGGCAATGTTCTGCAGACCAGCAAAGACGCCATCTACCTCGGCAGGCATGTGGCTTTGCGCTCGGGGATGAAAATAGACACACCGGCTTTAATCATCAACCAGCTCTGCGGGTCAGGTGTACAAGCAGTAGCGCAAGCTGCACATTTGATCAACGCTGGAGAAGCTGAGATTGTTGTGTCCGGCGGAAGCGACTCGCTATCGATGACTCCTTATATAACCTGGCAGAATCGCTGGGGCGCACGTATGGGACACGCCGAACTCTGGGACGGCCTGGACATCCGCGATACCCTAGTGAACTTTTCCATGGGCGAAACGGCGGAAAATATCCAAGAGAAATACAAGATTGATCGAGATGCCCAAGACGAGTTCGCGTTGCAAAGCCAAGCCAAAGCACAAGCAGCGTCAGAAGCGGGACGTCTTGCAGAAGAGATTATCGCGGTAGCTATCACAGACAAAAAGGGCAAAGTAACGTCTATCTCCAAGGATGAGCACGCTCGCCCGGAGACCACGAAGGAACAGCTGTCCAAGCTCAAACCGACCTTCCGGAAAGACGGCAGCGTAACTGCCGGAAACGCCTGCGGTATCGTTGATGGTGCCGCTGCAGTTGTTGTAACCAGCTCTAAAAATGCCGAAAAGATCGGTGCTACTCCACTTTGCCGAGTGGTATCGTGGGCAGTGTCCGGTGTTCCGCCGGAAATCATGGGCATTGGGCCGGTGGCTGCTATACCGAAAGTATTGGAAAAAGCCGGGTTGAAGCTTGATCAGATGGATCTGATCGAAATTAATGAAGCTTTTGCGGTGCAGTACCTGGCTTGCGAAAAAGAGCTCGGACTTGATCGCAGTAAGGTGAACGTGAATGGTGGCGCAATCGCACTGGGACATCCATTCGGAGCGACCGGAACCCGCCTGTTGCTATCGCTTGCCCTTGAGTTGAAGCGACGCAATAAGCGCTATGGTCTGGCCAGCCTCTGCGTCGGCGGCGGCATGGGCATCGCAATGATCATCGAACGCATGTAGGCGAGGGGCTAGTTCCTGGGGCAGCGCGTGCATGCGAAGGATGCCGAGTTGCCCTACCTGTCAGCTCCTGCTGGGCGAGGTTGATTGCGCAGATCCGACGCGATGGCAATGATTTATTGGTCAATCAAACGGGAGGGGACAAGCCCCTCCCCTCTTACAAGCAAGCCGCCCAGAACGAGCGGCCGTCAAGCTGTCCGGTTCAATTTAACCTAGCTGCGATTACTCCAGGTGCTCACGCCTTTGCGTTGCTGCAATGGCTCCGGGGCGTCTCCGGCAGGAGTTTGCACGTACTTCTTGTATGGGCTGTCGACTTTCTTTTCTACAGCAATCTCGGTGATGCCGGTGCCAACAGCGTTGCGGGCATAAAGCTCCGGCAAGACGCAAGGCATGTATGCCGGTGGCGGTGGAATCATTGAAGCGCTGCGGTAGTGGTGACGAACGTGCGCCACCCGATGCGACCGGGTGTGCTTAGTGGTACATGAAGCTTTGCTGGCAACCTTGGCTTTCTTTTCAGTGGTGGCTGCTTCAGCGCCGTTGACTATTGTCGACAATCCGAACGCTAACGCAAGAATTCCAAAAAAAACACGGATTCGCATGGCAATCCCCAAGCTGACGGGCTGAAGATAATGTACCACGTAGAGCTTTCGTAGGCACTGCAGCATGTCGGGCAGTTTACAAGAGATTGACGGGCGAATCTAAACAGTCAGGCGGCGGTTTTCAAGCGGGCGCGACCGCCACGTCCTTTTCATTGGCGCAAACGTTGTCTATTGCTTGGCGAATTCACTGTCACCCAAGTTCTTGCACCGCTTAGGGAGCTGACTGCACTTAAAGTTTCATCGATGCTTTCAAATCTGGTCGCGGCTCAACTGAACCGCGATACCACCAAAGACTATGAGAAGAATTGCAGCGAAGCGCAACTTGCTGAAGCGCTCTTTCAGAAAGAGCAGCGCCATAAAATACATACAAAGTGGATAACAGCCGGTGATAGCAATTACGTAAGACGCTGCAGACAGGCTAAGAGCCATCAAGAAAGTGAATCTGCCAATACCCAGTAAAACCGCCGACAGAACGCTCCACATCCATGCGCGAACGTTGCGTAATTCAATTTTATAGCGAATGCCTTTCGCCACCACAAACGCCACCACAATTATCAAACACTCCCACAAACATTCTGCAAGCCAGATTTCCAACGGTGTGCCGTAGCTGATCGCTTTCTTGTCTAAGATGCCCCAAATACCCCATCCGAAGGTGGCGGCAAATAAGCAAATAGCAAGAACTATTTTGCTATCTTTCGTCAGCTTACTTTTTTTGTCATCAAACGAAACAGCGATACCAAGCACACCCAGAGCAATTGCAATTGCTCCCAAGGTGCGGCCAAGTAATAGTTTTTCGCCCAAGAAGACGACTGCCAGGAACTGTGTCACCACTGGATACGCTGCAGTCGCTCCGAGCACCAAGCTGGCATCGGTGATGGTCATTGCCACCAAATAGGATGCCACTGCCAACATCTGGAACATCGCTGCCAAGCCAGTCCAAATCCAAGCATCCGCGCTGATATCGAAGCTCGGCTGTGTCATTTTCATGTACAGCCAGATAAGTGGCACTTGGCAAAGTGCCATTCCATACAAGCGGAAAAGAACACCGGCGTGCGTGGAAGTTTCTAAGGCTTTCTTATCGAGAATGCCCCAAACGCTCCAGCACAGGAGCGTAATGACAATGTAGACATCGAGCGAAACGTTGGCCACTAAGCCAGCTTACACCTAGCGAAACATCGAGCACCGGTCTAGCTTACACCTAGCCAGTTAGTCATGCTGTCCAATTTTGCTTGAGAATCCGGATGTCCCCGACGAGCGGCAACTCTATGCCATTTGAGAGCTTCTTCCGGGTCAACGCTCACGCCTAAGCCCTTTTCATGAACCAGGGCCAGATTGTATTGGGCGCCCGTGTGTCCAGCGTTTGCCGCCTTCTCCAACCAAAATACAGCTTCCTTTTCCCGTTCGCCGCGCCCTTTCAGGCAGAGCATTCCGCATCGGAATGCCGACGAACTGTGCCCTTGCAATGCCGCTTTTTGATACCATGCACAGGCCAACTCAATGTCCTGTTCTTCTTCCAATATCATTGCCAATTGGTATTGCGAGTTGACCTCGCCTCTGAGGGCTTCAGACAAAGCCTTGAACGCTTTAGGATTATCGCTATTCATTCCATTCATCGCAGTTTGCCCCTCTGCCACACGATTGCGCACAACGCCGTGTGTTCGAACCAGCGCAAGAAACGCTCACGTCATAAGCCAAATCTAGCAACGCTTGCTTTCAGCAACGTTTCGATTGCGTTTCAAAAACGTTTCAGACCTAGGCTTTAGCCAAGTTTTGGGTTACGACATGCGGGTTGATGACTATAATTTCCTGCGTCCTCAAATCCGGCAAATCCAGCTTCAATTGGAACTCAGATGGTGGTTCGAAGCAGTCGATGCAACGAGCTTCGTATTCAGAATCGCCAACTAAAATTTGCTCATTGGATTGCACGCTACGTTGAGTTCTGCTGGCAAAATCAGATCCGCATTTTCTACAGACAGCGCACAATTTATCCACTCGATCGGCCAGCGCCAAAAGATGCGGCACCGGGCCAAATGGCTTACCGCGGTAATCAAGGTCAAGGCCGGCACAGATAATTTTTTTGCGCTGTTTTACCAAGGTTAGAACAACATCAATGATGTCTTCGCCGAAGAACTGACATTCATCGAGTCCGATAACTACTGCATGCGAAGAATACTTGAGGATATCTCTTGCATTTTCCACAACTATTGCTTGCGACGTTTGCCCGTTGCGCGACTCCACGTGATCCGGTTTGGAACGTGTATCAATCGCCGGACGAAAAATAATCGTCGGCAGATAGGCAAGCCTGGCCCGCTCTATACGTCGAATGAGTTCGCTGGATTTTCCAGCGCTCATGCAACCGATGATCATTTCTAATCGATATCCAGTGAGCATGGGACACCTGAATAAGTTGTACGCAGTCACCCATGGTAAACAACTTGCGCCCGAAAACGGCTTCGTCAGAGTTTTATATTTCTTCAGCTAAGGAACGTATAAGAATTAATGAATGATTCATCTTGACGTGCTACTGGCACGGCGTAAGGCTTCAGCACCAAATATGGTGCAGTGAGCATTAGTGGAAGACGCGAATCAGCGCGCATTAAGCAGCTCGGCAAATTCCTGGCGCAACTTGGCACTGGCGTCGCTACTGGCATCAAGTTTAGAAAGCGCCATCAGTACCTGCGCTTTGGCATCTTGCGTCCGGCCGACTTTCTTCAAGGCCTTGGCTCGATAATAGGAAAGTTGATACGGTGTGAAGTGCAAATCTTCACATCTTTGAAAACATTGAAGCGCACCGTCGATGTCATCTTTTTCCACCAGTGCGCGCCCTAAGTTGAGCTGCACAATGGCCAGACCAGGGTCTATTAGCGCCGCTCTTTTATATTGCTCAATTGCCAGATCCAACCGCTTGAGTTTCAACAAATCGTTTGCCGCGTTCATACGCAGCTCAGCTGAATCCATGCCTGCTTTCAGCACCTGCTGGACGCCTCGGGCATACGCAGTGAGAGCGTTTTCCACCTGCTGCAAGTTGTCGAGAGCTACACCTTCCCAAAAGTATCCTTCCGGTTCTAGCGGTCTTTGTCCGATAAATTCGCGAATAAGGGGCAAGGCCCGGTTCGGTTGATTCTGCTCCAACAGCGCCTTAGCCTGGTTCAATATTTGCCAGGTCGTCGGCTGGACTGGACTGTCAGGAGGCACTGCTGGCGATGGCTGCACCGGCACCGGCGCAAATGTTTCACGGGCAGGCATCGAGGGCTGCTGGGGCTGCGATTGCGGCATGGGACCGGAGATTTGCGCTTGGACCGACGCTGGATCGATTGTTTGCGGCATCGGCCCGGCCGGTTGACTGAAAGGTGTTCCCACTGGTTGGGGACCATATGCATCCGCAGCACTTTGGGCCAGCACAGAGCCGCCGGACAGCGCGGCAAACAGCGCCGAAGTTATGCCAATTGCTTGCGTTTTTCTTGCAACAGTCATCTACAC
>Ga0163151_10002653_pt1 | contig 27219 bp, 28 predicted proteins | sample OliLakLV19MP5IB2_FD_145596 | JGI IMG/M metagenome (GOLD analysis project Ga0163151, IMG submission 145596) | Freshwater microbial mat bacterial communities from Lake Vanda, McMurdo Dry Valleys, Antarctica - Oligotrophic Lake LV.19.MP5.IB-2 | ecosystem: Environmental > Aquatic > Freshwater >...
TTCTTCTATTGCGAGGCGTAGTTCAGTATTATCAAATAGCATTTGACGAATTTGTGTAAATACTCGCATAATTTGAATATTTACATTTATAGCTATATCACTGTTTAAAATTCCAGATAACATTGCTACTCCTTGTTCTGTGAATACATATGGGAGCCTCCTTGTTCCACCCCAACTTGATATTCCATTTTGGAATATCAAGTTTTAAAATTCTTTCTCTGTCAATTGAAACATAAAATCAATTGGAAACCGTTTCTTATTCCTAAATACTGATTTATTCAAATTTCCTGTAGTTACTTGATATAATTCTGCTAAATCTTTATCCTGCATTACTTTCTGTCCTCTTACGTGATAAATTTTGTTCATTATTACCTCATGCGAAATTGATAATAACGTTATTTTCTTTGTCATATTTTTTTATGTTTAGGGGTATCGCATTTTGCGTTACCACTTGTTTTAATACTCGTGTTTCTACCCCTACATGTCAGCAAGGTCTTTATCTAACATTACTTTTTGCCAGGTCACAAATTGTGATCTTGAAGATTTTGGTTCGAAAATCTAAACTGTTTTTTCTTTGAGGTGCCAAATTGCGACCTCAAATTCTATTCACCAAATTTTAAGTACTTAGATATGATTGTTTTTTAAACAGGAAGGATGCTTTTTGAATTTCGGTAAACAAAAGGGCATTTAATACTTTGCAAGTAAGATTGGAAATAAAAATTTACTTCAAAAACTCCAAAACACTCTCAGGAGGCCTTCCAATAATGGCTTTACTCCCTTTTACAATAATTGGTCGTTCAATTAAAATGGGATTTTGAGAAAGAATTTTTATCCATTGTGCTTCGGTCAATTTTTTTGAAGCAAATTTTTGTTTGAAAACAGGTTCTCCTTTTCTTACAATTTCTTCTGCTTTCATTCCAAGCATTTTCAAAAGCTCTTTGATTTCTTTTTGAGTGGGAGGCGTTTTCAAATATTCAACTATTTCAGTTTTTACTTTCTTTTTTTCTAAGATAGAGCAAACGTCTCTGCTTTTAGAGCAACGGGTGTTGTGGTATAGCCTCACCCCGGCCCTTTGATGACGATTTTCTTTTTTATTTTTTTGCGTCATCGAATCCTCACGGATTTCCAAAGGAGAGGGAGTTGTCTCTGTTTTTATTTTTTTCGTCTTTGACATTTTCGTTTTTAATTTACATTCTTGAACAAAATTGAGCTGTACACACAACACGCATTGTGTAAATCCCCTACGAAGGAGTCCTTCGGACCTAGCCCTTTTTTAGGGAGAATTGCTTCCACTAAAATTGAACATTTTAAGCATCAAAGAAATTCTAATCCATTTTTATTTTTTTTCGTTTTTGTCACCTCTCAATTTTTGTTTCGAAGCTTGCTCCCTCTCCTTCGGAGAGGGCAGGGGTGAGGTCTACGAGTTCCCGTATTCCATCAAATAAGACTTAATGAAATCTTTCAAGTCGCCATCCATTACTGCTTGAATGTTGGATGTTTCATAACCTGTTCTTACGTCTTTGATAAGTTTGTAAGGATGAAAAACATAGTTACGAATTTGTGAACCCCATTCTATTTTCTTTTTATTTCCTTCGATCACATTTATTGCTTCACGTTGTTTTCGTAGTTCTATTTCATACAATTGCGACTTCAATAATTTAATGGCGTTCTCTTTATTTTGTAATTGCGAACGCGATTCCTGATTTTTGATGATGATTCCGGATGGCTTGTGATACAAACGTACTGCGGTTTCTACCTTGTTTACATTTTGTCCGCCTGCACCGCCTGCTCTAAATGTTTCAAATTCTAAATCGCCTGGGTTCACATCAATTTGAATGGTATCATCAATTAAAGGATAAGCATAAACAGAAGCAAAAGAAGTATGACGTTTTGCATTTGAATCAAAAGGAGAAATTCTTACCAAACGATGCACACCATTTTCACCTTTTAAATATCCAAAAGCATAATCGCCTTCAAATTCAAGTGTGACAGATTTAATTCCGGCCGCATCACCATCAGTTCTGTCGGTTTCTTTTATTTTATAACCATTTTTTGTTCCCCACATCATATACATGCGCATCAGCATTTCTGCCCAGTCGCAACTTTCTGTTCCACCTGCTCCTGCATTTATTTGAACTACACAACTTAAAATATCCTCTTTTCCACTGAGCATGTTTTTGAATTCAATTTCTTCCAACAGCTGAATAGTTGTTTGATATTGTTGTTCAACATCCTGCTCTGTAGCTTCCCCTTGCTTGAAATAATCATACAGCAAAGCAAGGTCATCCACATTGCTCTCTGCCTGAGCAAATGATAAGCTCCAATTCTTTTTTAATTTGGTTTGTTTTAGCAGTTCTTCTGCTTTTTTAGGGTCATCCCAGAAATTCGGTGCGAGTGCTTTCTCTTCTTCTTCAGCTATTTCGCGAAGCTTACGATCGATGTCAAAGATGCCCCCTTAACGCACTGGTGCGTTCCCGAAGGTCTTTTAGTTGGTCTGTAGTAATCATGGCGTAAAGTTAATAAATATTGGGAATTTGAGAGAGAAATAAGAGTATTTTTGTGGCAATGAAGCCAACAAAATATTTCAGAACTACTACAGATGAATATTGTCATATCAGTGATGATACGGTTTTTATATTCAATACTAAAGAACCAACACGCATTCCATTAGAGCATGAAGTAAGCGATGCTTGGGGGATAAAAAGTGTATTGAATTATATATTTTTTGTGATGATTTTGTTTTACACTATGTTTTCTGTTTCTTATTATGGTGCAGGGTTTTTTATGCAGCCACTTAATTACGGAGCGCTTCTTTTGTTGTTTATTTCGTTTGTGAAAATAAAGGATGGTTTTGTTAGTAGTTCAACGCCAACTATTCAAAGAAGTAAAATAAAAACGGTACATTTTAAAACACCAATGTTTTCTTTTGCTAGGGTCGTGATTTATTTTGAAGGACCCGAAGGAAAAGTGCTGAGAAGAAGTATTTCTGTAAAGTATAAGCAGGAAGCGGAGCAAGTACTTAAGGAAACGGGGTTGTTAGTGTGAGTCAATTTTTGCTCGCAGATTTCGCAGATTTTCGCAAATTTTTTACTCTAGATTCTTAATAGTATCCCAAATAAGATCCCCTTCAAAACCTCTCGACATAGCATATTGTGCAGCCTTGTAATTTCTAACTTGCTCTTTCCCTTTTGGATTTTCTTTTAATTTTTTGGCAAGAATATTTTTTAGTGTTTTAATATAATCAGCCTCATCAATTTCCTGCATTCCCTTTTTTATGCAGTAGTCAGAAATTTTACGTTTTTTTAATTCGATTTTAATTTTAACTCTTCCCCATTTTTTTATTCTGAATTTCCCTCCGGCAAAAGCTTTTGCAAAACGTTCTTCGTTTAAATAATTATCGGAAATTAGATTGGCAATAATATTTTCTACATCATTGCTGTGCAAACCCCATTCGTATAGTTTATCGCGCATCTCTTGCTGGCAACGTTCCTGATATGCGCAGGAAAGTTGAGCTTTTATTGTTGCCTGATTGGGTGTGAGTCTCTTTTTAGGTTTTTTATCTTCGAAATCCATATTTACTCTCCTCAATTAACATTTTTAATCCCCCTTGCCCCCTTTTTTTAAAGGGGGAATTTAATCCTGCTAAGTTTTAATTTTTTACTATTCTCGATTTTAACTCGAGTAAAGATGTTGCAGATTTTTTTTACTTTCGAACTAAAGTTTTCAATTTCCGACTAATCTCACTTCTAACTTCTAACTCCCAGCTTCCGACTAAATCAATCCTCGTGCTTTCAATTCCAAATATTTATTAATCGTGTTTACTGATAAATTTTGCGGAGCAGTTAAAATGCTATGAATACCATACTTTTCTAATTCTTTCACAACTAATTTTTTCTCGTAAGAAAATTTTTCTGCAATCGCTTTGTTGTATACTTCTTCAGTGCTGATAGCTGGTGTGTCGAGGAAAGAACGCAACTCCGTGTTTTCAAAAAAGATAACCACTAACAAATGGTCTTTTGCTATTCGTCTTAAGTATTTTAATTGTCTTTGTAATCCAGATAATGTTTCAAAGTTGGTATATAATAAAAACAAACTCCGCTGATTGATCTTTGTTTTTACATTGATGTATAAATTTTCAAAATCACTTTCCAAATAGCCTGTTTTTTGATTGTACAGCAATTCCATTATTTTTTGCAACTGTGCATTTCTCCTGTCGGCAGGGAGAACCGATTGTACTTTGTTTGAAAAAGTAACAATCCCTGCTTTATCCTGTTTGAGCATAGCAATATTAGAAATCACCAAACTAGAGTTGATTGCATAATCCAAAAGGCTCAAGCCTTCAAAAGGCATACGCATTATTCTACCCATATCAATTACCGAATACACTTGTTGTGATTTTTCATCTTGATATTGGTTGATCATTAATTTATTTCTACGAGCAGTTGCTTTCCAGTTTACTGTTCTGTAATCATCTCCTGCAACGTATTCTTTGATTTGCTCAAACTCAGCATTGTTTCCTCTTCGTCTAATTTTTTTAATTCCAGCATCGGTTAGTCTGTTGGAGATAGCCAATAATTCATATTTTCTCATTTGCATGAAAGAGGGGTAGACGGGAACGATCATGTCTTGAGAAAAACGATAACGTTTTTGAATGAAACCAATAGGGCTTTTCACATAAATGTTTACCGCTCCGAAATGATATTCTCCACGCTTAACCGGACGAACATCATATTCAATAATCTTGTTGCTTCCGGGCTCAACAGAAAGTTTAAATTCTTTGTCACGTGCCTGAAATTGAAAAGGCAGTTCGTCAATCACGCCAATACGTACTGGAAATAAATAACGATTTTCAATAACTATTTGAACGGGATTGTCATCTCCATTTGATAATTTATCCAAAGTATCTCTGCGAGCATATATCCCTTCTCTGTTTATAAAGAGAATCAATATGTCTATAAAAAAGAGTGCTGCAATTCCTATCAAAACATAATGTGCAATATCATAAAGTGTAGGAAAGAAAAATCCAAGTACAAGAAATACAACTTCAGCTGCTATAATGTAATATAGCAGGTTGGATATGTATATGGATTTTAAAAATAGCTTCATTGCGTATCAATATTCAACCCCTTCAGGGTTGTATGATTTTTATTTTTTGTTATTCATATTTAACCCCTTCAGGGTTGTATGATTTTTATTTTCTTTTTCTGTTATTCATATTTAACCCCTTCAGGGTTGTATGATTTTTATTTTCTGTTATTCATATTTAACCCTTTCAGGGTTGTATGATTTTTATTTTCTTTTTCTGTTATTCATATTTAACCCCTTCAGGGTTGTGTGATTTTTATTTTCTTTTTCTGTTATTCATATTTAACCCTTTCAGGGTTGTATGATTTTTATTTTCTTTTTCTGTTATTCATATTTAACCCTTTCAGGGTTGTGTGATTTTTATTTTCTTTTTCTGTTATTCATATTTAACCCTTTCAGGGTTGTGTGATTTTTATTTTCTGTTATTCATATTTAACCCCTTCAGGGTTGTTTAATATTTACAGCTATTGGAAATTGACTTTTAACAAGTCTCTCACCCAAAATTATTAATGAACCAGCAAACAAGTGAACCAATGAATGAAGAGGCCTTGTACGAGGGTGCCTCGCTATGAAACCTTGCTACTATCTTGGCACTTCAATCTTTTCAATAATTCCTTTGATTACATCTTTTGTTGTAATTCCTTCCATTTCTTTTTCAGGAGTTAAAATTACGCGATGTTTTAAAACATGTGTTGCAACAAATTTTATATCGTCAGGGGTGACAAAATCTCTGCCTCGCATTGCAGCAATTGCTTTTGAGCTTGTTAAAATTGCTAAGGATGCACGTGGAGAAGCACCTAAATACAATGAAGAATTGTTTCTGGTTTGATTTACAATTTTTGCGATGTATGAAATTAGATTTGCATCAATGTGAATACTCCCAACTTTTTCTCTGTAATTTTTTACTTCTGATGCATTCATAACACCTTCTACCGAATTGATATCAATTGCATTTTTTCTTGCATGATAGTCGGCAATGATTTTTGTTTCGTCTTCTAATTTTGGATAATCTACTTCAATCTTAAATAAAAATCTATCCAATTGTGCTTCCGGCAATCTGTAAGTTCCTTCCTGCTCAACTGGATTTTGTGTTGCTAAAACGATAAATGGAGGAGCCAAAGGATATGTTTTTCCATCAACAGTGATTTGTCGTTCTTCCATCGCTTCAAACAATGCCGACTGTGTTTTTGCAGGAGCTCTGTTTATTTCATCAATCAAGACAATGTTAGAAAAAAGCGGACCTTGCTTGAATTCAAAATCAGAGGTTTTCAAATTAAAAATACTGGTCCCGATAATATCGGAAGGCATTAAATCGGGAGTGAATTGAATTCGGGAGAATCCAACTTTCATTGTTCTTGCTAACAATTTTGCTGAAAGTGTTTTTGCAACACCTGGTACACCTTCAATTAAAACATGCCCGTCTGCCAATATTGCTGCAATCAATAGCTCAATCATGTCGTCTTGCCCGACAATTATTTTGTTGACTTCTCTTTTTATGTCCGTTACAGCTTGCTGTAGTCCACTTAAATCAACTCTGTTTTGAAATACTTGTTCTTCCATTTTTTTAATTCATTAGTTAATTAGTTCATAGGTCGCGAGGTTTCATAGCGAGGCACCCTCGCTACAAGGTCTCGCTATTTACTAGTTTTCTGTGTGTATTTTGTGTTTTCTTTAATTTTTTTGCCAGCTAATTTAATTACCAACTAGAATTTATTGTCTACTTTTTTATTGTTTGTTTTTTGCCAACTGCCAACTGTTTTAATTGTCAACTGTCTATTATCTTCTATTCTCCCTATGAAACGCTTCAATCATTCTATTTAACTTTAATAATTCCGGTTGTGTAATGCTTGTTTTTACATTAATGTCAGCAAAATAATAAAACAAATCGTGCACTTTATGTCTTTCTATTCCTGATAAATTCGTGATTCGATCGATAAATGCATCATCGTATAAATTTGTTTTTATTTGAAAAGTAGATCGAATATATTCTAAAAAATATATTATTTTTTTGTCTGCTATGTTTTTGTGATTTCCTGTTTGATAATAAAGTGTTCCAACTATATCAACAAAGTCCAAGGTAGTGTTCCTCAATGGTTCAATAATAGGAATTATTCTTTGTCTGCGCTTAACTCCTATGATAATAAACATGAGCAATGAAAGTAGAAGCACAAAGTAAGCACTTTTTAAAGCAGGATTATTAAAAACAACTCTTAGCGGACTATCTTTCTTAGTATTTCCTGCTTTATAATGCTCATCCCAAATAATTTTTTGGTTTGGTAAATAGGATAGCGCTTTGTATGGATAATCGTAGTTTTCTCTGTTTATAAAAAGATAGTTGCTAAAAACCTCCGGTACGGTGCTTAAATAAAATTGACCTTTTCCCCAATTGATTTTAATAAAGTTAATTTGTTTGTGTAAGTCGGTTCCTAATACAATTGCTTTACTTGAATCAAACGAAGTGAAGTGACTATTCTCAATTCCTTTTGTGTAAACATAATCTTTCTTTCTTTTTAACAATGGATTTACAAAATTAATGGTCGCACTGTCGTATGGTTTATAAAACTGTTGCAGTGATATGGAGTCGTTTTTAAATGTTTCAGTGATTCCGGAATAATTATCAGTTTCTATTTTTAAAGTATCGGCAAAAATTTCTGAAAAATAATTAGCAGCAATAAAAACGGAATTTCCATTTTCTGCAAAAGCCAATAACTCACGTGTGTCTAATTTGTCGGGTTCAAATGCATCATTAATGATAATATAATTACTGTTCGAAAAACTTTTGTCATTTAGTACGTTGTAAATAGGAAATGATTCTGAACTAATTTCTTGACCAGGGAATATGCTTGGCAATGCTCCATACAAGGCCGATGTGCCAAATGGAACATTATCTTTTTTTTGAAATGTTTTAGTCCAATTGATTGGTTTTGGGGCAAATACTTGTAATATAATCAGTCCTGTGAAACACAGAACTAAAATAAAAATGTATTTTTTATTGCCTTTAAACATTTATGCTTTTATTTTAAAATCTTTAAATTTTGAAATAGTGTTTTTGAAATTAGTTTCGTCCAGTTGAAAATCGCCATACCAAATGTATTCGTAAAGCAATGCAAGTTCTTTAAATTTATTACTGAATTTGCTGTTTGAGAGTTCCATCGAATAATCATTATTGGTTTTATCAATTTGCCAAGAAATTAAATTATTGTCGGTTAACTCTTTTAATAATTTCAAAAAGTGTAAACGTACTGCTCTACGATAATCATTTCTGTCAATGGCTGCTGCAATCAGTTCATCAAAATTAATTTTATGAATGTCTTCTTCAAACTCTTTAAAATCAATATGCACGGAAGCACTTTTGCCATAAAATACAGCACGGATATCGTTTTTTAATACCAATAAAATAATAGCTACAATAGCAACCAGTATAAGTATGTAAGGTATTACAGCTAAGGTAGCAGCTCCGCCACCGGAACCAAAAATTTCAGCTAGCATTCTCCATATCCATTCTTTAAATCTGTCCCACCAGGTTTTTGCTGCTGGGCCAACACGGTCATATTTGTAATCCGAGTTTTCAAAAAGTTTTTCTTGATCAATGGGATTTAATTGCCGTACTTGAATTTTTGAAGAATCAGGAGAAAGAACAATTATGGTTTTTGTAGAATCGCTTAAAGCATTAGCAGTACCACTCTTTAATAAAATAAAAAGTAGTACTACCAATAAAAAAATAATTCGCTTAGTATTGCTGATTAACATTGGTGTTAGGAGTAGCTCCAATTTCATTAATTCTTTCCATCATTCCTTTTCCGTCATTTTTTTCTGCTAAACTATAATAATGTACACCGTTGATAATATACATGAAACCATATAACAATGTTGTGCAAAATGTACAAACTGTTGCAACAGCAATAAATGGAATAGAGGTTTCGTTTTCACCACCTTGCAAGCTGCTAAAGGTTAATACCATTTGATACGCAATTTGAGGGATTGAAAAAACCATTCCTATCAATCCAATTCCAAAACTACTACAAACAACAATTAACCAAGTCCACCAGAATTCGCCTCTCATAACTTCTTTGGTTTTGTTATAGGATTCAAAAATGCCAGTATTTTCTTCCATTTTTACTAAATACACAACAGATAATTGCCAGATGAGTGGTGGAAATAAAATGAGCATTCCAAAAAAAGCAGCAATTAGAAAAAGTACACCAAGTCCTGGAACGGCTAATCCTATTGCAACTCCAACTCCAACAATAAGTCCTATTATTATAATTAACAATATTGTTAAACCAAAAAACACACCCAAAATCCCGCCTATATTTTTTGTTAATGTATTGGCAACATCATTTATAGTAAATTGTCCCGGGCCTTTTTCTGAATAGTTTATCATATATGAATAAACCGTTCCAACCAAGGCTAAGTTTGCTAGAATGCTTGCAATAATAAATATTAAGTAAGTCCATCCAAATTGTTCAAGAATTACATCTAATGGATTGTTACCATAAGCTATTCCCGACTGCAAACGACTTTGCATTGTAATAGCGCTTGCTTGATAAAATGCCCCGGCAATAGAACTAATTAAAAGAAATGGGCCCGCAATAAATACAAGTGATTTCATAAAAAGTTTAAAATTTTGTCGAATAAACTTTATGGAAGTGTTAAACGTTTCTCCAAAATCACGCACTTGGCGTAAATTAATTTTTTCTTGATTCATGTTTTTAAAATTTAAAATTGTTGTTCGGTTATGTTTTTTTGTGAAATGCCAATCTCATTAATTCTTTCCAATAGCCCTTTCCCATCTTTTTTTTCTGCAAGGCTGTAATAATGAAAAGTGCTGATGACATAAAATATTGAATTGGTAATTGTTCCTAAAAATGTACATACAGCAGACACAATGATATAAAGAATAGATGTTTCTTGAACAGATTCAGCAGTGCCATAATAATTAATAAGGGTATATAAATAGGATGGTAATAAAAATAGAACCGAAAGTAGCGAAATAGTAAACAGTCCACAAACAACAAGTAGCCAAGTCCACCAAAAATTATCTTTCATAACTTCACGTGTTCTTCCGTATGCGCTTAGAGGGATTTCATTTTCTATAAGTATAACAAGAAACACAGTATTGATTTGCCAAAGCAAATTAGGACCTACTAATAAAATTCCAATAAAAATTAGAATCACCATTAGCACACCAAAAAAATTTGATGAGTTTCCAATCATTCCTATTATATATACCAGTGCAACTATAAAGATGGTAGTTAAAAAAGAATACAATAAAAATCCTCCAGTTATTTTTCCAATGTGGGCATTCATTTTTTTGGCGACATCAGCAACCGTAAAATTTCCTTTCCCTTTTTCGCTATATACTATCATATAACTGTAGGTTGTGCAAATTATTGATAAATAAGAGAGGATCTGTAGCAACAATGATAAAAAGTATTCCCAATTGTAAATTTTAATATTATAGAGCAATCCAGCTTTTACAAGGGCTGTTTTGTCGATAATAACGGAGTCGTAATGAGCCAAAATTAAACTGTAACTTAATATAAAAGGACCGGCTAAAAATAACAAGCAAATAAAAAAAGAAGAAAAATTTTGTCGTAAAAATTTCACAGAAATATTAAACGTTTCTCCGAAATCACGGGCTATTTTAAAATTTATATTTTCTTGTGAGATGTTCATTTTTATTTTTGAGCTCTATTGTTTAAGCGTATCGGGTAAATTATAAAATACCAGATGATAAACGCAAAGGATAATCCTATAATGGATAAGCTTAACCACATGGGCATATCGCTGTATCTGGTAACAAAGGATTCTAAAAAGCCTGCAACAATAAATACAGGAACCAATCCTACCGCAATTTTTACTCCTTGTTTGGCACCTCTCACAAATGAAGCACTTCTGGAATAAGTTCCTGGAAATAAAATACTGTTTCCCATTGTTAATCCTGCGCAACCAGCAATTATAATTGCTGAAATTTCCAATGTGCCATGTATCCATACCACTAGTGCAGATTGCAATAAAACACCTTTAGTATAAAAGAAAAACTGGAATGCACCAACCATCACCCCGTTTGTAAAAAGCATATAACCCGTTCCGAATGAAAACAATATGCCCATTGCAAAACAGATAAATGAAACGTAAATATTATTTACTGTTATGATAGAAAACATGTTTCCTTGGCTCATTCCTTTGTACACAGCCATTGGATCACCTTTGTCTATATTCTCCAGCGTTTCATTTACATATTGATCACCTAATATTAATCTTACGAATGTGTCATCGTATATGGCAGAAACAACACCTATTAAAAAGGCAATTCCAAAAATGATAAAAGCGTACAGTAATTGCTTGTGAGAATTTTTGAAAATAAATGGTAATTCGTACTTCCAGAAATTTACAATACGAGATTTTTTTTCTTTTTTGTTTTTGTAGATCTCCTGATGTACTCTTGCTGCAATAGAGTTTAGGTATTGAGTAGTTTTTGCTTTTGGATAATGTGTTTTAGAATACGATAGGTCATCCGTTAGCTGAATAAATAAATCAGCCATCAAATCTGGATTCGAGCTACTTCTTGTGGAAATAAGCCCCTCAAATTCTTGCCACTTTTCTGCATTTTGTTTTAAAAAAGTTATTTCTTTCACAATGGGCTTATTTATTCATGTCAACATCGTGCTTATCCTACACGGACATCTGTAAATTTATACAAAATAATCGTTAAATAATAGATTTTTATAGTCCATTTAAATGCTTATTTTTATGGAGTAGCAATTGTTTACTCCCTATGGATAATATTAAAATACAGACCACTCAAAATGTTGATATAGAGTATGAATTAGCCAGTATTGGCGATCGTATTTTAGCGACTTTGCTGGATTATTTATTCTTTTTTGCTTACTTTTTAGTTATTATGATGTTTGGAATGTTTGCTGGAAGTATGCTCAAAGACAATATTTGGCTTATTATTATTATGTGTCTTCCTATTCTCCTATATGATTTATTGTGTGAAATGTTTTTTCAAGGAAAATCTTTCGGTAAAATGATTATGAAAATTAAAGTAGTAAAATTAGATGGAACACAAGCTGGTTTCGGAGCCTACTTGTTGCGTTGGTTGTTACGAATTATTGATACACGTTTGTTTTCCGGTGGAGTTGCATTGATTGCAATTTTGGCGAATGGAAAAGGACAAAGAATTGGAGATATGGCAGCAGGAACAACAGTTATCAAAATGAAACAAAAGGTAACTATCAACGATACGATTTTGAATAAAGTAAAACCTACATATACTATTGTTTTTGATGAGGTATCTAAACTTTCTGATGCTGACATCGCTATTATTAAAGAAGTAATGCAAGTGGCACTTAGAACTGGAAATCAGCAGGCAATTGATAAGCTTGCGAGAAAGACAAAAGAAACAATGGGAATTACAACCAATCTGCCGCACACGCAATTTCTAGCGACTGTTGTTCAAGATTATAGTCAGTATAATTTCGATAAATAGATTCAGTTTTGGCTCGCAGACCTGCCTGTCGGCAGACAGGTCGCGCAGATTTTCGCAGATTTTTATTTCAGGAAGATCAGAATAAGTCCGATCAAAGGTAATAATCCTTGAACAAAAAATATTTTTTTGTCAACAGTGATCGCCCCATAAATGCTAGCTACCAATACACATCCCAGAAAAAAGATTGACACGTTTTGTGCCCAGAATATGTTGTCGATTATTAATGACCAGACCAGGCCTGCAGCTAAAAAGCCATTATACAAACCTTGATTGGCTGCTAACACTTTTGTTTTTTCAAATAAATCTTTCGGAAAATTTTTGAACACTTTTTTTCCTCTAGTAGTCCAAACAAACATTTCTAACCACATAAAGTAGAAGTGAAGAAGTGCAACAATTCCAATAATTATTTTGACTATTAATAACATAACTTACTTTTTTAAGATGGGTAATAAAATGCTGGACGGATAATTTGTATCATGATAAATCTTTATTGTCGATTTAATAAAATCTTTTTCATCACAATGATAGATATCCAAAAATTGCTGTGGATTCCTATCTACCAAAGGAAACCAAGAGCTTTGTATCTGAATCATCAACTTGTGTCCTTTCTGAAATGTATGCGCAACATCCGGTAATTCAAAACTAACATCGGTTATTTTGTTTGGAATAAATGGTTCGGGATTTTTTCCGATAGAGTCACCGGGAATAAAACTGTTTCTGAATTTCCCTCTTAATACTTCTCCGCGAACCAACATTTGATATCCACCCATTGGATATTTATCGTTTTCGGAATATTTGAAATCATCGGGGAAAACATCAATTAGTTTCACTACAAAATCTGCATCGGTTGTGGAGATGCTTGCTAATAAATTTGCAATTACCGGTCCGGCCAAAGTAATATCTTCCGTTAAAATTTCAGTTGAAAAAACCAGTACATCCGTTCTGCGAGCTGCAAATCGTTGGTCATCTATCATGTATTCGCGTGTGCGATGCAAATGCACATCTTCGGTATAAGGAACAGGTTTGGCTGGGTCGCTTATGTAATCTGTGAAGCTATTTGAAACAGCAGATTTCGTAAATGACAATGCACCATTTTCTTTAAGATAAATTGGTTTTGTTTCCGCATTTTTTGGTGGCCATTCTGTAAAAGTTGCCCATTTGTTTTCTCCTGAAATGAAAATCGTTGCCTCAGCAATTTTACTTACATCGCCTTCGCCTTTTAGGTAATAATTAAAAAAAGGCATTTCAATATTTTTATAATAGTATTCTGAATTCCCTTTCCCAAACTGAATATTTCCTAAATAACTGCCATCTGTTTTTGCCCAACCACCGTGTATCCAGGGTCCCATTACAATTTTGTTTGTAGTTTTCGGACTGTTCTTTTCAATTGTTTTATAAGTGTTCCAGGAGCCCCAAACATCTTCTGCATCAAATAAGCCACCTGTAATTAACATCGCTGGTTTTATATTTTTTAAATGATACGTAACAGCACGTGCTTTCCAAAATGCATCGTAGTTGGGATGATTCATTTCTTCGTTCCAGAATTTCATGGAATCACCCATGTATAATTTTGTTAGATTTTTTAATGTTCCCACTTTTAAAAAGAAATCATAGTTATCGGGAGTAGGGTATTTGAAATTGGGACCATCTTTGGTAGTTGGTTTTGGACGTGGAACTCCAAATGAATAATCGAAATCAAAATCATCCATCACAAAAAATGCACCTTTGTGGTGAACATCATCACCTATAAACCAGTCTGTAACAGGGGCTTGCGGACCAACAGCTTTTAGTGCAGGATGACCACACAAGGCTGCCATCGTTGAATAAAAACCTGGGTATGAAATTCCACTCACACCTACATTTCCATTGTTGGTAGGAATGTTTTTTATCATCCAATCGATTGCATCATAAGTATCACTCGCTTCATCTACATCTTTTTTTGATTTTTTGTTGGGGTTGAACGGACGAACATCTTCGTAAACTCCTTCGCTCATATATGCTCCACGCACATCTTGATAAACGATGATATAACCTTGTTTGAAATATTCTTTTGTGTTTCTGCTCCAGAAATTCCTGAATTTATCTGCCCCATAAGGCGCGCAAGAGTAAGGTGTACGCGTTAACATTATCGGATATTTTTTTGATGCATCTTTTGGAATGTAAATAGAAGTAAACAGTTTTACTCCATCGCGCATAGGGATGCTACGTTCTATTTTGTAATAGTTTGAAACAAAGTATGCAGAATCTTGGTTGATGATTTGTGCGGATGTTGCAGAAAAAATTAGTAATGCTAAAAGTGTTGGGATGATTTTTTTCATTTATATGATTTATGTTTTATCAAAAAGTAATTTAAAAACAAAACGCTCCAGTTTCCCAAAGCGTTTTAATCTGATATCTAAATCTTTATTTCATCTTCATTTTTATTCAGGAAATGATATTCCATAAATGTATAAGAAGAAACAGAACGCACTTTAAATTTACGTCCGTATTTTTTACCCCATTTCCCTTTTAATGAGCTGAAGAAACCTTTGGTGATGTATGCCTCAAGATAAGGATGAACACAAAGTGTTACATCTTTTTCATTTTGTTCTTTTAAAATGTAACGGAGGTTATTTTCTATTTGATCAATTAAAATAATGCTTGCCTGAATTTCACCGCTTCCGCTACACGTTGGACATTTTTCTACGGTCACAATATTCATTTCGGGGCGAACACGCTGACGGGTAATTTGAATAAGTCCGAATTTACTTGGAGGAAGAATATTGTGTTTTGCACGATCTTTCGCCATTTCATCACGAACTTTTTCGTAAAGTAATTTGCGGTTTTCGGCTGAATGTAAATCAATAAAATCCACAACAATAATTCCACCCATATCGCGTAAGCGTAACTGACGGGCAACTTCAACAGCTGCTTCTAAGTTTACTTCTAGTGCATTGTTTTCCTGTGAATTGTCTGATTTTGCTCGGTTACCGCTATTTACGTCAATAACGTGTAGAGCTTCTGTGTGTTCAACAATTAGATAGCCTCCACTTTTCATAGTAACTGTTTTTCCAAACAATCCTTTGATTTGGCGGTCAACTCCAAAATTATCGAAAATAGGAGTAGTACCTTTGTAAAGTTTTAATATATCTTCTTTATCGGGAGCAATAGTATGTAGATATGTTTTTGTTTCGTCATATAAAGCTTGATCGTTTACATGAATGCTGTTAAAACTTGCATTCAACAAGTCGCGCAAAATAGCAGAAGTGCGATCCAATTCGCCCAATACTTTTTGTGGCGGTTGCGCTGTTTTTAACGCTTCAAAACAAATGTCCCATTTTTTAACCAGGTCGTTTAAATCGGCATCTAGGTCGGCAACACTTTTTCCTTCCGCAACAGTACGAATAATAACGCCAAAGTTTTTAGGTTTGATGCTAGCAATGAGTTTCTTTAAACGCGATTTTTCATCATTCGTTTTAATTTTTTGAGAAACAGATATTTTATCTGAAAAAGGAATTAGAACTAAATAACGTCCTGCTAAAGAAATTTCCGTGGTGATTCTCGGACCTTTTGTAGAGATAGGTTCCTTTGCAATCTGAATCAGAATTTGTTGATTGGAATTGATTACAGTTCCAATTTTTCCGTCTTTGGGAATATCGTTTTCAAACTTAAAATACATTAAGTTGGAAGTGGTTTGTTTCCCCGTTTGCACCAATTTGGTGTATTTTCCGAATGATGCGGCCTGAGGCCCCAAATCCAGGTAATGCAAAAATGCATCTTTTTCGTATCCAACATCCACAAAGGCTGCATTTAAACCGGGCATCACTTTTTTAACGCGTCCCAGATAAATGTCACCTACTGAAAAGTTATTGTTGCTTTTTTCTCGATTAAGTTCTACTAATCGTTTGTCATTTAATAATGCAATAACAACTTCTGAGGCTTTGGAATCAATGATTAATTCGCTGTTCACTCTAAAGTTTTTAAATAAATACAATATCCGTCCCGACCTTTGTCGGGATGGATCATTTTAATAAATTGATTGAGTCGCAAGATTACCTTGCAATGATGAGTATAACCCACCACTTCCTAGGAAACAAACAGACGTGTGCTAATAAACAGAATAGAAAAATGAATTTCTATTCTGTAAAATGACGCTGCTAATCACACAATTAAAAATAATCCTTTGAAGGAATTATTTTTTCTTATGTCTGTTTTTTCTCAAACGTTTTTTACGTTTGTGAGTAGCCATTTTATGTCTTTTTCTTTTTTTACCGCTTGGCATAACTTAAAAATTTAATGTTTATAAAATCTGTTTACTACTTGTGACCATGAGTTTCCTCAGTGGTTAATTTATTTATATAATCTTGTACTTCTGTTTTTACTGTTACGTCATCAACTAATGCAAGGTACTTTTTTAAACTTTCAATCGCTTTTGGTTTATCCCCTTTTTGAATGTAAGCATCTGCTAAGTGCAAATAGGCTTCAATAAAATCAGGTTGAATCTTTAACACTTTTTCAAATCGAGCAATTGCTTTGTCCCATTGTCCTGATCGTTCAGAGAAAAATGCAAAATTGAGTTGCAAGTTCACATTGTTAGAATCCGTTTTTTCGATTTCTTTCAACATCCCAATTCCTTTCATTGGGTCAGGGCTGCCTTCTACATAACACGATGCTAAATTAATTTGTGCATCAATGTTTTTAGGATTCAGTTCTAACACATGGCCGAAACAATCAATCGCTTTATTAAATAAAAGCGGACGATTAGCTTGGTCTACAAAACGCGTAGCTGCATAGTATCGGTTTGCTGCTTCCATCCAATTGCTTTCAGTAGGCGAAGCTTCTGATGCAAGCTCCATATAATAAGCTGCAACCGAAGGATTTCTCAAACTGTCCCACATGTTAATCATGTTTTCAAAAGCAAGTTTTTTATCAGTCGAAGATTTTATTGCTTCCTCTAATTTTTGGATTGCTTTTTTTTCGCTGGCACCTAAACCATCAATTGAACCTTGAACCATTTTTGTGAATTCAATAGATCCTGAATGTTGGTGTTCCGATGTTGGAGCCTCTTCTTTTTTAGGAAGAAGTTTTGTGTTTGCTAATAATAAAAGAACGATAAGTAATAATGCACCTGAAACGACCGCTATTTGAGTTTTATTCAGTTTCATTTTATATTAGTTAAAAGTTAAAAGTTTAAAAATTAAAAGTTCTGTGTGTTTTTAAACTTTGAACTTTAAACTTTCCAACTTTGAACTATATTTAAGCTGGTATTTCTTTTTTAACATTTTTCTTTACTTTCTCAGCAAAAGTTTTAGCCGGTTTAAAAGCCGGAATGTAATGTGCTGGGATTATGATAGTCGTGTTTTTAGAAATGTTTCTTCCTGTTTTTTCAGCGCGTCTTTTAACGATGAAACTCCCAAATCCTCTCAAATAAACATTTTCTCCATTCACCATTGAGTTTCTTACCGATTTCATAAATGCTTCTACGCTTGCCTGAACTGCTACTTTTTCAATTCCTGTTTTTTCTGCAATGTCGTTAATGATGTCTGCCTTTGTCATACTTCTATAAACTATTTATAATCAAACAATTAATACAATAATAATTTTTCGGGAGGCAAAGATAGTATTTTAATATTCAAAGAAAAATTTTTATCGTAATTTCGACCTGATTTTGATTGAAATCGAGCATTAAAGCACTGAAATGAAGCATTTTTCTCCAAAAATAATTACCTGGTACAATCAAAATAAGCGTGATTTGCCTTGGCGGAATACAAAAGATGCTTATTTAATTTGGCTTTCGGAGATTATTTTGCAGCAAACTCGTGTGGATCAGGGAATGGCTTATTACCTAAAATTTGCCGGGCATTTCCCAAAAGTAAAAGATTTGGCTCTTGCCGATAATGATAAGGTAATGAAATTGTGGCAAGGGTTGGGTTATTATTCCCGTGCCCGAAACTTGCATACAACAGCCAAAACAATACATACTCTTTATAAAGGAAAGTTCCCGATTGCCTATGAAGATATTCTTTCTTTAAAGGGCGTGGGTGAATACACCGCTGCCGCGATTGCCTCTTTTGCTTATAATAAACCGCATGCTGTTGTTGATGGTAATGTATATCGAGTGCTTTCACGAATATTCGGAATAGAAACACCAATCGATAGTTCTTCGGGAAAAAAAGAATTCTATAAACTTGCTAACGAACTTATCGATAAAAAAAATCCGGGTTTGCATAACCAAGCTGTTATGGAATTTGGTGCAATGCAATGTAAACCCGTAAATCCAGATTGTTCTGTTTGCCCTTTAAGTATTCATTGTTATGCTTTCGCGAAAAAGAAGGTAAGCAACTTGCCAATCAAGGAGAAGAAAACAAAAGTGCGTAACCGTTATTTTAATTATATGGTATTTCGTCACAAGGGAACCATTGCTATTCACAAACGTACTGCAAAAGATATCTGGATTAACCTTCATGATTTTCCATTGATTGAAACAACAAAAGAACTATCAGAAGAACAGTTGCTAAAATCTTCTGAATGGAAAAAAATGTTTGGTAAAGTAAAGTATTCTATAAAGTCGATTTCCAATCCTTGCAAACACATCCTTAGTCATCAAAAAATTTATGCTCGCTTTATAGAAATTGATTGCAAGGAATCTTTAAAAACATTTTTATCTAAAGATGTTCTTGTTATTAAGGAAAAAAATATTCAGGAATATGCTGTTCCTCGATTGGTAGATTTGTATCTAGAAAAAAGAAAATGATTGAGCTAAAATTAAATTTAGAACTGTCACTTCGAGCGGAGTCGAGAAGTCTTATTAGATGAGCTCTAGAATTAATAGTGTGGAAGGTTTCTCGACTACGCTCGAAATGACTTACAACAATCATTGGATTTAGGCACGTTTTTCCTTATATTTGCCTGTCTACCATCGGGTAGATTACACAGATAAATTCTTTCAAAATGGCAGGAGTTAACAAAGTAATATTGGTTGGTAATTTAGGTAAAGATCCTGAAGTTCGTCACTTAGAAGGTGGTACAGCTGTGGCAAGTTTTTCAATTGCAACTACTGAAGTCTATAAAGACAAAACAGGAACACGACAAGAGCAAACCGAATGGCATAATATTGTTGTTTGGAGAGGCTTGGCGGAAGTTGCGGAAAAATATTTGAAAAAGGGAATGACTATTTATCTGGAAGGAAAATTAAGAACACGCTCATGGGACGATAAAGAAGGTCATAAACGCAATTCCACAGAAGTAGTAGGTGATACTTTTACCATTCTAAGTAAAAAAGACAGTCCATCTAGTGGGAATGCCGAACAAACTGATATTTCCGGCCCGAAAACAGGGGATGATTTACCATTTTAATGCATTTATTTGCAAAGCACTATCTTTGCTTTTTATAAGTTTAACTAATACCCAAAATTTTGGCCGTCACGAGTACCAGTCTCTTTTTTAATTCTTCGCTTTTAAGCATTGTTGTAAATCCTTTTTCCTTTAGCATTTTACTGGCAGTTATCATTATGTTTGTATTGCTATTGGTTGTTGCCTTTGTTTCTGCTGCAGAATCAGCTTTTTTCTCGCTTAGTCCAAATGATTTGGATGAATTAAAAACATCCGACAGCAAATCCGATCAAAAAATTCTGCAACTTATTGAATCGCCCAAACGATTGCTGGGAACACTTTTGATAAGTGTCAATTTTATTAGCATCGCTATTGTTATTATCAACTCTAGTTTTATTTTCGGAGCTGAAGGTTGGTTTGACTTTCCTGGCAGCCCAACTTTAGGGTTTTTAATTCAAGTGGTGGTGGTTACTTTTTTAATTTTATTGATAGGAGAAGTAACACCTAAAATATATGCAACACAAAATCCACTGAAAATTTCTCGTAGTTTAGTATACTTTGTGCTTTTGTTACAACGCTTATTTTATCCAATAAGCTCTTTTTTAATTATGATTACCTCATTACTTGACAAAGTAATTAAACCTAAATCACATAATATATCTGTTGATGAATTGTCGCAGGCTCTGGAACTTACTTCTGACGAAGATATTCCGGTAGAAGATCATAAAATTTTAAAAGGAATTGTGAAATTTGGAAATACAGATGTGAAACAGATTATGCAATCGCGTACACATGTAACTGCTTTCGAATATAAAATAGGCTATACAAAATTGCTTGCAGATATAACTGCATTTGGTTTCTCCCGTGTGCCGATTTATAAAGAAACATTTGATAATATTGTGGGTGTGCTTTACACGAAAGATTTATTGCAATACATTAATGAATCTGATAATTTTAATTGGCAGTCGATTGTTCGGCCCCCATTTTTTGTTCCTGAAAACAAAAAAATAGACGATTTGTTGCGTGAGTTTCAATACAAAAAAATTCACCTAGCAGTGGTGGTTGATGAATATGGTGGTACTTCGGGCATTGTTACTTTAGAAGATGTGATTGAAGAAATTGTAGGAGAAATAAATGACGAATTTGATGACGATGATTTAGTATATTCTAAATTAGATAACAACAATTTTGTATTCGAAGGAAAAGCAGCATTAAACGATGTAGCTCGAATTTTAGAAATTGATCGTGTAGATTTTGAAGAGGCAAAAGGAGAGTCGGATAGCTTGGCAGGATTGATTATTGAGATAGAAGAAAGAATTCCGACTAAAAATGAAAAAATTACGTTTAAGAATTTAGTCTTTACAATTGAATCTGCAGATAACAGAAAAATAAAACGAGTAAAAATTACAATTGAAAGAGCGAATGATGAAGAGTAAAAAAATATCAGGGATCAAGCATCGGATATCATACGTTTTAGGATGTGTCTTGATTTTTATGTCTTGTATCTTGCTGTCTTCCTGCGGTGGCGATGATGACGAACCCATCGCTCCGAAACCAAGAGCCTATTTTCGATTGGCATTTCCGGAAAAAAAATACACTTCTTACGATTCTATTTGTCCATTTACATGTGAAATTCCAGTTTACACAAAAATGGAAAATGATAAAAATTATCGTGCTGAACCGTGCTGGTTAAATCTTGAATTTCCTGCTTTAAATGGAACACTTCACTTAACATATCATCCATTAAATGGCGATATCAATGAATATCTAGACGAAACTAATGAGCTCGCTTCTAAACATCAGATAAAGGCTTCAGGGATAGAAGAAAAGTTAGTTTCAAACGATTCTCTGAAAGTATACGGATTGATTTATGAGATTGGAGGAAATGCTGCTTCATCCATCCAGTTTTTTTTAACGGATAGTACCAATCATTTTTTACGTGGCGCATTGTATTTTAATGTAGCTCCAAATACGGATTCGATTGCTCCTGTAATTGATTTTGTAAGAAAAGATATCTATCACATGATAGAAACATTTGAGTGGAAACACGCAGTGAAAACTATTTCTTCACCACCTTCAAAATAATTAAAAATTGCAGTGCATAAGCAAAGCATGCTAGCAGGAAGTGAACAGGTTGTAACGCAGCAGGCAAAGCAAATCGGTTCAACACAATTCCAACAATTAATTCTGCAATTAAAATTCCGCCTAAAATTTTTCCTAGTTTTTTTAATGAATCTGTTGCATCACTTTTGATAATTTTATAAATCATAAAAAAGTTAACCAGCATTATGGCAATTGAAAAACTTCTATGAATATTAAATGTAATTCCAAGGTTTGCAATAATATCTCCTCTAAATGCAGCATCAAAGTTTTTTAGTAAAATATCCACTTCTTCTCTTACTTGAGTCCCAAGCATTATCTGAATGATTGTAAAAAACAATACAATTGCACTAAGTTGTATTATTAAAGGGGGAGTCGTTTTTTCTGGAGTGGTTGAAACCAATTTTTTAGCACGGTAAATAATTGCAACAGCAACGGCTAATATTACTAGAGCCATTACCATGTGGATGGTAATTTTCATTGGCGCTAAATTACTACTTACTACTTTTGCACCTAACCAGCCTTGAAAACCAATCATCAAAAAGGAAAGCACAGACAAAACAAAAATGCGTTTGTCTAGTTTCCTGATTTTTATGGATGCTATTAATTGAATAAAAACAAGTACTCCCAAAATAGCTCCTGCTAATCGGTTTAAGTATTCTGTCCAAGTATTTAAAACATTAAACTCTGCTACAGCATTATGTTCGCCTGCATACAATTGTTTATAGTTGGGAGGTAATTGAGAAATATCTGTAGGTGGAATCCAAGAGCCGAAACATTTTGGCCAATCCGGACAGCCCATTCCGGAGCCGGTGGCACGCACTACAGAACCTGCAATAATTACAATGAAAATAAATGCCAAAGTGATTTGTGCAATTCGGATAAAACGATGTATGTTTTTTTGTTCCATATAATTTCGACTCAAAATTACTAAATGTTTGGGCTCTATATATGATTAATGTCATTAAGTTTTATCGATTGCGTTTCTCATGGTATACACTTCGACTCCACTCAGTGTGACATTTCGGTCGTTACACTGAGTGGAGTCGAAGTGTTTGTTATGAAAGGAACATCATTAACCTATTGTTTTTAATTGTTTACCTCTATTCAAAAAGGTTACAGCAATAATTAAAGTATTGAATTGTTTTACACCTATAACTAAAAACAATATCCCCATGAAAAAGATCATTCTATTTGCTTTGCTTCTTCCAGTGATGGGCATAGCGCAAGAGCCGCTCGACAAAGAAAGTGGTTATTTCCAATTAGGAGTTAGAAATGTTATAAGTACATTCAATGATGATGGAGCCACAGGTTTCGGTATGGGAGGGCAATTCCGAATTCGAGTACTCAATAGAATAAACACCGATTGGTATGCTGATTATATCACTACAGATATTGGAGGATTGGCTAGAAGAGAAGATGTACATCTCGGTTGGTCGGTTTTAGCTTATCCTTTTAATTATCATACCACAAAAGGAAAAATTACGCCATACATTTTAGCGGGACACTGTTTTGATTATTCAAAAGTAACTACGAATGATAATGGATTTTCATTGGATAAGTTTAGCAGTGCAGTTCAGTTTGGTTTAGGAATGCATTATAATATTACCGACAGAACAGATGTTTCTTTAACTGCTCAATACATGATGCACATGGGAAAAGATCTTCATGCAGAAGTAGAAAATGTTGACGGAGTAAAATTTGTGCACATTGAAAAAAATCCAGTAAGAGGAATTGAAGGACACATGCTCATTAATGTTAGTTTGAATGTGCGCTTATTTGATATGTGGGATCAACATCATAAGCGAAAGAAAACAGTTTAATTGTTTTGATTTTTCATATTCCAAACGAATTTTAAAACTTAGAAATTATGAAATCAAAGATTCACGATCTCAATAACTTTAAAAATAAAGTTGTGAGTAAAACGAAAAACCTTATTATACTATTTGTATGTTTTTCAACTGTTGTTTTTGCTCAGCAAGAACACACACAATACATACACAAACATTTGATGCGTGCAGATGTTTCTGTTGTTGGAGGATATTTATTTAAAGAAGGAATGAAGACGGTTCATATTGATGGAAGCGCGGAATATTATTTAGATAATAAAATATCTGTTAGAGGTTCTGCTAGTTATATGTTGGGAAGCAATGGTTTGACAAAGGATTCAATTGGTTTGAAAGATTTCCATTCCATTTATTTAGGTGCAGCGTATCATTTTCCTACCAAAGGACATTTTGATCCATATTTTATTCTGCAACCGGGATTGGCATATACTTCTTCTTATAAAAGCGGTCCTCCAGCATTAACAGCAGAAGATGAACAAATCAGAAAGTATTATCCGGGAGTGTTAAGTCCTGTAGCAACAGCAGGTGTTGGATTCAATTATTACTTCCAACGATTTGCACATTTGTTTATGGAAACACGGTATGTTTACGGAATGCATTTGTCTCAAGCACCTAGCCCTATTTCTTTGCAAGAGTTGAGGGTGACTTTTGGATTGGGATTCAATTTATTTATCATGAAGGAAAAGAAAAAATTACCAACTGCTTAAAAAAGTCGGCTCCGATTTGGTGAACTGTTATCACTAAATCGGAGCCGAAATTTATTAAAATGATTAGTCAACCATATCGTATTCTATCGTTTCATTTTTCTTTTCTTTACTAGCAGCATCTCTTTCTTTACGTTCTTCAATTTTATTTTGTTTTCTGCTCATTTCCCATTTGTATTCTTTGGTAGTGATGATTACAACTCCGCCCGTACAATCGCCATAAGAAGCAGGAACACCGCCCGTTAATATTTCCATTCCTCCAATTCCCATTCCCGGTACATCTGGAACTTCCATTGTTTTGTTCTCATCTACATAGTAGGTTGTGCTTCCTCTTCTGGATCCTCTAACGTAAATGTCTTTCCCGTCAGGAGTTTCCAAAACCCCAGGTGTAACCATCACAATCAATCCGATAATGTCTGTTTTTCCAATGGCTGCATTTTCAATTTGATTAATTGAAATGGAAGTAAGTGCACCAAATTCAGGATCAACAATAGGTTCTTTGAATTTTTCTGAAACAGTAATGCACCCTAAAGTTGTAGAAGATTGTACCATGTTAATGGTTAAATAAGCAGTTTTGTTTGGACGCACAATTACCTTCTCTGTCAGGTGAGTGTTATAACTTGTTGCAAGTACTTTAACATTGTAGTTTCCAGGGGTAAGATTTTTTGCTGAAAACTCGCCATTTATATCTGTTTCTCTGCTTGCTATAAGAGTTGAGTCTTGCATAATGGCTACAGGAGTAAATGGCAGTGGCAGACTTCTTTCATCCAGAATTGTTCCTTTGATGGTTCCGTCACTTTGTGCGAAAATGTTTCCTGAAAGCATTAATGCACCCAAGATTAAAATTGATTTTATAGGTTTCATATCGTTAAGGTTTTAAAAGGTTTATTTTTTGTTTCGAGATTGCGCTTTTTACTCGGTTTGCAGATAAGACGGATTCAATATTCTTTTTCCACAAATAAAAAATTAAAACACATACTTGTCTGCGGTAGTCAATGACAGATAAAAAATAAGCATATCCGCTTTAGGCTATGAAACCTTTCAAAACAATCCCGACTATATTTCCCTATCTGCCGACAGGCAGGTATGTGTTTAAGTTTTTTCTGCGAAGACCACTTAATCAGAAAAACGGCCGTTTACTCATTTTCAAAAACCTATTCGTTTTTTCGGAGTTAAATTGTATGGAATCGGATACTCCAATACGTCTATATATAAATTCCGAAACTATAAAAACATCGGATTATGAGTTACTCTACTTCAAACCACAGCCACTTAGCCGATAATGAATTGGTGAATCAGTATAAAATCACTGCTGATAAAATTTATGTGGGCGAGCTTTATAAAAGATACACACATTTAGTACTTGGAATGTGCATTCAATATTTTAAAGACCGAGAAGTGGCAAAAGATGTGGTGCTACAAATTTTTGAGAAGCTGTTTGATGAATTAAAAAAACGTGAAGTAGAAAATTTTAAAGCCTGGTTAACTTTTGTAGTTCGCAACCATTGCATTTCTGAATTGCGAAAAATGCAAACACAATTAAATCGCGACATCGAATACCAATACCAGTTAAAAAATCAAACGGTTGAAATTGATAAAGAAGAAGCGGTAGCGGAAGAACAAAAATTGGAAGCTTTGGAAAAAGCCTTGGATAGCTTGAATCCTTTTCAAAAAACCTGCATCGAGTTGTTTTATTTGAAAAACATGAGTTACACTCAAATTGTTGAAATGACAGGTTATTCGGTGAATGAAGTGAAAAGCTATATTCAAAATGGCAAACGAAATTTAAAAATGATAATTACGAATACTAAATAATCGTCCCCATGAATTCAACTACTATGTATACAAATTGTTTATCATTTGAGCAGCTTCAATCATACTCATTAAACCTGAGTGAAAAGAATGAACGCGCTCAATTATATATGCACATTTCAACATGTGAATTGTGCGCCTGTGCGGTTAACGGATTTGCTGCCATTCCTTTTACATCTGCTGATATTGACGCCATCCATCATCAGGTTGATTTGAAAACGAATGTAATGCACGCGAATCCGTTAACCTTTGCACATGTTATTATTGCTTGTGTTTCGGTTGCATCTATTTTTGGATTTTATTTTTTCGCTGATTCCTTCTCACATAACAAACGCAAACCAGTAGCTGTAGAAAATGTAGAACACATGATATTGCCGGTAGTTGAAAAAACAACTCTGGTGCTTGAATCCGAAACGGTTGCTATTCCTGCAGAGATTTCCAAAAACGAAATAGTTCTAGCAAATGAAAGCATAGAAAAAATTAACATTCCTGTTGAAGCAATCACCAGCATTACTCCGGGTTTAATTCCCAATGCTGTAAAAACACCGGAAGTAGTGGTTGAATCTGTTTTTAATTCAAATGTGATTTATATCTACGACTTGAAAGTAACCAATTACAATGCACTCTATTTTAACTATCATATCAATCCTTTCGAAATAAAAGGGCATACGCCTTCAAACAAAGAGAATAAAGAAAGTGCGAACACGATGTTTGAAAAAGATTTTGAACAAACAATCGCAGCGGATAAAGTTTTAAAAGCAGGATTGGCCTTTTTCAATAAAGGGAAATACGAAAAAGCATTGGCCGAATTTCAGCTTTTGTTAGAAGCAAATCCAAAGGATGTAAACTCCTTATTCTATAG
>Ga0163151_10002662_pt1 | contig 27104 bp, 23 predicted proteins | sample OliLakLV19MP5IB2_FD_145596 | JGI IMG/M metagenome (GOLD analysis project Ga0163151, IMG submission 145596) | Freshwater microbial mat bacterial communities from Lake Vanda, McMurdo Dry Valleys, Antarctica - Oligotrophic Lake LV.19.MP5.IB-2 | ecosystem: Environmental > Aquatic > Freshwater >...
CAGTTTCTTCAGTGGTTGAATTTATTTTCAGGCCGATCGACGGCCGGCCTTGAAGGGTAATCGTCCAAGCATCGGGCCCATCGTTCCGGACGTTGGTCACGGGACTTCCGGGTGGGCCGCGGTGGAATGAAAATGGGTCCAGAGTGAAAAGGGGGAGTGAAAATGGGGTCAGGCCGAAACCTGTAACGCGGCCGGATGATTCGCGTGGATGCGAAAGGCTGGGAACACCGCGATTTGGAGTGATTGGAGTCTGGCAAAGGGTCGGGGGGGTTCATGCCTTGGTGAAGTGGCCCGCAAAGTACGAATTCAATATCCCGGCGCGTTGTATCACGTCATCAATCGCGGCAATTACCGGCGCGACGTGTTCGAGACCGTGAGTGCGGCGCAGGCCTTTGAAACGGTTCTGGAAGAAACCTGCGTGCGAGCATAACTGGCGGATTCATGGTTACGTTCTCATGCGCAACCACTTTCATCTCGCATTAGAAACACCGGGGGCAAAAACCTGGTGGAGGGAATGCATTGGCTGCAGAGTTTGTCAGCACCGCCTCGAAGAAGACACGTTGATCTTTTTCTTCAGCGCCAACGGCGGCCCCACACCCTCGATCACCTCGGGCAACGGCCCGCTCCGTGGCTTCAAGTCGCAGACGTCCCTACTTAACAATCGATCAGATCCTGCGTCAGCCGCCCTCCCCCGCCATGACCAACGGTAATCTCCCGTCGGTACGCCAGCGGCATCGGCCAACTCAGGATGGGCGGCGCGGATATCATGGGCGAGCTTGGACGTCCTTCAAAACCGGATACAAGGTAACGCCCTTATTTCTGAATCCCGCCATTATGGCAGTCGATGCATGAAAGCTCGGGATCGAGTTCACCATCCGGATGTTTGAACGGAAGTCCTTTCGCGACGAGGTTCTCCAGTTCGAGACCTTTGCCCTGCGCGATGATGGTATGGCATGACGTGCAATCACTCGCCCGGAGCTTTTCACCGGTGACACTCTTATGCGTTTCACCATGACAGCGGAAACAGCCGGCCCAATCTTTGTGGCCAATATTGTCAGGATAGAACCGCCAGTCAGCCTTCCGTTCCGGGAAGATCGTTTGCGAGAAAATCTCCTGCACGACTGCGATCGCCCCGGGTAACTCCGACGCCAACTCAGGATCGGCGTACTTGGACGCTATAAATTCGGCGATCTTCTGCGGGGCCTCGAGCGCCGTCGTGATCTTGTTTTCCGACATGGCCTGGACCGCGACGCGCTTGATGTTCGGCAGCTTCGTGCTGAGGGCACCGGATGCCATCGCACTCTCGACCGCGGTATTGGCAGTGGGAAATCGATGCGCCGGCCGATTATGGCAGTCCATACAGTCCATCGTCCGGATCTTATCCGCCGGCGGCTCCCCGGTGAACTCCTCGGTGCGGAACACGCGGGACGTCCCATCCTTGAGATTTGTCACGCGGGTCCACGGAATCTCCTGCCGCTTGTCGTCCGTCGCATAGTATTCGACTTTTTCCGTCTCGCTGGCGTGCCAGTGAATGCCACCAGCCGCGCTGCCCGGCGCGCCTTTGTTCACATGCATCAACATCCGGGCGGTGTAAGGCGTGTTATTCTTATCCGAGAGAAAATGCTCGTAGTTGATTTCAACATTACCGTGGAATTTTTCGGACCAGTGACATTTTTGACAGGTGTCCTGCGCGGGCCGCATATTATGGACCGGCGTCTCAATGGGACGATTGTAGTTGTCCAACACGTACGCGATGAGCTGGCGCGTCCCGTTGATCTTCGCCTTGATAAACCATTGGGCGCCGGAGCCGACGTGACATTGCACACAATCCACCCGGGCATGCGCGCTGCGCTGATAGGTCGCCCATTCCGGGTTCATCGCCGTGTGGCAGACCTCACCGCAGAACTGGTTCGATTCCGCATAATGATAGGTCTGATAGCTGCCAAACGCACTCAGAAGAACGAACGCGAGAGCGCCGGTTCCAAACAGAATGAGCTGAAACCGCTGCTTCGGATCGGCGAAATTAATGCGCCATTTGTCCGGCGCGGTCGCCGCATGCTTGATCGCCCAGCGGCGCTGTGCCCAAGCCCCAAAAAAAATCAGCGCAACGCCTCCAATGAGGAAACCCGGCGCCACAATATAGGTGAAAATGCCGAGGTACGGATTCGCATTATCCTGCGTGAAATCCATCCACACCATGAACGCGAACGAGAACAGCGCGCCCAGCGCCACGACGGCACCGATCGCAGTGATCCAGTTATTGAAGTGGCTTCTCGGCCGGTCAGGCCGGGCCGGAGACAAAGGGGATTCATTGGAGTCGGACATGGCTGGAGGACACTGGCGGTTCGCAACTTAACCGGGCCGGCGTGATGAAAGGCTCATCGACGTCGCCCCGAGCCATCGGGAGCACTCAGCTCACGATTTAAATTTACGCACGTAAGCGACGAGTTCCTCGATTTCCTTGCTCGAAAGCTCGTCCTTGTACCCCTTCATGCGCTCCTTCCCGTTCTTGTCGGTGACGCCTTCAGCGGTCGCCTTGATCGCCTCGGCGTCCGTGAACTTGGCCTGCGCCGCGGCGTCGGTGTAATCCATGACCTTCAGTTTGCGTCCCACTTTGGTCTGACCTTTCCCATCCGCACCGTGACACTTGGCGCAGTGGTTTTCCCAGTTTTCTGCCACAGGCGCAGCGAGCAAAACGGCGCCGACAGCGAGCAGTGGCGCGACAAAGATGAATTTGAATGGATTTTTCATATGGGAGACGCGGGGTGTGGTTTAAAATGCTGCAACACTATGCCAAATGATCGGTGCGATGGCTGTGCATTCTTTGCTGAGGTAGCCGCAAACTTTGGTGAGATGGACAAAGGAACTTCCCAACTCTTGCGTAGCGCTCCGCAACAAACGCGGAGCCGAACTCCACCCCAATCTGGCAAACTTGGAGATTCGCCGCGCCCATGAAAGAATTCCTCTGCTCCCTCCGCGACAGCCTGATTTCCCTTAAACTGACGATTGCCCTCCTCGTGCTCGGGATGGTGTTGGTATTCACCGCTACGCTCGATCAGGTGAATCTCGGGATCTGGACCGTACAGGAAAAGTATTTCCGATCGTTCGTCATCTATGCGAAATTCGGCCCGGTCGCTCTACCAATCTTTCCCGGCGGCTATACAATCGGCGGCCTGCTGTTGGTTAACGTCATCGGCGCCTATATCTACAAATTTAAGTTCATCTGGCGCAAGGCAGGCATTCTCCTCTCTCATTTCGGTCTGATCGTTCTCCTCGTCGGCGAACTCCTCACCGGTCTCTGGCAGCGCGACTATTTTATGCGCCTGGATGAAGGCCAAACCCGCAACTACGCCCAGAGCTTTCGCGATCACGAACTCGCGATTATCGATATCACGGATCCCGCTTTCGACGAGGTGGTGGCCTTCCCCGAGAAGCTCCTGACCGGCCGGCGTGAGGTCCAACACGCCAAGCTTCCGTTCCGAATCATCCCTGACAGTTTCTATCCCAACGCCCTGCTGCAGGTGCGACCGCCCGAAACTGAGGCACACCGCAGCGGTTTCCCGCCTTCCATTGCCACCGCCGGGGCCGGCCAACATCTCTTGGTCTCCCCCCAACCCATCACCTACAAACAGGACGAACGGAATCTGCCGACCGCGTTCCTCGAAATCAAAGCACCCGACCGTTCCCTCGGCATATGGCTCGTCTCGACGCAACTTAACGCGCCTCAGGTTTTTGAATACGCCGGCCGCTCCTATCAGATCGCGCTCCGGCCGGTGCGGTCCTACAAGCCGTTCTCCCTGACGCTGCTCAAGTTCAGTCACGACCGTTACGCCGGGACCCAGATTCCCAAGAACTTTTCCAGTCGCCTCCGGCTGCAAACCACCGACGGCACGGAAGACCGCGAGGTGCTCGTCTATATGAACAACCCGCTGCGCCATTCGGGGTTCACCTTTTATCAATCCGGATTCGAAAATAACGACCGCACCACGATCCTCCAGGTCGTCCATAACCCGTCCTGGCTGTTCCCCTACGTCGCCACCGTGCTGATGTCCGTGGGCCTCACTCTTCAGTTCTGTCTGCATCTGTTTTCCTTTGTGGGACGCCGCCGTGCGGTGACGGCCGCCAAAGCCTCCTCCGCTCCGACGACCACCGGCACCCGCGGAAATCCATCCACTCCCGTCGCCGCCGCCACCGTATGAAAAAGCTGCTTCCCTCGCTCGCCGCGTTCGTCGTAATCGCGGGTCTCGTCGCCACGTTGCGCGCCCCGCGCAACTCCGAAGCCTATGACATCGCGGCCTTCAGTCAGCTGCCAACGCTGGTCAATGGGCGCATCAAGCCTCTGGATACCGTCGCCCGCACCTCGCTGCTCACGATCCAGGGGCGGCAACGGGTGACCTCAGCGGACGGCCGCTCCCTCGCTCCCGCCGAATGGCTGCTCGATGTCCTGCACCGTCCCGCGCAAGCCGACGGCTATCAGACGTTCGAGATCGTGCATCCGGATGTCCTCGCCCTGCTCAATCTCACGACGGAGCAAGGGGCCGGCGGGAAACGCTTCTCCCTGCAGCAAATGCTCCGCAGCCTCCCCGAACTCGACCGCCAGGCGAGGCTCGCCGACGGGGTCGAGCACGCCCTGCGTTCGACCTTTCAACGCGCCATCGTGCAACTCCGCAATGCGGTGCTGCTTTATCAGCACCTGCAAACCAGCATGGTGCCACCGGGGACGGACGATTTTTTTGCGCAGCTCGAACAACTCGAGCGTGTCCTGCCGGCGGCCCTACAGGCGCCTTTGACCGCCGGGCAGGCGTCACCACACGCCTCGCCGGCCGGAAAACTGATCCTCGAAATGGGAACGGCCTTCGCGACGATGGAACGATTCGCCTTTCTCCACCCGATCCCGCCCGCGCCAAACGCCCCTGACCAGAGCAATTGGAAGACCGTCGGCGCCGCCTGGAGCGAGACGCTGGAAAATGGAAGCATCGATCCAGCCGCCCGCGACTTCGCCACGCTCGGCCGGGCCTGGCGGGATCGCCAGCCCGAGGCGTTCAACGGCGCGGTGGCCTCCCACCAGGAACACATCGATGCGGCCTTCCCCGGAGTGCACACCCGCGCCATCGTTGAGACCCGTTTCAACTCGTCGCAACCGTTCTACTCGAGCGCAGTCCTCTACGTGATCACCTTTCTCGTCGGCGTCTTTGCCTGGCTGAAGTGGCCGGAGCTGCTGGGTAACATTGCGTTTCGCATCGTCGTAATCGCGTTCGCTGTCACCACCCTCGGGATCGTCACCCGGATGTGGCTCGAGGCCCGCCCGCCGGTCACCAATCTCTATTCATCCGCCCTTTTCGTCGGCTGGGGCGCAGTGGGGTTGTGTGTAATTCTTGAATACATCTACCGCAATGCGATCGGCAGCGTCGCGGCCGGATTGATCGGGTTCGCCACCCTGCTCATCGCCCACCATCTCGCCCTTGGCGGTGACACGATGGAGATGATGCGTGCGGTGCTCGATTCGAACTTCTGGTTGGCGACGCATGTAGTGACAATCACAGTCGGCTATTCCGCCACCTTTCTGGCCGGCTTCCTCGCGATCATTTACGTGATGCGCGGCCTCCTCACGCGCTCACTCGACGCCCGCACGGCCGATGCGATTGGCCGGATGATATACGGCATCGTCTGCTTCGGAACATTGTTCAGCCTGGTCGGCACCGTGCTCGGTGGCATCTGGGCCGATCAATCCTGGGGCCGCTTCTGGGGCTGGGATCCCAAGGAAAACGGCGCCCTCATCATCGTGATTTGGAATGCCATCATCCTCCACGCCCGTTGGGGCGGATACGTGCGGACCCGCGGCCTCGCCGTACTCGCCATCTTCGGCAACGTCGTCACCGCTTGGAGCTGGTTCGGCGTCAACATGCTCGGCGTCGGCCTGCACAGCTACGGTTTCATGGACGCCGCGTTCTGGTGGTTGGTGATGTTCGCTTTCAGCCAATTGCTGATCATCGCGGCCGCCTCCGTTCCGCTGGAATATTGGCGCAGCTTCCGAAAAACCTCACGACCCGCCGCCGCCCACTAATCGCCGTGGGCCCACGTTTGCTCGTCGAGCCCGAGCTCGCTCGCGGCCTCCGAGCTTGCGACCCCCGAGACCGGCCAGACGCACACACTGACCCGCGCCGAAAAAGGCAAGGCGTGCAACTGACAACAACCCATGCGTGACGATCGCCAACCGATGCGCAGCCACATCCTCGGCTCGGAAGTATAATTCTAAAAATGCAGTTGAAGCCACAGATTCCACGGATGAGCACAGATCACCAGGGCATTATAAAATACAGTCCCTTCACCTTGCGGGTGAATTGCGGCCAGGTGCCCCGCCAATAGTAATCCTCTGGTTCCGTGCTCATCGATGTAATCTGCGTTTAAAGTAAACTGCTGAATTTAGGATAATGGCAGATCAACCCTACTTTACCCAATGAAAACCGCCGTCCCTCCCAACGATTTCCTCTGCGTTACCTCCGAGGTCAATATTCCTCCGCAATGGCGTTTCCAGTACCGTGCCCTGCTCCGCCTGCGGACCGCGCTATTACGTAAACATGATGAGCACAGTGCCGCCGCCTGCACGCCGCACGAACCAGGCGGGCACGACTTGATCGACGTCGCCAATGAAGAGCAGGAACATGCCACCCTCCTCGCCGAATTATCTGCCGAGGATTCCGCCTTGGCGGAAGTCGAGGCTGCGCTCCTTCGACTGCAGACTGGCACCTACGGCTTTTGTGAAGAAACAGGGGAGCCGATCTCCACCACTCGACTTAAAGTCATTCCGTGGACCCGCTACTCCCGCGCCGCCGCCGCCCGCCGGGAACAGTCGCGTCGCAAGGTGAACTGAGCCTCCAGCTCATAAACGGAACGCGCCGCTCGAACGTTTCTCGACGCCATCAGAACGGTACCGGCGAAATCGCCCGGACTGCGTACCGCCACTACAGCCCAAAGCGACGACGTTCGCGTATCCGTCACCCTAGGACCCGCTCCGCATGCGCCACCGTGCGTTGCGCGATGGCGAGAAGTTGCGGCGTGAGACGGCGCAAGTCCGCCCGCAGCTCCGCGAGCCCGGTAGGCAGATACTCGTGCACAATTTCATTCCGCAGCTCCTTCATCTCACGGAGCACGCGTGCTGATTCCACCAAGCCGCGTTTCTCCGCCCGGTTGATGACATCAATCAACGTTCCTTCCGGCTCGAGCTCGTACCGGTCAATCGCCCGCAGAACCTTGTTAACCAGAAAATCTGTAGTGCGTGAAAAGCGACTGGCGAGTACTTCGACGGCATCGAGTTCGGCGAACGTAAACGACGGGCCATCACCAATGGCCACGCAACCACCGATCGCCCGCTGCAACGATTCTATCGCCTGCTGCAATCCCTGCACATTTTCCCGCAAAACCGCGGCAGCCGACGTTGCCTTCACAACGCAATCGCCTCCTCGGCAATCGCGCGGGCAAAGGCGGTCGACTGCGTCCCGAGTACCACCAAATCGAAATGCTGCATTCCCAAACGATCCTGGAGATCGAGTCTGATCTGCCGCAGATCTCCACGCGCCAGTTTCTCAGACGCGATGAGGAGATCGATATCCCCCCCGCGGGCATCCGGCCGGGTGCGCGAACCGAACAGGAACACGCGGGCAGATGGATCCCAACGTGCCACGATTTCCTTGATCGCTTCACGCTCTGTTGGTTCGAGTCTCACGACCAGCACCATGACAGCCCTCGCGCTCCCCGTAAAGCCGGGGTTTCAGTCACTCTAAACGTCGCTCGTTATTTCGTCGTACCGGCGGGCGGTAACGCGAACGCACACGGCGCCCCCGCCTCAAACGCGCTCACACTCGCGAGCGTCGTCCCGGCAATCGTCGTGATCGCTTCGCTGGTGAAAAACGCCTGGTGTCCCGTCACGATCACATTGGGCAAGGTCAACAACCGCGAAAACACTTCGTCACCCAGAATCGTATTCGAACGGTCTTCATAGAAGAGATCCGCCTCCTCTTCGTAGACGTCGATGCCCAGGTATCCAATTTGTCCTGACAGCAACCCGTCAATCGCGGCCCGGGTATCAACCAGTCCTCCCCGGCTGGTGTTGATCAGCATCACGCCGCGCTTCATTCGCGCAATGCTCTCCGCCTGGATTAAATGCCGCGTCGCCGGGACCAGGGGACACTGCAGCGTAATGACATCAGACCGGCAAAGCACCTCCTCGAAGGAACACAACGGCAAGCCGGACGTGAGGGCCTCCGCCGAGGGCTTGGCATCGCTCAACAACACCTGACAGCGAAACCCTTGGAGAATCTGCGCCACACACAATCCGATCCTGCCTGCGCCCACGATCCCTACGGTCTTCCCAAACATGTCGAAACCCAGCAGCCCATCGATCGAGAAATTGCCCTCACGCACCCGGTTGTGCGCGCGATGAATATGCCGGTTGAGCGCCAGCATTAAAGCGACCGCGTGCTCGGCCACGGCATGCGGCGAATACTGCGGTACATACACCACCGTAACCCCGAGACGGGTCGCGGCCGCCAGATCGACGTGATTATAGCCGGAAGAACGCAGCGCCACGAGCCGCGTGCCACCCGCCGACAGAATCTCCAGCACGCCGGCATCGAGCTGATCATTCACAAAGGCGCACACTGCTTCAAAACCCCTCGCCAGGCTCACCGTCTCCGGCGTTAACCGCGGCTCGAGAAACGACAGGGCGTGTCCACGACTCGTGTTGGCCGTCGCGAAAAAAGTCCGGTCGTAGGGCTTGGTGCTGAAGAAGGCGATGCGCATTAACCCATCCTAACACCAAGAGCCTCGGAATGCACGGAAACCTGGCGTGACAATCTCCGCGCCGCTCGTACTGAAGCCTCCTCCCGGCTTAAAAGGGTTCAACCGCACCTTTCTTTCTCCATTCCAACGCCATCAACGTGACCATGACCCGGCGTTTCACGCCGCAAATTTTGACCATCCAAACGCATTTTCCGGCGAGCGCCGTGGGACAATTTCGGATACGCTGGTCGATGATGAATACGACCCCCACCCGTCTGATCCTCACCTGCGAAGGATTCTCCCCCAAGGACGAAATCCGCGCCCATGCCGATGAAAAGGCGGCAAAGATTCTGCGCCACGAAACCCCGCGCGTCGACCTCGTGCGGCTGCACCTCAAACGGGAGGCTCCTCATTCCGCGCCCGTCCGCTTCTCCGCCCGGGCCACTGCGGAACACGCCGGACCCGATCATGTGATTCACGCCGAAGCCGAGGAGCCCGCGACCGCCATCACTACCGCCTTTGCCAAGCTGGAGCGCGTCCTCAGTAGCGCCGCCGGAGTTCGCAAACACGAGCGTCACGTGCTTCCCGAAGGCGTCGCGTAGCCCGCACCGTTTCGAACGCAAGATCCGCGCGGTCTCCCACAAACCGCGCGGAGCCGTCTGGCCGACTGCCTGCGATAGTTTCTGTCCCCACCGCCCATGTACCTCGCCACCGCCACCGCTGCCACCGCCGCCGCACCGCTTGATCTCGACCTGATTCGTAAGTACTCGATCCCGGGCCCACGCTACACGTCGTATCCGCCGGCCACAAAATTCACCACGGATCTCGCGAGCCTCGCACTCCCGAGCGCGATCATGGCGGATAACGCCCCCGGGGCAGATCCCATCTCGCTTTATTTCCATCTTCCGTTCTGCGAAACGCGGTGCTGGTTCTGCGGTTGCAATACAGTCATCACCCTCCGCCGCGATTCCGCCTGCGAATATCTCGACGATCTCGCCCGCGAGATGGCGCTCACCGCCAAACACGTGGATCCGTCCCGTCCCGTGACCCAGATTCATCTCGGCGGCGGCACCCCCACGTTCTTCCCTCCAGCTGAGCTCCGTCGCTTGGGCACTCTGATTCGCCAGTACGTCCCGAACATTTCGCCCGAGGTCGAATTTGGCGTCGAGGTCGACCCGCGCCGTCTTACCCGGGAACACGTCACCGCGCTGCGCGAAATCGGCATGAACCGCGCCTCGCTCGGTGTTCAAGACACGAACCCCGCGGTGCAACTCGCAATTCACCGGATCCAACCGCAATCGGTCAACCAACAGGCCTTCGAGTGGCTGCGCGAAGCAGGGATCAACTCGATCAATGTCGATTTAATCTACGGTCTTCCGCTGCAAACCCCCGAATCGTTTGCCCGCACCATCGACGATGTCCTGACGCTCCAGCCCGACCGCCTTTCGGTGTTCAGTTATGCGCACGTCCCTTGGATAAAGCCCGCGCAGAAAATCCTCGAGGGCCGCACCGAACTACCCGGACCCGAGGAGAAACTCGCGATGTCGGCCGTTGCTCACGAAAAACTTCTCGCCGCCGGCTTTGTCGACATCGGTCTCGATCACTTCGCCCGCCCCGACGACTCCCTCGCCATCGCCCTCCGCACGGGCACGCTGCATCGCAACTTTCAGGGCTACAGCACGCAATCCGGCGCGTCGCTCTACGGGTTTGGAATCTCCTCGATTTCATCCACCGCCGATTCCTACCGCCAGAATCACAAAACCCTGGATGCCTGGCGGGCCGCCCTCGACGCCGGTGAATTACCGATCGAGCGCGGACTCCGCCTGACCGTTGATGACCAATCGCGACGCACGTTGATCATGCGCTTGATGTGCGACCGCCGGCTCGATTTTCCCGCGCTCTCGGCCGAACTCGGTTTCGATGTGCAACAGGTTTACGCCCAGGAGATCGCCAGTTTGGAAGACCTCCGCGCGGATGGCATCATTCGGCTTACGGCGACAGGCGTGGAAGTCACACCCGTGGGCGTACCTCTCCTCCGGGTCATTGCCATGCGCTTCGACGCCACGTTCACGCCGGGACGCGGCGAACACTCGCGGACAATATAGTCCCTATAGCCTCACAGGGGGCGCGCGGTCTTCCCCGACTCGAAAAACCGCGAATGACTACAGCGCGAGTTGCGCGCGCAACTCGCGCTGTAGATCGGTCGTGATGCTTGCCGCGCCGAGCGCAATCCAGCGGCGTGCGATCGCGACATCGTTGATCGTCCAAACATGCAGCTCGAGTCCCGCGGCCTTGATCTTCTTCGCATCGTCCGCGGTCAGCGGCCAGGTGTGCTGCAAATCGAGCCCGGTCAAACCCGCCGCGTTCGTCGCCCGAATCATCTCATCGACCGGCGGCGGCGCCTTCGTTTCCGGCGCCTTCACCGGATCCGGCACGCGATAGCCGACCAACCAAAGCGTCGGGTAATTCGGCAGCTGCTTTCGCACGGCGACGAGCGAATCGAAATTGAAACTGATCACCGTGATGTTCTTCTCACTCGTTCCGGTTCGCGCAAAAACCCGCCCTAACTCCGGCACGATTTCCGGCCCCACTTTGATCTCCACGAGGATCCGTTTGCCGCGCGGAATCGTGGCGATCTGTTCGTCGAGCAGCGGCACTCTCTTGCCGGCAAAGGCGGGGCCTTTCCAGGCTCCAGCATCAAGCTTCCGCGCCTCGGCCAACGTCAAACGCGCGATCGGAACATCACGGCCGCCGGTGCGTTTTGCCGTGCGATCATGAAACACGATGATCTTCCCGTCGGTGCTCAGATAAATATCCGTCTCCACGGCATCGGCCCCTTGCTTCCACGCGAGCTTGGTCGCTGCGAGCGTGTTCTCCGGCGCGTCATGAGAGGCGCCGCGATGAGCGACAATATCAACAGCCTGCACGGTGGTGAATGGTTGGAAAACTGACGCCGCCAGCGCGAGCGCGAAGGCACGGATCGGGGCGGGAAACTTCATTGAGGGAAAAGAAGAAACGTACGGACGGGGAAAGAAGAAAGCAGAAACCGCTCCGGAAATGAAAGCGAGGACGGTGGACGAAGACGGTGAGAGACGAGCGGAACCTCGGAATGAGAAATCCGTCGACTCGGATCGATTAATTAGGCGACCGCGTCGGGTCGGAGGAGCCATCCGCGCGCAAGCTCAGTGTACGCGCGAATCTGACTTTGCACCCAAATTTCATCCCGCTGTAACTCACGCGCGAGCAGGCGGGCCACGATCGGCGCGGCCGCGATCGAGGCCCGGGCATCCAGGACGAGCGCACGGGCCCGGCGAGCCAGCACGTCTTCCACCGTGCGCGCCATCTCATGCCGGGCATGCCAGACAACCTCCGCCTGCAAATACGAAAACGCCGGATGCAGCGGCAGTCCGAGCGTCGGGTCATCACGAACGAGCTGCGCGATCTTCTCCGCATCCGTGCCATAAACCCGCAGCGCGGCGTGGACCAGGTCGGGATTCACGGCCCCATGAATCGCGAGATTATAGGTACCACAAACGCGATGCGACAGGCCCGCAACCCGCTCCGCGTGGTCCACGACATCCTCCGCCATCTTTCGGTACGTGGTCCATTTCCCCCCCGTGATCGTCAGCAACCGGCTCGTGGAAACGGCGATCGTGTGATCGCGTGAGAGCGCCGCCGTACTGCCTCCGACCCCACGGCTGACCAGCGGTCGCAGCCCAGTGAATACACTCAATACGTCGCGTTCCTCGGGATCAACCGCGAGATAGTGTCGCGCGTGCTCCAGAATAAATTGAATCTCCGCTTCCTGTGCCTGCGGTTCCAACGCGGCTGTCACGCCGGGCGTGTCGGTCGTTCCCACCACGAGCCGATCATGCCACGGAATCGCAAAGAGCACGCGCCCATCGGCGGTCTTTGGCACCATGAGCGCACTCGATCCCGGCAGGAACCGCCGCGGCAAAACAAGGTGCACTCCCTGGCTGACGGCAACCAGAGGCGCCGCGGCGGGCTCGTCAAAGCGTCGTATTTCATCCACGAATACGCCGGTGGCATTGATCACGGCGCGCGCGCGGAGCTCAAACTCCACCCCGGACTCGACGTCACGGGCCCGCACACCGGCCACCCTGCCCTGTTCCTTGATCAGCCCAACGCACGCACAGTAATTAATCACGGCGGCGCCATGCTCCGCTGCCGTTTGCGCGAGATTGATCGCGAACCGGGCATCATCGAACTGGCCATCATAATACAGCACCCCGCCCGCCAGCCCCTTCGGCTCGACCGTGGGCAGATGCTCGACCGTCTCGGCGCGGTTTAGCTGCTGCGAGCGACCCAATGACAACTTTCCCGCCAGCCGTTCGTAGACGGCCATGCCCATGGCATAGAAGGAGCGGTCCCACCACGAATAATTTGGAATGACAAAGGCCAACGTATGCACTAGATGCGGTGCATTGCGCTGCATCAGCCCACGTTCCCGGAGCGCAGAACGGACGAGGGCGATGTCGCCCTGCTTGAGATAACGCACCCCGCCGTGCGCCAGCTTGGTGGAGCGACTCGACGTCCCCTTCGCGAAATCCGCCTGTTCGATCAGCGCCACATGATATCCGCGCGAGGCCGCATCGACCGCAGCGCCAAGGCCACTGGCCCCGCCACCAATGACGATAAAATCAAACTCCTCCACTCCTCCCTGGAGCCGGGCCAAAACGGATTCACGTTGCATCAAAGTTTAAGAATAGAGCGCGCCAGTCCTGTCGGCAACAGTGCGCCGGCCGGCATTAAATCCGGCCCGACGACTAAGTGACGCCACCGTCGCACCCCGGCGATGCGGACGAACGGCAAGCTGCAAGCGGGATTTCAAAAACGCTTCGACATCTCCATGGTGAACTGACGGCCGCGCACATTCGACGTGCCGCCTTGGTAACCGAGGCCCTCGTCCGAAATCGGAGGCTCACGGTCGAAGACATTATTGATCCCCCCGCGCACCGTGACACCGCGCAGCCACGGGTGAGCGTCACGCTCAAACCGATACGACACCCAGGTGTTGTGATTAATCACCGGATCCACTTTCAACACATACCGCGTGATCCCGTTGTCATTGAAGACCTGAATATAACCGGGGTTTCCCAAAGCTTCATACACGGCCGCAGTCGTCGCCGCCGAGGTATCCACGAAGGACCCGAAATAGCTCGAAAACCATCCGGTGGACCACGGGCCCTGGCGCCACGACGCAGTCATGTTCGCCCGCCATTTGACGCGGCCGTTGCGCTCAAGTTCATCGAGAATCGGTGCGGTCTCTTCAATCTGTGATCGGCGGAGCACGTAATGCGTCGAATCGCCACTGAGCGTGAACTGACCGAAGCGGCTTCGCGGCATCCGCCATTGAAAGCCGAATTCGTAGCCCTGAATATCGCGACCAGCAAGGTTCACATAGTTATCGATAATACTGATTACCTCGCCCACCGGCGCCCGCCTCGCGGCATTATTGGTCTGCTGGGCATTGAACGCAGTGTATGTCGCGCGATCTTCCGCGCTCACGGGCGCCCGGGTCACGGAGCGATAGCCTTTGTAATTGCTGGTACCCGACCCGAGATCGATCTGATCAACCGGGATGCCCTTCGCGACCTCCGCCCGCACGGCGAGATCGAGATAGAGCTCGTCGAGAACGAGCGTACGGGGCGCACCCATGTTTTGAATGACCTTGTTCTGGTTCAGATGGAAGTAGTCGAAGGCGAACGACAGACCGCGAACCTTCGGCACCTCGATCACAATCCCCGCCACCCAGGTTTTCGCCGTTTCAGGTTCGAGCCTTTCGTTGCCCTGTCGGAATACTGTCCGTTGAGAAGAACCATCCGTCGGGAGACCCGTCACCTCGGACCGATAAGGATCGGCCGCGCCGATCTGCCGGCGAAGCGGCGTGATATTGGTCTGCACCAGATTCGGGGCGCGGAACGACTCCGCCACGGAACTGCGGACCTTCAACCAAGTCGCCGGTTTCCACACCAAGCTGGCCTTGGGCTTAGTCGTCTGACCATGAATCGAAAAGTGTTCAAAGCGGCCTGCGAGCGTGAGCTCGAGTGCCTGAATCAGAGGCCGACGATTTTCCCGCGTGACGAACGGAAACGCCGTTTCCAGGAAAGCCGCGTAGATCGTCTGTTGGGCGCTGATCGGTACATTGGAGCTCAGCGCGAGATAGTCGTTATCGCCTTCCCGGAAATATGGAAAATCAGCGCCCGCGCCAGGAGGATTCAAACCGGCATACGCGGCGCGCTTGTCATCGTAGGTTTCATAACGCACTTCGACCCCGGTCGCGAGGCCCATGTTGCCGCCATTGAACAGGCGCCAGAGTTGACCCGTGGCCTTCACATCCCACATGAAAAGATTGGTGCGGCCAAACCGGTCTTCGGCATCATAAAGCGGATCCAGGACAGACGCGGGGTTGGCGAACGGCTGATCGGTCACAATCTGACTATTGACGATCTTGAAGGTGACCGGAAACGGATTGAATGCCGTCGAATCCGTCCGGTTAAGCGCTCGACGCAGCTGCGATTCCCGCACTTGGAAATGTTCATACTCGTGCGTCTGCGCCCCGGAGGCGAGGAGGCCGGATTCCCATTCCCAACTGCGACCAATTTTCCCGCGGAGGCCACCAAGGATGCGCCACGAATAGCTGTGCACCTCGGTCACGCGGGGTTTAAAGCCACTGGCGATGTCTGCGTTCTGCCCGGGGGAAATCCCGGTCCACAGCGAGACGTCAGCCGGAGTTCCAACGAGCCGCGGCGTCCCATCGGCGTTCGCTGCGCCAGCCGGGTGATAAAACCGCACGCCAAACGGATTCCATGGATTGGTCGCTGGCATATATATACCCCGGTCATCGGTGTTCTTGAAATTAACCGGCTCACGACCGCTATAGCTATGAGCGTGATAGAACATCACGTCGCCAAACGCGCTCAGTGTATTATTGATTGGACGATCGAGGAACGTGGCGAACTGGATCCGATCGGTGCGCGGAACGAGGATCTTCCACTTGTTCCAGTTCGAGCGGGTAGCGTTCTCGACACTGTCGAGATTCGCCGAAGGGACCGTCTGCTTGAAATTGACCGGGCCGGTCGGTCCCGGCCAAAGATAAAACATACCGGTCGCCGCCATCGTCGCGACGCCAGCGGGCGGTGTCGTGCTGGTGGTGATACCGCGATTACCTTCCGGGCGCGACCCGATGAACGTCAGGTAATCCGGCTGGATGAACCCGCGCTGCCACTGGCCCCACTGGTTCACATTATTGCGATTATCAAAATCGTTGTCCCGCACTGTCGTGCCGTTGGCGTCGATGATCGGCAGCCCATTCCATGGGGCGGGCAAGGCTCGACTTTGCCGTTGATCAGCATGACTCGCCCACTTCCGTTGAGACGCTGCCAGAGCATCCCGGTGGAAGTAATCAAAGGAAACGGAAAGATGCGTTTTACCGAGATTGAAGCCCTCGGAAAGCGTCGTCCCGAACTCATTGCCGCCGCCATGCTGGGTCATCGAACCCTTGACGGTGAGATTCCGCCCCACGTAGGTGCGGGAGATATGATTATTGATGACACCCGCCGCCGCGTCCGCGCCGTAGATGGCGGAGGCACCGTCGCGCAAAATCTCCACCCGGTTCACCAAGGCACGTGGAATCGCGTTTATATTGGCCGCCAATGACGGCACCCCGTTCTCCGCCATCGAAATCGGATGAGGCGCCATCCGGCGGCCATTGATCAACGTCAGCGTGCTACCCGAGCCGATCCCCCGGAGATCGATCGAGGCGACATCGCCGCGTGCCAACTGCGGACCGTTGTTGACCTCCGTGATCGCGCTGGGCTCAGCCGCGCCGAGCGTTTCGAACAATTCACTCATGGTCGCCGCCCCGCGGGCGTCGAGGTCCACCCGCTCAATGACCGTGATGGGCAGCGCGGTCTCGGCATCAACCCGGCGAATGTTGGATCCGGTGACCATGAAAGCTTCCAGTTGGACCGGAGTGTCCGGGTCGGCCGGGGCCGCGGACGGCTGAGGCGTTACCGACTGAGCGACCAGGATCGTGGCAAACGTGAACGCAGATAAGAGCGCGTAAGTTGGGTATTTCATCGGATGGGCGAGACGAGGAAATGGGGTTTAATGGATCGACGTCGAGTGAAAGGTTTATGCGCATATAAATTCTAATGACAAAACGCCCGTCCCCGTGCTAATTCCGTCTCCCACCGAACGCCTTCCGGGCGTTTTCGGAATGTCGCTTCGTTGATCATTTAAACCGTCCCACGCTCCTCTCATGCCGGTGAAAGATCCCTATCCCGACGAAATTCTGCGGATGGCCGCCACCTTGTATTATGTCGATGGTTTGGGACAAACCGAGGTCGCGAATCTCGTACGCGTCTCGCAAACCAAGATCTCCCGGCTCCTGGCCGTGGCCCTCGAACGCGGTATTGTCCGGATTTCCGTCGATGAATACCAACCGCGCAACGAAAAGTTGGAGCACCAGTTGTGCAGCCGGTTCGGGCTGACCTCGGCGGCTGTGATCCGCACCGCCAGGCATAGCGGAGGCGAGGCGGCGCGGCAAACCGTTGGTCATTTTGGCGCGCCTTTCGTCGCGAGCCTTTTTCCCAAGGCCGGCATTGTCGCGATCGGCGGCGGTCGCAGCGTTGCCGAAGTCGTGCAGCGATTTCGGCGGGGAGAACCGCGGCGCCTCACCGTGGTGCAGGCGATGGGCAGTATTGATTCGAACCTCTCGCCGGTCGATGCGCTGGAGCTTGGGCGCTCCATGGTGAAGCGCTGGGGCGGAGAATTTCTCACCCTCAGCACCCCGGCCTTTGCACCTGACAAGAAAATCCGCGATTCTTTTCTCGCGTCCGCTCAAATCCGGTTCGTCTGGGACCGGATGAGAGAGGCGGACGCCGCCGTTGTCGGCGTGGGCTCGCTCGAAAGCTCGGTCTATATTGAACGCGCCGTGCTCAATGCAAATGATATAGCCGAATTGAAGAGCCGGGGCGCCGTCGGCGAGATCTGTGGCCATTTCTTCAACGCCGCGGGCCGGGAATGCCAGTCGCGCTGGAAGGATCGGGTCATCGCGGTGGAATTGGACTATCTGAAGAAAATCCCGCAGGTGATCGGCGTCGCTGCCGGAGCGGAACGCGCACCCGCAGTTACGGCTGCCCTGCGCGGCGGCCTCTTGAAGTCCGTCCTCATCGATGAGCCCCTGGCTACCGCCGTCCTCGCCCTCGCGGAACCAAAGCGCCGAGCCTGACTCTCCGGTCGGCTCCTCGTTCCCACTCACCGCGCCGAACAAGTCCTGGAAAGGTCGAGTAGCGAAGCCCATCCGCCAGGGATCGCGACGTGATTTTCAAGTGCGCGTCCGTTAACCGCCGGCATGAACAGCGGGCTTTTGCGTCCGCAACTGTGAGGGATTCCGCCTTCGAGTCGATCAACGCGGTGCCCGATCTTCACTCGCAGAGCCTTTCATAGGAACAGGCGGTTTTCGGCTGCCTGTTTGACTGAAACATCCGCTCGTCGGAGCCTTCGATCGGTCATCACCGCAAGCCATTGCAGTCCGAAAACGAGCACATGACAACTTTGCGGGATCGCCCCAAGCGGCGGAGGCTCTTTCGCAATGACATGGTTTGATTGCCGCCATCACATTAGTTTTCGCCCTCACCCCATTGTACTCGGCCCGGCGTTGCTGCTGCCCGCGCCAAGAAAAACCTTATGGCATCAACCGCGCGGCGCCGGACCCCGTCATTCCCGGATCGACCAGTTTCATGTCGCATATGCGACATAAAACTGGTCGATCCCGCCGGAGCATTATTTCCCGATTTTCCTCCTCCTCTCCGCCACGAAGTCGGATCACGCACGCTTTGCCTTCGCACGAGTCCGATGAACATCGCCCCCGGAGACTTACTGCGCGAGGCAAACACCATCAGCGATTCCGCCGGTATCACCCGTGAGGGAGTTCCTGTCACGGAAAGCGGCTCGGCATCGAGTCACGGCTCGCGGTGGTTTGAATTACGCGCTCAGTGATCAACCGAATCTCGCGTGCCCTTGGTCGACCGCGTTGCGCGCGCCCTTGGTCAACCGACCAGAATGATGTCGCATATGCGACATCATTCTGGTCGGTCGTTGGCCACGATGGGGCGGAGCATCATTAGCCCGGAAACGGCCGCCCCGGATTTATCCTACGGTTAATCGCTTCGGAGAACGGCAGCGCTTATCATAGGAGGCGGGGAGCAAGGCCGCATGCAATACCCCCCTTCGTCAGACACTGCGACGCGGGTTTGATCCGCGCGTTTCCCTTCCAAATTTATATATAGCGAAGCGCTTCCATCAGCGACCTGCTAGGCTTTCTTCACAAAGCACGCCTTCAGCGCCATTGGGGCTTCCTTCGATCTTGCAGTCGATCTCGTGATCTCCGTCCACCAGGCGAATATTTTTCGCTTTCGTACCTTGCTTCAGCACCTGGGACGAACCCCGCAACTTCAAATCTTTGATCAATGCAACCGTGTCGCCATCCGCCAACGGGTTCCCGTGGGCATCCTTTACCACCCGCGCGGTTACCGGCGCGGCTTCCTTTGACCACTCGTGCCCACACGTGACGCACTCCCAATGGTCCAGGTGGCTAAGAACGTCTTCGAGGGTGCAAGCGGGACAAGGATTGGACATTGCTAGTATTCGCAGTGGCGGGAATTCGGCCAGATTGACCGGTTCCCACGTTCTTGAGCAAGGCAGGGGTTGCTGCGGGACCGTCATCCGAAAGGGTCCTGCAACGACACGACAGCCGCTGACCCGCGATGCTCGAACACCATTAGTGCGTGCTCATTCCTTCGCGTCGGACTTTTTCTTGCCACCGCCCTCGCCCTTCTTCCGCGGCAGCTCTGGCGCATCGTAATTCGGCGAAGGCACATGTTCGCGCGCCATGATGGTTTCAATGGCCTTCACTTCCCGGGGGTGCCGCGCCGCAAGATTGTTTGTCTCCGCTGGATCCTGCTCGAGATTATACAACTCGAGCGGCGCCTTGGTGCCCGTGCGAAATCCTTTCCACGGTCCCATCCGAACCGCCTGCTGAAAAGGCAACGGACCTTCGTAAATCTCCCAATAGAGATGCTCGTGCTTGGCCGTCTGTGGCCGACCCAAAAAGGTCGGCACAATTGAAACACCATCCGTCTTCGGCGGCTTTGTGCGGGCCAGTTCCGCGGCCGTCGCCATGAAATCAACGTGAGTCGTCATGACGTCCGAGGTACTTCCGGCCGCAATCCGTCCCGGCCAGCGAGCAATCATCGGCATGCGGATTCCCCCCTCATAGAGATCCCGCTTCGCTCCGCGCAAACCCGCGGTGGCGTTGAAGGTCGCGACGCCCGGGCCGGCCGCTCCGTTGTCACTCGAGAATATCACCAGCGTTTCACGCTCGATCCCAAGTTCGCGGAGCTTGGCCATTACCCGGCCCACCCCTTCATCCAGTCGCGCAATCATCGCCGCGTGGATCTGCACCGGTTCCGGCCAGGGGCGATCCGCGAACGCTGCATGGGACGGGATCTCGAATTTTCCGTGCGGGAGCGTCCACGCCGCATAACAGAAAAACGGTTTTCCGCTTTTCGCCTGCGACTCGATGAACGTCAGCGTTTCCGCCTCAATGAGATCGTGCGCGTATTGGCCGCGCTTGCCATCGGCGTTACCCGGCAACTTTTCCCGCACGCCGTTGCGCGTGAGGTCCTCGGGAAAGTAACTGTGCGCATGGACTTGATCATAGTAACCGTAGAACAAATCGAACCCCTGCTTTTCTGCCGCGCCAGTCGTACCTTCGTTGCCCAGCCCCCATTTGCCAAAACCACCCGTCGCATAGCCGGCGTCATGGAGCATTATCGCCACGGTCACGGTGCCCTCAGGCAAAGCGAGCAGGCCGTACTTGCTCTGGTTTGCGCGCCGCAACATGTGCCCCGGGTGCTGTCCGCCCATGACCACATTCCGCGTCGGCGCACACACCGCGCTTCCACTGTACGCTCGCGTGAAACGCATGCCCTCTTTGGCCAAACGATCCACGTTCGGAGTCGGAATCGCTTTACCACCATAACAGCCAAATTCTCCCAGACCGGAATCGTCTGCCATGATAAACACAATGTTCGGCCGCGCCGCATCCGCCGCCCGCGTGACACTGGCGAGTCCAAGCAGCAGCCCCAACACGAGCAGAAGGAAACGGGGGTTAAATCGGGTCATGGAGTCAACATGAGGCAGGTCGGCTCCCGGGCACAAGTTCAACCCCCGACGTTCCCCGCGTTCATCCTTTTCCCCCAGTCGCACCGTTCTCGCTTCAACCTTTATCGTACTCGTAGCGATCGACTTCCTCCCCGGTATCGTACAGCCGGGATCGCGGAAACCAGGCGTCGTCGGACGGCCGTGGCCGGGTCGGTCCGCCCCAAGTCGAGGTCGCACCGGGATCCCGCCAGTTCCGCCGACTCCAGTGCGGCCCGCGCATCGGATCCCGAGTGCGGTTCATCCAGCCGATTAAAGTCGCGTGCAGCCGCTCACGCACAACGCCGCAGGCCGGATCGGCGATGAGATTGCGAAGCTCGAGCGGATCATGCGTCAGGTCATAGAGCTCGTCCGTATCCAACAAACTGATCGCGAGTTTATGCCGGCCATCGCACACGCATCGAATCGGGGCAAAGGCCCCGAATCCGTCATGGTCGATTTCGAAGCGATTGAACTCGATGAATACGTACTCATTCGTTCGATACGCCGGTTCCCGGCATTGCTTCCGGAGGGATCGCCCCTGGAGCAAGTCCGGCTGGGGCACCCCGAAGTAATCGAGGATGGTCGGCACGAAATCGATATGAGAAACCGGTCCCGTCGACACCGCGCCCACCGGCGTTTCCCCCGGCCAACGCACCATGAACGGCACCCGCGAAATTTCATCGTACGCACACGGACCTTTGCCGTGAAGCTGATGGCTGCCAAACATGTCTCCATGGTCGCCGGTGTACACCACCAAGGCGTTGGGCGTCTCCGCGTCGACGGCAGTCAGCACCCGGCCGACTTGGAAATCAGAATAGCTGTTACACGCGAAATGCCGCGGGTGGTGAATCCAGGTGCGTCCATCGCGACGTCGCATCTGCCAGGCGGCACCGCTGCCGGCAGCCGCTGTCCGTGCCGTATAGGCCGCCCATTCACGCTGGCTCCTGGGTTTGTCCTCCAGCGAATCATCGGCATTCAGCACGGGAAATTCGAAGTCGTCGAACGCGCTCGCGAAGGGCTCCGGACAAATCCACGGGTGATGCGGCTCGTCGATCGATACGACCAGAAAAAAGTCCCGGTCGCGGTGTTCGTGGATAAAGGCAAGCGCGCGATCGGCGGTTCGGTGCGCATGCGTGAACTCCGACGTTATTCCCTCCGCCGCGATCCCGGCCGCACCAAGGACCCGGCGTGACAACGCGCGCGCGGCATCGCCCGGCAGCGAGTCGAGGTAGTTGCGGCCATCAAACCAATAGTTCGCGTTCCAGCCCGGCGGACACCGCCCGCTGCCGAAATAGTCACCACCGTCGAGATGCCATTTGCCCACATGCCCCGTCGCGATGCCCGCGGCTTCCAGACGCTGTCCCAGGGTCGGCAGGTCAAGATGCGGGGCCATGTCGTTGGCGAGGACGCCATTGGAATGTGGATACAGCCCCGTCATGAGCGCCGAGCGGGCCGGGCCGCACACGGGCGAGCACGTACTTGCCCGGTCGAAGCGGACGCCGCTCGCGGCGAGCCGATCGATATGCGGGGTTCCGAGAGCGAGGTCAGGGCGGTAGCACCCGACGGTGTTCGCGCCCTGAGTATCGATGAGGAAGAAGATCGCCTGTTGTTTTTTCATCCCGACTGCGAGAATCGCCAGAGAAACCCGTACATGGCAATCGCGCCCAAAGTCAAAATCCAGCCGACCAACCGCAGATGCGGCCAGGTGACCAGCGCGGCGCGGGACTTCGCCGCCTCCGCGCGCTCGTGATTTCGGGGCGGTGCCGGTGACACGCGACCGGCAATAAGCATAAATCCACACAGCACGACAAAGTTGATCGCGATCAGGTGCAACCAATGTATTGGCCGACCAAATACTCCTTGGTCAGCGAGCCAACCCAACAGAAAATGCAGGCCGACACCGCCCACCAACGCGATCTTGGCCGCGAATGCCGGCACCCGCGTCGTTACAATTCCCATGATGACCACGGCTAGAATGGGGATATTAAATGCCGCCATCAGCCGTTTCATCAGGGTGAATACACCTTCCGGGGCTCCACCGAGGAGGCTGCTGGCACCGAGCGCGGCCAAACAGACCACCACGGCAAACCGTTTTCCCACCCGGAGCACCTGCACGTCGGTGGCATCCTGACGAATCCAGGCGCGATAAAGATCATACCCGAAAAGCGTCGAAGCGGTATGTAACCCACTGTTGAAGGAGCTGATAATGGTGCCGAGCAGGACCGCGGCAAAAAAGCCGATCATCCAGGTAGGCAAAACCGCATCCACCAGTCGCGCATAGGCGAGATCGCCGTTGCCTATACTCGCACCAAACATCTCGACCGCAATGATACCGGGTAGCACAAGATAAAAAGGCCCGAGCAATTTGAGCGCCGCGGCCGCCAGCACGCCCTTCTGCGCTTCCGCAAACGACGAGGCCGCAAACGTGCGCTGTACAATCAGCTGGTTGGTGCACCAATAGTAGATGTTCGTCAGCATCAGGCCGGTGAACAGGGTGGAAAACGGAATATTAGACGTCGCCGGACCGATCGGATTGAGCTTGGGTTGCTGATGGGTGGCCACGCGGCTGATCCCCGCCGCCAGATCCCCGTCGCCGAGATGGATGAGTCCCAGAATTGGAATTAAGAGCGCGCCGGCAATCAGTCCGATGCCGTAAAGGGTATCCGACAGCGCCACCGCGCTCATTCCGCCCCAGATCACGTACACCGTGCCAATCACCGCGACCGCCCACGCCATCACGAGAAATGACGCCGCCGGCGAAATTCCCAGCAACTCCGGAACTCTGAAAATACTGCTCATTGCGATCCCGCCCGAATAGAGAACAAAGGGCATGAAATTGAACGTGATCGCCGCGAGGACGATGATGCCCAGCAGCCGGCGGGTCGTCCGATCGAAACGCGTTTCCAGAAACTCCGGGATCGTGGTGATGTTTCCCGCCCAGTATCGCGGAAGGAAATACGCGGCCATGGCAATCAAGGCGAAAACCGGGAGGATCTCCCACGCCATCACCACCGCCCCGTGGATCGACGCCGCCCCGTTGAGCCCAATCAACTGTTCCGTCGAAAGATTCGTCAGCAGGAGCGTGCCGGCAATCTGGAACCAAGGTAGCCGGCGATCGGCGAGGAAGAAGGTACGGGCATCGCTATTGTCGATCCGCCGCGTCCGCCACCATGCGATCAACGGAACCAGCGCGGTGAAAAAGAGAAAAGAGGTGAACAGAAGGGGTAGATTCATGCCAGGATACAGGTCACGCATTCACCCGCCTGACTGACGAGCCGCGCCACCGCGTGCGAATCGGAACGGAAAACGGGTCAGCTACAAACCCGAATTTCACCGGCGCGGTGAGAATGAGAGACACCGCGGCCGCAAAATTGCGACGCTATTCGGGAAGTGCGGCGCACGCCTAAGTACGCTCAATCCTCCAAATCAGCACTACGGCCACCTCCCGGTCCCTTCGGCTCCGCCTCAGGCGCGCTTCCAATCATTCCGATACGAACGCGACCGGAGCGCGTTCGCGGCTGTATCACCGGGAAACGATTCGCTGACCGGATCCCATTGCAATGGCCGTCCAAGCTCCATCGCGATGGACCCAAGATGAAGCGTGGTGCACAAGCGGTGCAAGGCCTCCGCGGTATACATGGGCGCCTGGCCATTCTTGAGACAATCCAGAAAATCCCGCTGCTCGCGCGGACGGCGCGCCCAGAGCTTGTTCGACGCCGGATCGTACTTCCGCCGGAACACCGCCATATCGCTGCCTTCGAGCGGACCCGACCAGCCTTTGTTGCCCACCCAGCCATCCGTGCCCTCGAAGCGGATGAAGACACCACCGGACTTCACCTCCAGCGTCACCCCGTTGGCGTATTTATAGGAAAGCTTATACGTCTGCGCCACCGTGTTGACGGAATCCGGCGGCACGAAGCCTGTCCCTTCAACCGCCACGGGCGAGGAGTCTTCCGCGAAATTCGCCACCTGCGCCGTATCCACTAAATGGGCACCCCAGTCGGTGAGTGAACCGCCTGAAAAATCCCGGATTTGCCGCCAGACCTGGGCGTCCGTGAGACTCGGCGTGTACGGTCGGAACGGGGCCGGCCCGAGCCAAAGCTCGTAGTTCAAGTCCGACGGCACGGGCACGGGCGCCTCCACAGGAAAGATCGGCTTCTCCAGCAGGCCGACCTGGATGCGCTCGAGCTTCCCGATCGCACCGTTTCGGACCGCCTCGGCCAGCAGGTGATAATAAATCACCGCCCGGTCTTCAAGGCCCGTGGCAAAGAGCAAGCCGCTCTTCTTCACCGCCCCGGCCAGGCGCCGGCCTTCCTCAATCGTCAAAGTCGGCTTCTCGCAGAACACGTTCTTCCCTGCTTCCAGCGCCATCAGAGCCATCGTGACATGCCAGTGATCCGGAGTCGAAATCACTACGGCATCGATGTCGGGCCGCGCCAGCAGCGCCCGGAAATCCTCCATCTCGATACAATCATCATTACCATAGTGCTTGTTTACCGTGTTCCGCCCGCGCGACCGGCGGCCACCGTGCACATCACAAACAGCCCGCACCACGCAGTCATCCTGCTGCAGAAATGACATCAGGTTCACCGCATGGCCATGCGTGCCGACGCCGATACACCCCAGCGTGACGCGTTTCGACGGAGCATTCTGCCCGAGCACGCGCGACGGCACGAACTGAGGTGCAATGGCGGTGGCGAGGATGCCGGCCATGCCCGATTTGAGAAACGACCGCCGCGAAACAGTGGGGTTGGCTTTCATAGGGTAATCAAGAATGAGGCAGAATCACGTCAGCGTTTCGCGCATGGTCAAATGTCTTCCGGATCCAATCTCCAGACGAAAAAGAATCATTTACCCCGACCGGCACGAGTCCGATGAAACGTGGTCCAGGATCCACCCCATTCTACTTTCACGCTCCCTTGCGCGTTGGAGAAATTTCGTCGACTTGCGCCGGGCGTTAACCGGCGCAGGTCATCGAGTATACTCGAAGTGATGTCCGCGTAATCTCACCGAATTTTGAATGGGAAGAGCCACCGGAGGAGCGGTCGAGCTGATTTCTGGACATCAGCGACTCTCTCTGCACAAGTGACCTACAAGCCAAGGCGCAAGCATTGACGCCGGCACGAGCGTTCGCGATGGCCGCGCCCGAGCGTGAACATCCATCGCGCCCGAGGGACTAGGTTTACCGGGGCGGTGCGACCTTCGGCCGTCCGCGTAAACTGCATAAACCAATATACGAGGCCGATTATGAATATCGAATCAATCGAGGTCGCAGCGCCAACCGCGCGCATGCCAAAAATCTCCTGGGGTGCCGTGTTTGCCGGCGTGGTCGCCATCCTGGTTACTCAATTACTCCTCAGCGTTCTCGGCATCGGGATCGGGGCGAGCACGATTAATCCGGCCAGTGAACAAGACCCGATGTCGGGCATCGGCATCGGAGCAGGCATTTGGCTCATCCTCAGCGCGCTCATTGCCTTCTTCGTTGGCGGATGGATGGCTGGCAGACTCGCGGGGATTCCCCGAAATCTTGATAGCCTCCTCCATGGCGTGCTCGCGTGGGCGCTCGCCGTGCTGTTAACCATTTATCTCGTGACGACAACAGTCGGCAGCCTCATCAGCGGTGCCGCCGGGGTTTTGGGCCGCGGAGTTTCGCTCGCAGGTCAGGGTATGGCAGAGATTGCACCTGATATTGCTCAAGCGGTGACGGGCGGCAACGCCACTCCGATCATCGAGGAAGCCCGCCGGATCCTGCAGGAAGCCAAAAGACCTGGAACGGACGTCCAAGCAGTGGCGACCGAGTTGACGACCATCTTCAATCGGATCCTCACGCGTGACGACAGGTCGATCACCGCGTCGGATCGGGAAGCGCTCATCAATGTACTCGTGAACAACACGACCCAGACTCGCCCGGAGGCAACCGGCACCGTCTCCCGCTGGAGCGAGCAGTATCAACAGCTTCGTACGGGTTGGCAGGAGACGCGCGGTGAGGGCAGCCCGAGGGGGTCATGTCATGAATCGTGATAAGAAAAGGGCGAAGTCGACTTTCGCGTTCGTTCGCTGTTCCAAATTGATTCGATGCAACTACGTGGCCGCCC
>Ga0163151_10002678_pt1 | contig 27035 bp, 18 predicted proteins | sample OliLakLV19MP5IB2_FD_145596 | JGI IMG/M metagenome (GOLD analysis project Ga0163151, IMG submission 145596) | Freshwater microbial mat bacterial communities from Lake Vanda, McMurdo Dry Valleys, Antarctica - Oligotrophic Lake LV.19.MP5.IB-2 | ecosystem: Environmental > Aquatic > Freshwater >...
CATAATCCCGCCTGCTCGCTCTAAACCAATGAAAGCGTAGGTGCGATTGTTGACCTGACCTACTACAACTCCTTCGGGTTCGGGTCCTTTGTTGTCGCTGCGGGTGTCGAAGTTGGAAATTAAACCATTATTTAGGTTAAATCTTGCAGGAGTAAGTGCCGAAGTTATTTGCTCGAAGTCATCACCGCTGTCGTAGACAAGAGTGCCATTTGTCGTCCAAATAGAAAACGACCTCGAGCCGAATACAAATAGCTTTTCATAATCTGGATCTGCGTCAGTTCCCAATCGATCGCTACCAGAGTTTGTCCGTCCTGTTTGATTTGTGACTGTCAGTCTTCCGATCTGAGCGTTGGTCTTGAGCGCTGCACCGTTAGGAAACGCCGTAGGATCGAGAGTCGTTGCCGAGACTCTTACTTCTTCGACAAGACCGGGATAATCTCTGGCATCTCCTTCGTTCGCAGTAATCAGATAGGTTACACCGCCCGATTGGTAAGAGGCGAGCGCATCGGGTTGATACATGCCAAATACTGGATAATTAGCAATGTTAATGGCAGGTGTATTACCCGCGCCATCGCGATCGCTACCATCAATTCCGTTGCCAAGTATGTTGTGATTTTTAAAACCTAGCGGCGTAACAGCAGTGACCACACCAGTATTGAGATTGACCGTAGCAAGCGCATTCGCCTCTTGCAGGGTCACATAGGCAGTTGATGAATCAGATGAAACGGTGATATATTCTGGCTCTAAATCTTGAGCGACCGTCGATCCAGGCCCAAAAATTCTCACACCTGAAGTTCTGAGCGCGTCGATTTGACCGTTGAATGCTGTAAAACCCGCAGTCAATGCGGTAACAGTAGCAACATTCGCAGAGCTAATTACCGCATTCCCAGGTACGGTGAGGATGCTAATAGAACCCTCTGGATCGGTAAATCCCCCACCATAACCGCTCGGTTCGCCTTCGTTGGCTGTTAAAACTTTTTTGCCATCTGGTGAGAAGGTAATCATGTCTGGTAACGCCCCAACTGTTACCGTATGAAGCAAATTCCCATTTGGATCGAAGAATTTAACGAAACCTGGCATTTGCTTGTTAGTATTTTCTACGGCGATTGCCACAACACCGTTTTTTACAGCAACGCCATTAGGTGCTCCACCTAAAGCCGCGCCAGAAATTGTTGTAATAAGTAAAGGACTGGCTGGATTGCTCAGATCGAGAATATCGACATTCGTACCGCCATTTACAACGAACGCTCTATTTGTACTGGGATCGAAAGATGGTATTTCTGACGCACCAGCATGTGTAAATCTCCCAACCTGCTTCAGCAAAGACATTTAGTTGCTCCAATCGCTAATGTATTTTTCGTGTAAATTAGCACTTACATTAACATTTAAAGATTAAAGGTTAATCAGTTTTCAATAAGCTTAAACTGGTTTTCTCCATTTCTTTACCATGCCTTAAACTAGTCCGCTAAGCCTCTCTTGACGATTCCCATAATCATTTTCCTCAGTTGGAGTTCTCAGACCTGTCGCGCAATTCTCAGTCTTTGGTGAACCATACAGGTAATGATCGTGGTCGATCGAGCCATCATGGGGTAGTTTGTCCCATTCTTCGGCGGGAACTTGGGCTTGGATTTCTTTAACGCGCTCTAACAGGTCAAGAATGCCACCTGTGTTCGGAGTCTTTTGAATCATTGCTTTGGCTCGCTGGCGTTGTTTGACAAATAGGCAAAAGTCGAGAATTTCCTCAACTAATGTGTCGGGTATTTACTCTAGTTCTTGGCTGAGTTGCTCTCTAGCAGTCATAGTATTATCCCTTTTTGTTTGCCCAAATTAACCATCCTTTAGCTATTTGGTGGATTTTGCCGCATTATTCAGGTTGGGCGGTGCTCATCAGCCTATCCTCAAGATTTTCATACTTTAAGTTAGAAAAGCATCAACTAGTCGAATAAATTTCCCAAGACTCGTAACTCGCTTGCTCAGTTCGATATAAAGGAACTCATAGTCAAGATTGGATATAACCCTGTTCACATGATTTCTCGATTTCTTATAGTTAAGACCAACAAGTTGATAGATGTTAGCCAGATCTTCGGCAGGATGGGGTCTAAGTTCCATATCGTCTACTTTCGGATCGAATCCCAAACCAAGCTGGATCATCTCAGGAGTGAGCGTGGGGTTTAATTTTGTGAAATGATTCCATTCAGCCAGAAACCAAGCTTCGACTTCCATGATTGCTAGTATGACTTGATTTGGCATGGTAACTCCTCTCAAAGCAAATTTAGAACCTCTCTCCATCAAAGGGATGTTAGTTGGAGGGTTAGGATAGACATCTCGCAAACCAATTATCATCTCAAATCCATTTACCTGAAGACTAGAATGTTGATAGAGGATGTCCGATACAACTCTCTCGTCGTTGTTGGAATTATAAATCAGCACATGAAATCTTGTGTCTATGGTGATCGGATCTTGAATGGTAACGGATGCAATTCTTGGTGACTGTTTTCCTCCTAATACTTGCCTAACCTCTAAAGATAATAACTTCGTCCCAGCAATTCGTTTCAAAAGATCGCAGACAAATAACTGCTCAGTTTGTCCTTCAACAAAGATTGCCATCTTTTTCATGATTCTAAAACTGCTTCCTCTTGGTCAGAGAATCCTGTGGCATAAAATCCAGTTGAGAAGAAGTCAAAGTTATTTAATCCAGTAAACTTAAACTGTTCAAATATATCTTTGGAGTTTTGAATATTATGGAGCTTGACTAAGCCTGCCTGTCGATCGATCACTGACCAATATTCAAGTGGGACACCATTCATAACGAATCGATCGTTAGTGGTCATAATTATCTGTACTGCGCCTGACTTTGCTTTTTCAATTAGGATTTTAATCAATTCAGAAGATCGCTCAAAATCAAGTCCCTCACCGATATCATCAATCAGGATGCAACTAGGCTTGCCAGCAAGTAGCGAATAGTTCACTTGAATAATTAGAGAGAGCGCGCGAAACATCCCTTGCGACATCATGAATTGTTCTGTCTTAGCTTGAAGATCGCTTTCTTGTACATAAAGCAGTCGCGCCGACTTCATAGACTCATCATGAAGCGCCTGAGTGCCAACATCACTAATGTCATAACCAATAGAATACATATCTGATTTGATGGCATTAGTAAATTTGTCTCCTAATTCTTCCTGCCCGATCCTAAATATTTCTACGACAAAATCTGCGTCTTTATCATTTATGAACTCTTTTAACTCTTCAATTCTGCCTGAAAAAGTGTCAACGCTTCCTTTGCCTAAGTCTGTACCAAACTGGTAAAACCTAAGTGAATCTGCCCACTCATAGAGATCTTCAAGGAATGGATGCTGAATTAAATCCCTGCGATTTGATGCTGCTATTTGATTAAAAGGAGTTTGAAATTTCATGTCTTTTGCTAACTCTTTAGCCCAAATAGTACCTTCGCTTTTCTGATTTCTTTGGAGATATGTTTTAGTCCCAATAGTAAATTCTTCTCGGATTATTTTTAATCGATCAATTTCAAGAATATATACTTTCTGTTCTTTTATATTCGTTGAATCGAAAATTAGCTTCCAGTAAATTTTGCTGGCAAATCCTTTGAGATCGTCACCTGCTAAAAGATTGGCAAGTAGGACGATTCTATTCAAAATCCTTGTCTTGCCACTGGCATTCTTACCAACAATTAAGTTGATATCTCCAAATTCGCACCTTTCGATTTGCCAACTATTTGGTAAGCCTTCATTTTGGTGATATTCAAGTACATCTAGTCTCATGGCAAGTCAAATGCGGAATAGTTATGGTTATTATAGTTCACCGATGTAAGTGCCAAGACCTCTTGCGGTTTTGACTAGAGAGTCATCAATTTGCACGGCGCGGTACTGCGCGATCGACTCTAAAATTGGTACACCAACTACCTGACGATGCCAAAAATCGGCAGTTTATCTTTAGGATCTTGAGGATTAAGATCTATCATGAGCTTATGAGTGATACCGAAAAGTTAGAGATTGGGTTTAATCAACTGGCTGACCAGCTCGTGGCGGCTCTGGTCGATCGAGAGAGTTTAACGATTAGCCTGAATTGTGAGCGCAGTCAGTTTACGCGGTTCAATCGCGCCAAGGTGAGGCAGACTGGTGTGGTGGCGGATGGCAATATCGAGTTGAGCCTGATTTGCGATCGACGCAAGGCTTTTGCGGGGTTTCCGTTTACGGGTGAGATTGCGGTAGATCTTGCCAACGCGATCGAAAGTTTGGCATATCTGCGTCAAGAAGTCGCCCAATTGCCCGAAGACCCCTACGCGATCTTGCCTGAGAACAAAGGTTCTAGTCGATCGGTTTACAAGGGCGAGTTGTTAGCGACCGATCGAGTAGCTGAATCAATTTTGCGATCGCTCAAGGATGTGGACTTTGCGGGATTTTATGCGGCGGGGTCGATCGTGCGTGCCAATGCCAACTCGGCAGGACAAAAGCACTGGTTTGCCACTGATACCTTTTCGATCGACTACTCAATGTTTACGCAGTCAGACCGAGCCGTTAAAGGAGCCTATGCAGGTTCACACTGGCAACAGGAATTATATGAAGCTCAGATCGATCGATCCAAACAGCAATTAGTTGCCCTAAACCGACCGACTAAGACGATCCCACGCGGGCAATATCGCACTTATTTCACGCCTGATGCCGTTGCCGAGATCGTTGGCATGTTGCGTGGTGCACCAAGCGAAGCCGATCTGCAACAGGGGAGTAGTCCGTTCCTGAAACTGCGTCAGGGCGAGCGAAAACTATCGCCACTATTCGATTTAAACGAAAATTTTAAAGGTGGCACTGTACCGAGATTTAATGACTTGGGTGAAATTGCGCCAGAACAGATGTCGATTATCCAAGCAGGAGAATTAGTCAATCCTTTAATCAGTGCGAGGACGGCAAAGGAATACAACAAAACTGCAAATGGAGCTGATAGTGGCGAATATTTGAGAGCACCTGAAGTTAGTTCGGGCAATCTTGGCGCGGACGAGATTTTGGCGAAATTGGGAACAGGTCTGTATCTATCGAATTTGCATTATCTCAACTTTAGCGATCGAACAGGCGGTAGGATTACAGGCATGACTCGCTATGCTTGCTTTTGGGTGGAAGATGGGGAGATGATCGCGCCAATTGAGAACTTGCGGTTTGACGACAGTATCTATGATTTTCTTGGTGAGAACTTAGAAGCCCTGACAAATTTCCAAGAATTCATTCCCGAAATTGGCACTTACGGTGGTCGATCGCTCGGCGGCACACTAGTCCCTGGAATGTTAATCAACAGTTTTACTTTTACTTTATAGATGTTCGAGATATTTTTATGTATGTTCTAATTGGTGGCGCAGGTTTAGTGGGATTGGATTTAGCTAAACGCTTAATCGAACTGAATCATACGGTGGCAATTGTCGATATCAATCCTACGGCTTGTCGATATGCAAGAGAGCAGATTGGCGCGATCGCGTTTGAGGGCAGTGCTGTGAGTACTGAAGTTTTATTGGATGCAGGCATTCGCAAAGCTGATTCGGTGGCGGCGGTACTGCGAAATGATGCCTTGAATTTGGCAATGGTGACTTTGGCAAAGCATTATGGCGTTTCTCATATCATGGCACGGATGCGGCATCGCGATTTTGAACAACCTTTACGACTGGTGGGAGCAAATCACATTATCAGTACCGTCGATCTGGCAGTTTCGACGATGGTGAATTCGATCGAATATCCTCAAGTGGAATCAATGATGCATTTCGAGCAGGGACAAATTGAAGTCGTGAAGATTGCGATTCCTGAAGCTTGTAATGTCGTCGGTCGGAGTGTAGCGGAGATCGCCCAAGATGTCAGATTTCCCCAAGGCTCTCTAATTATTGGCTATCAGTCTCATCCTCATATGGATTTAGAGATTCCCAACGGCAACACTGTATTGGAGCCAGACTCGACTGTGCTAATTGTGAGTAAACCTGGCGCGTTACATCAGATTGTCGATTTTATCCAAGGTAATATTTAAGCTATTCGATCGATCTCAGTTGTTATAAAGATCGGTGGGCTTGAGTTGGTAGGGTGATCGCCAGTACGTCAAACGACCAGACGCTCAAACCATAGTCAGCCAGCACGGTTTCCCGATGTTTTTCCAACAGGCGGGTAATTCGCAACAGACCCCATAACTTAACCGTTACAGCACTTTGTTGATTCAGGCTATTCTGATTTGCCTAGCTTATTTGTTTTTCAATCCTAATTGCTTGCTTCCTCACAACTAAATTTACTTCTATTTTAAGGATTCAACTGACTTCTTTAATTTGTCCGACGAGGCGGCACTGATGAAATCAAGTTTGAACTTTTGCCCTTGACTGAGATACAAAGCATAGGTAGATTGGAGATAAGCGCGGTATTCTGGACGCTGAGCCACAAAAGTGCCAAAAAATGCGATCGACATCCCTTTGCTATAGTTATCAACTAGAGTAGGACTGGGTAAAGTTAGGCTTGCCATCGAGTCAATAGTTTCTCTAATTCCTGCATCTAGCTGGGAAAAATCTACATGCGCTTGTCCCTCAGTCATGGCTAAAAACTTATTGGGAGTAGTTAACCAAGGAAAAGCCCTGATCCCTTCAAACACCGCAGGAGCAGCAGGGTCATAGCTTCCCACTGTTATCAGTACAGGGATTTGGATTTTCCCCAACCCTTTTGCCCCAAAAATACTACTATCGATCGGATTTGCTGCCAAAACTGCCCCTACACGTCGATCTCGAAATGTATAAGCTTGGCGAGGTAAATTTAGTGCCCGACACTGGACAAAAAGTGAGAGATTTAAGCCACCAAATTGTCGATCGCAATCTTTTTGCAAGTTATCAAAATCGATCTCGGCTCCAGCCAGTGCCAAAGCTGCATAGCCACCAAGGGAATGCCCCTCAACTCCTACCGATCCTAGATTCAGTTTGCCCTGAAATTCTGATTTATTCCGTCGCTCTAGCTCATCAATTACATAGCTCAGATCTTTGGGACGATTGATAAATTCCTCGGTTTCAAACAATTTGCTAGATAAACCTGTTAGCAATGCTTGAGCTTGCTTGGAGTCACTGCCTGGATGCTGCGGCAACACCACAACATAACCATATGATGCCCAATGTTCAGCTCGATCGCCAAAATCTTCGGGGCGAGATGCTAATCCATGCGAAAACACCAAAACGGGGGTCTTGGTCGTAGTCGATCGCTGTGGTCTGTAAACATCGACATAAAATTTTCGATCGCGACTGACATCATTAAGTAGCCAAGTTTGCTTCTTCTGGACACCAAATGCTCCAGGTAGTCGTAGATCGGGGAGTTTAGAAAAATCTGTGGCAACAGCAGACGCAGCCTCTTGTGATGATAGTTGCTTCAGGTTTTCGGAAAACAGTGTGGTGGCATTGATTAGCTGACCAATACTGTCAGATAAAGCCATCATCTGTTCACCCCGAAACCGAATATTAGTGGGGAACTTCTTAAATAGATTGAGCAGGGTTAGTCCTTCTTTTCGATCGAATGCTGCTTGAATCAATGCACTCCGTATCCCAAGCTTGCCATTCAATCCCCCCTGAAGATTGACGATGCTCCCAATTCTTGTCAAGAGAGCTTCACCTGTGGGAGAGTAGAAAAATCGAGAAAGTTGAACAGGATCGATCTCAAGCTTCTGTAACAGAGCCGCTCGGTACTGCGCCTGCTGTTCTGGAGTAGCTTTACTCAAAAAGAAATCTAAATCCTTGTCGGTTTTGCCTTCTTTGGCAAAATTCTCTAATGAGCTAACTTTAATTGTGACCTCTAGAAGTCCGTAGGTTAAAGCAAAAGAATCTGCGGCTTGGACTGAGCTAGCAGTAAAGAAAACAGATAAAGCTCCTAATACTGCATAAAAGCTCCTATTCTTTAAAGCAGAATGTTTGGTTGAAGAGAGTCTTCTGAATTCTATTCTACGGTTATGCATAACTTTCGTAAATTCCTACAAGGATTCTAGAGCTTAAAAACCATCTATAGCCGCAGATAGTTTAATTGGGACAAGTGTATATACGATGGCTGAGCGGAGCCGAAGCCAAAATTGTCCTAACTTTTATAGCGGCAGCTATAGCAGGATTTATGATTTATATTAAAGTTTTACAATAGCTGATACCGCTATAGCATCTATCTTTAGTAAGATATAGCCCTAGACAATTTGATTAGGACAAAGCTATATACGGGCTGAGTGGCTAAGTTCTGCTGAGTGGAGAAAAGTCAGTCCTAAAGACGATACTGGCGATAGACTTGACTGGCAGCGCGATGGAGGAGGGAATGACGGTAGACTAGGGCCTGCATATCGTCAGCATATCCACCACCAATCACACAGGCAACAGGACATCTCTGCGCTAAACAAGTGTTGAGAACTTGCATCTCCCGCCGATATATCCCTGTATCTGTAAGGGCTAATTTTCCCAATCGATCGAGAAAGTGTGGATCAACGCCAGCATCATACAGCACCAGATCGGGCTTAAACTCGGTCAATAAATCGGGGAGATAGTCTGCCAAGGTACGGAGATAGTCATCATCTTCCATGCCTTCAGGCAGGGGCACATCCAAATGACTCTTTTGCTTAGTGCCAGGAAAATTGACCTGACAATGCATTGAAAATGTAAATACGCTTCGATCGCCATCAAAAATAAATGCTGTGCCATCGCCCTGATGTACATCCAAATCGACAATCAGGATTTTCTGAGCGAGGTTTAACTTTTGCAATACCCGCGCCGCGATCGCTAGATCGTTAAAAATACAAAATCCCGATCCATAGTTAGGAAAGGCATGATGTGTACCACCTGCGGTATTGCAAGCCAAGCCAAATTGCAAGGCTAATTTTGCCGTGAGAATTGTCCCACCCAGTGCAATTCTCGTTCGATCGACCAGAGCAGGACTCCAAGGTAAGCCAATTCGTCGCATCGCTTTCGGGTCTAATGTGCCGTTGCAGTAGGCTTTGACGTAATCGGGTGCATGGACAAATTCGATCGATTCATGGGTTGCCAACTCTGGGCGGTGAAACTGAGCGGGAGTCGCTACGCCATCGGCTAGGAGCAGATCGTAAAGCTGGCTGAATTTCACCATGGGGAAACGATGTCCCTCTGGTAAAGGCGCGACGTAATTGGGATGATAGGCGATCGGTAAATCCATGTTTAGTCGATCGATCCTTGTGTTAGTTCCTTGGCATGGGCGTAGCGTTGCTTAAACAGGCGTTGCTGTACGGCATGATCGACAATTGGGAGCGGGTAGTTGCGGTTTTGACACTGATGCGGTGGGATATTACCACTAAGTAACTCGGCTTGAGTCAGTCCACGCAACTCAGGTAACCAGTGCAGGATATATTCGGCTTCAGGGTCGTATTTTCGCGCTTGGGATACTGGATTAAAGATCCGCAATGGTCGTGGGTCCATACCACTCGAAGCACTCCACTGCCAACCACCATTATTTGCCGCTAGATCTCCATCTACTAACTGTTGCATGAAATATAGTTCGCCTTTTTGCCAATTAATCAAGAGGTCTTTAGTCAGGAAGCTTGCGACAATCATCCGACAGCGATTGTGCATCCATCCTGTTTGATTGAGTTGACGCATCGCCGCATCGACAATTGGATATCCCGTTTTACCCTCACACCAAGCCGTAAATCTCGCCTGATTCTCATCCCATTCAAATACCTTCATTTGAGGGCGATATGCAGATGTTTCGAGTGTAGGAAAATGGAACAGCACATGTTGATAAAATTCGCGCCAGCATAGCTCTTGCCGCCAAGTAGTGATGCCCAGACGTTCTTCTTCACTGCGGGCATTTGCCTCAGCTAATCCAGTTGCTTCCCAGACCCGCCGAATCCCGATTGTGCCAAAACGTAAATGCATACTGAGTTGGGAAGTGCCTGAATGCGCGGGGAAGTCTCTTTCGGTTTTATATCGCAGCAAATGATTAGAATCGCAAAAATCGGCGAGGAGTTTCTGCCCGATCGATTCACCAGCAGCAGCCAACATCTGATCGTGAGCAAAGCCTAGTTCTGCTAAAGTCGGCAGGGGAATCGGCTGCGCCACTTCATAACTCGGTAATCCCGATAATTTCTCAGGTCGGGCAAATGGTTGAGGTTTAGCGATCGCGCTCCAATTTCGCCAAAAAGGAGAATAGACCTTATATGGTTCGTTGGTTTTCGTGGCGATCGATTTCGGATCGTGCAAACCAATATCGATAAATCCCTTGATTTCTACGCCGATCTCTTTGAGGGCATCACGAGCAGCATTATCTCTTTGGCGGGCCATTGGTTCGACATCGCGATTCAGGAATACGCGATCGGCTTTGAGGGCTTCAGCGACTTGCCGCAGTGTGCTGACAGGCTCACCGTGAAAAAACAGGAGTTCGCTACCGAGGGCGCGATAGTTATTTCTCAATTCGCTCAGGCAATTCAGCATAAAATCCACTTTGCCGCCGCCTGTCTCTGGGCTTTTGAGAATTGCTGGGTCGAAGATAAAGATGCCAACTACAGCCCCACCTAATTGTGCTGCCTCAAATAAAGCAGGATGATCGTCAATTCTTAAGTCGCGGCGATGCCAGACGATCGTTAAGTTTGGGTTTTGCGATGGGTTTTGCATTTATTCACGTTTTTTGCTTTCCGTCTATGATAATCAACAGATCGTAATTTGAGAGAATCTTGATGGCTTCAGTCCATTTGCATGGCGTATCGAAGGTGTTTGGGGAAAATTTAGTCCTGCGCGACATTAACCTGTCGATCGAAGATCGGGAATTTATGGTGCTAGTTGGGCCGTCTGGTTGTGGCAAGAGTACGTTGCTACGTCTGATTGCAGGCTTAGAGACCGTGACCGATGGGGCGATTTATCTTGACAATAGACAGATCGATCGATTGCCACCAAAAGCTAGAGACATCGCCATGGTGTTCCAGAGTTACGCGCTCTACCCGCATATGAGCGTCTATGACAACATTGCGTTTGGGTTACGTCGCCAACAAAAACAGAAATTGGGCATCTTTAGCTCTCTCGCCACTCGACGTAAACTTAAACATTCGATCGATCGGCAAGTTCAACAGGTCGCTACTTCGCTCCAAATCGAACCACTGCTCGATCGTAAGCCGAAAGAATTATCGGGTGGACAAAAGCAACGTGTGGCATTGGGACGGGCGATTGCACGAAATCCTCAAGTTTTTCTGATGGATGAGCCACTATCAAATCTTGATGCTCAACTCCGCAGCGACACCCGCAGCCAGATCGTGCAGTTGCAGAGACAACTCCAAACCACGACGATTTACGTTACCCACGACCAAACGGAAGCGATGACAATGGGAACACGGATTACTGTACTAAAAGATGGCATAATCCAGCAAGTCGATACACCGCTCAATCTCTATCGTCAACCCGCCAACCAATTTGTCGCTGGTTTTATCGGTTCGCCATCGATGAATTTTTTACCTGTAACGCTCGATGCGGATGGATACTTACAGAGTGAATTTTTCACCCAGTCGATCGAACTGCCAGCCCAACTCCGACAGAACATCCCATCTCATCATCTGCTTACATTGGGCATTCGCCCCGAACATCTAAAACCTGCCGATCCTGATGCGGCACATCTCTGTGCGGTCATCGATTTGGTCGAGGCTTTGGGGGCAGAAACAAATATCATCGCCAGTCTTAACGGACATCCAATTCAAGCGAGAGTCTCCGCCGATCTAGATTTTACGATCGACTCAAAGGTTTACTTAGCTCTAGACTTAGCCAAGCTCTATCTGTTCGATCGATCGACTGGCAATTCGATCGGGCATCCGCACTACACCTAAAAAATCACATTGCGATCGGCTTTCGTCAGTTTTCTCTAACAAGGTGTTATCTTTCGATGTTTTCTGGGTGGTCTGGATTGCAGAAATCAACATTGAGTGGATCTTCAAAAATGGATCTGTCTTCTTCGCGTATGTTATGTTAATTCTAATATTTGGATCTCAAACCGATGCTAGCCAAAGAAAAGCCGAACAGTATTGAGTCGATCGCGCGATCGATAGATCATCTGAATCTAACCGAGCAATTATGGCTCCTAGAACTTATAGCGCATCAAATTAGATAAAAAGCTGACCGAAGGCAGTCAGAAAAAGTGATGAAAATGGCAGTAATTATAGACTCATAAAGATTAAATTAATCAAATTTACGTTTAATTTTGATAATGATAAAGAGAGTCAGACCAGTTTCATAGAGAGTCAGCACGGATTTAATTTCAGAATAATTAGTTATACAGTGAACTGTTTGTATTAATTTTAAACAAGAGATAAAGGATTTTGGAAACATGACATATACAGGATATTCTGTACCCTCAATTGGGATTATCAATCAAATTCAAACCTTACTCAAAGAGAGATATAAGGAAGGTTTTCCTATTGTCAAAGAAATTATTCAGAATGCTAACGATGGTGGGGCAACCAATTTACATATTGCACTGGTGGAATCTGACAGCCTCAGTGCTGTACATCCTTTACTACGAAGACCCGCGATCGCATTTGTCAATGATGGCAACTTTGATGATAAAGATGAACGAGCAATTCTATGGTTTGGGGCTGACCTTAATGCAGGCGATACCAGTAAAGTTGGTAAGTTTGGCTTAGGTCAAAAAAGCGTTTTTCACTTTTGCGAAGCTTTTTTTTACGTTTCAAAATCTTCAACAGGCAAAGAATATAGTGCATTTGTAAATCCATGGGCGAAGCAAGATCCTATTAGCGGCGTATGGCAAGATACAAAGCGTCCAGACTGGACTGGGTTATCAAATTTAGATCGAGATCTGATAAGCCGATATTTACAAAATAATCACCTCATCCAAGAGAATCAACAATTCTTCGCTCTATGGATACCACTAAGGCAAGCAGAGGATCTCAATCGCTGCATACTTCCTAATACTTATCAGGATATTGAAACTATTAAGAGATACTTACCAGAAAAAGTTGATATAAAAATTGCAGCAATTCTCCCAATGTTAAAGTCTCTTGTAAGCGTTAGCTACTGGCTACCTCAACATAAGCAGCTAGCTAAACAATTTTGTCTGCTAAGGGAAGGAGATGGAATATCCATTAGTGATACTAGTACACATCGATATTTTCGCGGAAGTATCTCAAGAGATAATACCAATACTAACTTTGCCGAGTACATAGGAAGTGAATTAAAGCTAGAAAATCAAGAACTAGCGAGTATCCGTCAGTCTGAATACTGGCCGCAGAGACTAAGTGAAGACGATAATGGAAATCCAAAAGCCTTTGCCGATAAGGCTGATTCGCACTGTTCAGTAGTACTTTCAAGAACAGAGAAGACAGGTCAAAGAGGTAAATTAACAATCCAATGGGCAGTATTTTTACCTGTTGCCGATGATGAACAAGGCATTGCCGAATTTGAGCAAATTGAACATGGTTGTGAATGGGACTATACTCTATTGCTACATGGTTACTTTTTTCTTGACTCAGGTAGAAGATATATTGAGTTTCTCAAAGAGATTTGTAACTTATCTGCCGATATCAGTAACGATATCAATATTGAGAATTCTAAAGAAATAGCCAGACTTTGGAATCAAATACTGGTGACTCAAGGGACATTACCGCAAGTATTGAAAGTTTTAGATAGGTTTATCAAAGATCTACAACTTTCTGCTCCAGAAATCAGTCATCTTTGCACGGCAATCACAAATTCTTCCCTGTGGAAAAGTGAATCATTCAAAAGCAGTATTTGCCAAGAACATCAGTTTGTATATCAGATTCAGCCAACCAGTAACCAATGGGAGCTAGTTTCAGTTAATGACAATTTGCGATCGCTGCCACCCATACCTCCTGAATTATCTACATCAATCTGGGATGATTTTCAAAAACTTAGGGAATTTGCAACTGAAAGATATAGGTTAGTTAATTTGGGTAAGACGAATTTAATCAAGACTCATATCCCGAAATGGACAGCAGAAGATATCGCTGAGATTATAAATTCCCTCGGAACTAATGTTCAAAAAGTTCTATCTGTAGAAGCAAACTATGATTTTCTCTTAGAAATTTTGAACTTAGTAGATCGTCAAAGTGAATTAGACTCAAGGATTAATCGGGATATTTGCTTTATCAGGGGATATATCCCTAATGAAAATAATCATTCCTATAATCTTTATTCTTTGAAGCAGCTAGATTCTTTTAAAAGGCAATTTAGAATATTTATCGATTCTTCTAATGTTACTGAATGGGCAAAATCTTTACAAGAAGCGCTTGGTAGTGATGCAAAAATTGTTATCCTAGAGCCTCGAATAGCTCGTATAATTTATGGAAATCAGCTTGGAGAATGTAATCGTACTGCTTGTTTAAATATCTTGAGCCAGAAGCCTAATCTATCAAGCCACACCCAAGATCGCCAAGATTTACTAAGTAAATTAATCAATTAACTCCGTAGGAGGGATATATCAATGAATACTGGTTTTAGCAATTTTCATGAAGTCCGTTTCTTGTTGCATAGCGATCGCAATTATTACGACAATCAAGAAACCCTATATGTTGTTTCACAAACATCTCAAAGCGCTCTATGGCAAAAAGTTGCAAATACAGCCATTGCAAATTGGCGTATAGTCCCAGCATTACTTGCAGATATCATTCCTAGAGGCTCATGGACAAATTTCAATGTAGAAGAGCTATCACCAGCAAGCATTATTGGGGAAATCAGTTCAGCAGAAATAGACCCAACAATATTTTCTGATGAAGAAAGAGAAGAGCTATTGCTGCAAGTTAGCATAGCGCGTCTGCCAAATCAAGGCAACCAAGACCTTTGGAGAAGCCTGCGTTTACACGAAACAGTTGATGGTAATTTTGTAGCTATTACAGATGCCACTTATAGAGCATCTAGCAGTTTTGATTTACATCCTGCACTTCAAGGCATCATAACTCTGATTGAAAATACAGAAAGACCCAATTGGATTCCTGAATGGACTCCCAAATCAGCTATTGATATTATTCTCAAGCAAGAATATCCAGAACAATACGCTGAAATATTATTAAGCTTGTTCTCTCAAGCAACTAAACAGCAAGAAGAAGCATTAAAAACGACTGCATGGCTGCCTTTAATATCTGGCGAAGCGATCGCCCCTAGAAATGTTGTCTTTCTCCCAAATTCTTTTTCTGATAAACAAGTACAGAGACTTAGCAGCAAGTTGGACTCAGTTCTCAATAATATAAGTAGTAACTTTACCTCGCTATCAATTCTTAAATCAGCCATAGGAAAAAATTCAAGCAATTTAAAAACCTTAAGATCTCTTGGATCTGAATGGTATGAGAACAACATCTTAGAGTATCTATTGCAAGACGTGAACAATCCTCATGAATACTGTTCACTAATTTTAGATACATTACAAGTTCTTGTCGAAAGAAGACAAACATTATCTGAAAAGAATTTTTCTAGGCTAAAAAATTCTCAATGGCTTATCAATTTGGATGGTTTTGCAATTCACCCCCATCAAGTGATTGACTTTCCCGAGCTAATTACAGAAGTGTCAGAAATACTTGAAGTATTAAGACCATTACAAGGTGATGGTTATGTTACTCCAATGCTACTACAGAGTGAAATCAGTGTATGCCTGAATGATGGTCGTTTGAGAACATTATTTACCAATGGTGATGCTGCCTTAGAACAAATCAGAGCAGCGTTCGGATTGACTGATAAGTATAACATAGGCAATCTTGAGCAGGAGTGCTTTGATGTTCACCAGTTTTTAGATGTTCTACAAGATTTTTCTGGTTTCCCTGTAATATTTGTAGCCTCAAAACTTTCCAGAGAAAAATTTAGAAATTATATTTTATCTGAAATTTTAAAACCTATTTCTGATTCACTTATCAAGGAAGTCCTCCTATGGATTGTGGATAAGTACCCAAACCCTTCAGAACAAGTCATTAATCTTTACAATCAATACTTGAGATTAGCTATTAATAACCTGCCGACCTTTGGGAAAGAAATATTACCTGAAATTAAATTACTCAATCAAGAAAAAAGTAAACAATGGAAACACGCATCTGAATTATGTGATGGACAAAAATTTACAGGCATTATGCCAAAATTTATATTAAATCAGGTACAGAGAGATATCCTGAAAAGTTATTTAGATTCTATCAACTCCATAGATGGGCAAACTAACACATCAACGCTTCTCAATAATCCAGAAAGAAGAAATGAAAAGATTTTAGAAGAATATTTTCGTCCGTGGCGCCCCTATGTTCCCTCAGAACTGATAGGTGCATTCCTTTGCCTACTGGTTGGTGATGGAGAGCATGATGAAATTCGCTTACTTACAAAGAGATATCTTGGCTCCTATGATATTGAACAAGTACGGTCAAGTTTTTTCCTTGGGTGTAGTCCTCCTGATATTATTGCCAATCGAGTAGTTACTACTTCTATCGTTCCTAGCTCTCAAGAAGAGGTTAGAGTTTGCTCAGTTTTGGGACGTTCTTTAGAAGTTTCTCTCAATGAAGAAGTATCTTCAATTTTCTTGGGATTTAAGTGTGTTGTGGACGAAGGAAAAAACCCTCAATGGAAAATGTTCTTCAGAGAGTTTTCTTTGGAGCAGTATGAAATCCAACAATTACTCGAACTTCTAAAAAAGGCTGCAATCGATGTAATCAAGGAAATGTATGCCTGTGCTTGGGATGAAAATGTGTTTGAAAGCGTTTGGGAGCGTTTTGAAAGTTTCTCTCAAACAAGTACAAAAGTTGCCAAAGACAGAGTACTTGATAAGATGATCAGTTTTTTGGATGAGTTGCCTGAAGCAAGAAACAACCTAGAAATTAGAAATTTCCTTGAGGAATTTGAGCAAGCTACAGATGATCGAGCCTACTACAAGGATCTCTTAGAAAGTTTACAGAAAAGATCGTCAAGCAGTCAACAAATTGTAGATCTAAAGGAGAAAATAAAAAGTTTTTCCAAGATGCGAACTAAAGCTCAAACAGGATTAAAGAGTCTATTTGAGCAATCATCCATAGCACATGATGCAGTACTAGCAGGAGTTCGCACAAAGATTTCCGATGAGGCATATCGTCTGCATAGCATTCCTTTTGAGCTATTTCAAAACGCAGATGATGCTTATATTGAGTTGGAAGAGATAGGTGTTATTAGTGAAAGATCATGTCAATTCTCTCTGTCAGTGACTGATGAATGCATGATAATTTGCCATTGGGGCAGAATGATCAATCAACATCGTAATGGAACTGAATTTGATGATCGTAAGCGTGGATTTCATCAAGATTTGCTAAAGATGCTTATTTTTCGATCTGATAAAGCTTTTGAATCAGATCAGGTTCATGAAAAGAAAACAGGACAGTTTGGCTTGGGTTTTAAAAGTGTTCATTTACTAACCAAACAGCCTCAAATTTTAAGTGGTATTCTTGGCTTTAAGATCGTAGGAGGAAGACTCCCTATCGATTTAGAAGAAAAGCAGAGGACAGAACTTAGGCGGCATGACCCGTCGTATGACTTGAAAGGAACAATTATTCAACTGCCATTTGATCGCGATGCCCCAGCAGTAAAGTCTCTTCTAAAGGAAGGACAGTCTTTTGATACGGTTGTAAGTACTTTTAACGAACTGGCAGGAATATTAACTGTCTTTGCCAAGCGAATCCGTTGTTGTGTTGTTAGTGACCGTACTATTCAATGGCAACCAGCCGAAATTTATTCTGATATTGAGGTTGGGGATCTTGACATTAAGGGTCAAAAGGAAAAAGCGATGTGTTTACGATCGAGTAAGGATGGTGTTGCTTTACTTGTATTGCTGGATAAAGAAACAGGATGTCTTAAAGAACTACCTAAAGGTATTCCAGATATATGGGTAACAGCTCCAACTCATGAAGGTATGGCTGCCGATGAAGAGCAAAGCGATCGTGAAATTGTTGGACTAGGATTCGCTCTTAATGGCAAGTTTGATATCGGTACAGGACGTACCCGCCTCATGCCTGAATCACCAGAGAGTGAAGAAACTGCGCGTAAAATTGGTGAGATGGTTTTTGAGAAGTTATCGCAACTCTTTAAGGATAGTAATGCTTTAGCAGAAATTCAGAGAAACCTTGGAATGGAAATACCAATTGATCGCTATAGTTTTTGGGATTCTGTGTGGAAAATTCTGGGCAAAGGGTGGCTTAATAAACGTGGTAGAACCGAAGCTCTACATATTACACGTCTTGCACTTGGCGGCAATAATGGTATAGCAAAACTCCTGAAAAACCATGCTCTGATGCCTTCAGGCTTGAGCGATCGACAGTTACTATCTCCTGAAAAAATAAAATTTACAGTAAGTGGATTCTCAGAAAAGTTTTATACCAAGATAAGCCATTGGAAATATCAAGATGACTGCCTTTCAGGCAAAACAGTAAGTAAAAAGATTTGGGATAATTGGACTAAATTATTAAATTGTCCAAGCAATTCACATCAAATAGTTGAGCCAGTTATTTTAGTGGATATTCTTAAAGCTAAATTAAATGAATCTAGGAACCAAATTAGTCATTCCCTTGATGATGAATTAGGGAAACTCATCTTAGAGATTAAGCAATCTAATTCTTCTGAATACAATGATTTGGAGCAGTTACTTTGCTCTGAACTAGTTCTTAAATTTCAGTCATCCAATGATATTTTTGTTGACTGCAAGGAATTACTTCTATCAAATAGCACAGGCGAAGAAAAGATGATTGCTAAATTTGCCCCGCTATCTAGTTTGTTGCATTCCAACTACAGTAACTCTGCTTGTGAACTTTTTCAAATTTGCCGCAAGCAGCGCAAGACAGTTGATGTGAAAGTTTGGGGAGACTGGGCAATCAAGGCAACTTCTACTACCCAACGTGAAGGCGTTTGCGAGTATCTCAAAAAAGGAGAGCATAATGAAGCTTTAGCTAAAGAATTGCTTCCTCGCATTCAAGCAACATGGATAGCAAGTGATTCAGAAATCATGAGTATTCTAAATGCCTATCAACAGGTAAGACAAGCAAAGGGAGAAGAACCCCGATCTATGCCCTCATCATTACTATTATCACAAATAGTAAGACCGCAACGCAGCGTTAGAGAGATACTTCAGAATGTCTACGCCGAGTGGGCAACGATAAAAGATCAGAGAATTCGTGACTATGTCCGAACTACTTATCCAAACGGGCAATTCCCACAATTGAGTGCTGATGAAGATGATTTACGAAGTAATATTACTGCACGTTCTAACTGGCTAATTCTCCTCTTCCTTGGAGCCACACATACAATTGGTCGCCAATCAGCAGATCAACATAGGGGATTCATAAAACGTTGTCAAGACAATGGATGGTGGCAGATTTTTGCTGCTCCAGAGCCACAAAATAGAGCTAATGAGTGGATGGGAGTAATTGAAGAATATTTAGATGGAGTAGGTGACGATATGCAGTATTTTCACTGGATGCGCTATTTTGTTACCTTGTATCAATTAGCGATTTACCTCAAAGAATATACTATTGATGTGTTCTGTGCGATGAATCGACAATCAACACCTTTGGCAAGTCTGATACACTATTTAGATACGAAAACCAGCCCTATATATTCTCGTGGAGGCATAAGTGTTCCTCCTCTAACAAAAACATTAGGTATTGGGGCAAACTTTGTAGTTCGTGAGTTAGTTCGTACAGAATTTATCAACGAAACAGCGCGAGAATACTTTTTTCCCCACTGCTTTGTCCCGACTAGGAAGGTGCGTGAGCATTTTCATAGCTTAAATCCTTCAGGATTTACATATATCGATCTCAACAATCCAGATCGTAAGCAATCTAAGAAGATTCATGAATTCTTAACCAATCAACTAGAAGATCCTACATTTTTAAACTCCTTTGATTTGCCTTTTCTTTATATTAATGAACTGATGTAGTTGCTCTCTATGAATATATTTACAAAAGGCGATCGAATTACTCATCCTCGTTTTGGCATTGGCGAAGTTCGCTTAGATGAAGGCGAAACCGTTGTCGTCCGCTTTGAAAGCGGCATTCAGGAATGTCTAAAACAAGATCTAAAACGATTACAGTCATTACAAGATGCAATATTGTCAGACGAATGGCACGACCCACTCGAATCGATCGCCAGAATCCAAGCCCTAGCAATCCGCTCAGTTAACGACGTGTGGGGCGTATTTTCCTTAGCAAGAATCGCCCTACTACCACATCAATTATGGGTTTGCCGTCGCGTTGTCCAAGAGCTTCCCACTCGTTGGCTAGTCGCGGATGATGTCGGCTTAGGCAAGACGATCGAAGCAGGATTGATTCTCTGGACACTATTAAGTAAAGAAGCCGTAAAACGCATCTTAGTATTATGTCCCGCCGCCCTCGTCGAGCAATGGCAATATCGCTTGCGAACCATGTTTGATATTCGTCTTACAATCTATACCGCCCCAGCCGATAAACCGACAACAGACTTTTGGAATACACACGATCAAGTAGTCGCCTCACTACCCACCTTACGCAAAGATAGTCGAGATCGTCACAAACGCATGTTTGACGCTGAGCCTTGGGACTTATTGATTATTGATGAAGCTCATCACCTTAATGCTGACGAGAAAGAGATTACGCTTGGCTATAGCCTGATCGATCGACTAATTAACGAACACAAAAAAGTTCGATCGGTAGTTTTCTTTACTGGCACACCTCATCGCGGCAAACACTATCAATTTTTTGCACTGTTAAAGCTTTTGCGAGAAGACTTATTCGATCCCAGACAAGCAACCAGATCGGAGTCAGGCTTACAAGCACAAATGCGATCGCTGCGAGAGGTCATGCTTCGCAACAACAAGCAATCTGTCACAGACATGAAAGGCAACAAACTCTTTTTCCCGACAAGCGTTTCCGCTGAAACCTACAGCTATTCACCAACAGAAGCCAAATTTTACGAAAAATTGACAGAATTTATCCTAACAGGCAAAACCTACGCATCCAAGCTAAGTGATTTTGACCAACGGGCGGTGATGCTGATTCTAATTTGTATGCAAAAGCTGGCTTCCAGTTCAGTCGCCGCTATTAGACGTGCGCTAGAAGGTCGGCTAAAGCGAAATCAAGAGAACCAGACTAATCTCGATAAAGCACTAAAACGAAAGCAATCGATCGCCGCCAACGAGCTAGATAACGAAGAGATTCAATCTAGCGACGAACTCAACGAACTAGAGGAACAGATTTTATCCCTGACAGAAAGCGTTCGCCTCGTTGAAGACGAACTGCCTTGGTTGGAAAGCCTAGTGGAGATGGCGAAAAATGTTAAAGCTGAAACTAAAGTCGCGAAGATCGTCGAACTAGTGGAAACTCGTTTTATCGATAAACAAGTATTGTTTTTTACCGAGTATAAAGCCACTCAATCTCTACTAATGAATGCATTGATTGCCCAGTATGGAGATGGATGCGTAACATTCATCAATGGCGATAAAAAAGCAGAAGGAGTCCGCAACTTTAAAGGAGAAGAATCCACATTAAGAGAAAGCCGAGAAGATGCAGCCAAGAAATTTAATCGAAAGGAAGTTCGGTTTCTGGTCTCAACTGAAGCAGGTGGTGAGGGCATCGATCTTCAAGACAACTGCTATTCACTGATCCATGTCGATCTTCCTTGGAACCCCATGCGGCTACATCAGCGCGTTGGGCGGCTAAATCGTTATGGACAAAAACATCCCGTCGAAGTCATGTCACTGCGAAATCCCGATACGGTTGAGACCCGCATATGGGATCAGCTCAATCAGAAGATCGAGAAGATTATGCAGTCTCTAGATCAGGTAATGTCGGAACCAGAAGACCTATTGCAATTAGTCTTGGGTATGACCTCACCAAAACTACTGCGCGATGTCTTTAGCGAGGCAGCCGATCACAAAAACGATCTGGAGACATGGTTCGATCGAAAGACTTCAAAATTTGGCGGCAAAGATGCGATCGAAACAGTCCGCGAAATGATGGGCAGTTGTGATAAGTTCGATTTTCAGCAGGTATCGGCACTCTTGCCACAGGTCGATTTGCCCGATCTACATTCTTTCTTTACCAATATGCTGCACATCAACAAGCGGCGCATTACACAAACCGAGCAGGGGCTGTCTTTTTTGACTCCAGATAACTGGCGAGTCGAACCAGCCATCCAAAAACGTTATGAGAACATGCACTTCGATCGTGAGAGCAAACGCGATCGGGAGGGTACGACTTCCACTTTGCTTGGTGTTGGTCATAGGCTGTTTAACCAAGCTTTGCAACAAGCAATCCAACTTCCCGTCAGCGTTGCTTACCTCGCCGAACTCGATCGACCACTTTTTGTATTTCAAATCGTCGATCGCGTTACAGGTACTCTAGTAAACGTGCGACAATCGATCGCCGCAGTTTCTGCTCAATCACCAAATCAGTTCTCGCTCTTAAAAGATTGGGAACTACTCCAAAAGCTAAATCAATTAGCCGAAAAATCAGCAAATATTTCTACTATTGCGACATCAGATCAAAAGCAAGCAATCTGCCAGCAACTAAAAGAGGCTGAAGCTTTTTTGAGAGAAAATTTAGATCCGCTTGCCCTGCCATTTCGTGTTCCAACCTTGCAATCGATCGCAATCTACTATCCCCTGAATTTCCTGCCTGTAACGCTTAATGCAGATTGATACTCACAGAGTGAATTTATCTAAAAAGTGACATTTTGAAACTGTGTCTAGGAAAGGTTTTTAAAAGAAGGATGTGGGTCGAGCAATTACCTCAATTCTTGCTATTTTGAAGGATAAAGCAAATGATCTGGATCTAACCAAACAATGTAAAAGATCTGATCAATAAAGAAGCCGTGAACTCTACCATACTCATTGGAAGAAAGAGAAAACTGGTAGGGTGTATCAACCAATTGTTCCTCATTTGGTAACCCAAACCCATTTTTTTCACTGGTATCTTCCCACTTGATAGGATGACATCTGAGCGTACTACTACGATTTACCAGCAACTCCTGAGCCGTTAAGCTAGATATATCCTTGAGTCGATCGAGTAGAGTTAGCCAGTAAACAGCCTGTTTTTTTGTACAAGAAAATCTATCATGAGCAGTCTGGTAGTACTTGAATGAGAAACTAATACCTTGGCGGACTTTAAGTTTGGTTGAGCTAATACCCGAATCACCAGTTTTTGTGACATCAGTCTTCTTGATCTTCTTTGGCATGGGATCTGTAATACTCCTGCATCCATGTCTTATTAATTATCGCGTTAGAAGGTATATCAGATCGCAGACCACCTCTTGCCAAATTCCAAGGGTCTTCAATATGGGTCATTTGCTCCAATTCATAAGCATCACAAGCAAAATATTCTTCTGCAACCTCATGCAAGAACTCTTGAATATTTTCGGGTAGATTTGGTTTAGCATCCTCTAAGATTGGCTGCCATCCGAAAGACTTATATTTTTGGTAGAGTGTGGGTATCACTGGGCCATGAACCCATGCTTCAAAATCTTCTAGAAATAGAGGAGTTTCATAGAGAGCAAGATGCCAAGCTTGAGCATAGTAAACAAGCTTCTGCAACTTGAGATTGCTCACGAAAGAGCCTGTCTCGTTTGCCAGCCAAATGAAATAATCTGCGATGTCAAAGCATGAAAGCATAGTATTTTCCTCTCTCCGCTTACATCATATCCTACTGTCTCAATCTTAGATCATCCTTAGAAGTCAATGCGGCGATAGATTTCTGCGATCGAAGGTTCTACATCTAAGCTGTGCAGGAAGATCGACTGGTCGATTCGATCGAGAACTTGCAATTCCCATCGATCGCTACTATTTCGATCGAGACCGCGATCGAGGTTGTGATATTGCTCGATGTAGGGTTCGGTTTGGCTAACGAGTAGGTATTCGCAAAAGCTGGGAAGGGAGCGATATTTCCTAAACTTTTCGGCGCGATCGTAGGCTTCTGTAGAAGGCGATAGAACTTCGACAATCAGTAAGGGATTGAGAATTTCGTCAGTTCGATCGTCATTAAACTCTGGTCTACCATTGCAGATCATCAAATCCGTATAAGTGCCACACTGATATGCAGGAATCCAAACTCGTAAGTCGCTGTTGTACAAGCGAAAGTCGGTATCTCTCAGCAAAAAACCTAGATAAATTAATAAATTACTGACGATCGAACTATGAGCTTCTGAACCTCCAGACATGGCGACGACTTCTCCATTACGGTATTCATGTCGTTCTTCGGCAGTTGCCTCAATCGATCGATACTCATCCAAAGTTAGATGAGTCTTTGCTTTTGTTGCCAGCTCGATCGACATAACCTAAACCCTCTATAGTTCGATCGCTTAAAATTGATAGAAAAAGTGCCCTAAACATAGTCGAAGGGCACTTCTTAAAATTTGAGAATCTTAATTAGTAGTGCTGAAGCTGAACCCAACTTGAGCAGTCATTTTGGTTATAGTTGAGAACTGATGCGGTTCGAGTCGATCTGTTCGATCGCCCAAATTGCTGAGACGATTTTGCAACGAGGTTAGATTCTGATTTTGCTGTCCCTGTTGTTTTTGCAGGCTTGTTAGATCTTCTTTAGGAGCAAGATTTGCCGCACCATTAGAAAAACGCTCGTCGATCTCGTTCAAGCAAGCATTCAGGCTGACAGCAACTTCACTACGACTCATAGCTCGATCGACTTTTGCAGGTGCAGAAGGATAACCTTGAAGGCAACTATACCCAATAACTGCTTGACTTTGGGAATTGTCGAGTTCTGCAACTGTAGTCATGTCTTGCTTAAATTCACTCGCAAAAGCCTGACTTGAAATCATTAGGATACTGGCAAAGACCACTCGGCTGAGAAGATGGCGCATACTTTCCTCACTTCCAATCATAAGTTGATGCTTCAAATATACAACAACTTTTAAAAATCGACTGTTGCCAATCATCTTGTCAGATCGATTAAACTGAGAAATCTATTGCTCTAATTATCTATGACCGAATTAGTCCAGTCGATCTACATCCACATTCCCTTTTGCCTTCGCAAGTGCTTTTACTGTGACTTTGCGATCGCCACAATTAGCCAGCAGGAAATCAAAGAACGCTACGTCGATACAGTTTGCCAAGAAATCGCACTTACAGCTCAGAGGGGGGCTAACCGAGCTACGGCTTCCAGTTCAACCAATGTCGCATCTTTAAGAACAGTATTTTTCGGCGGCGGTACACCTTCACTTCTTAATCCTCAGCAACTTGGCAGGATTATAGATGCCATATCAATTCATTTCGGTATCACAGAAGACGCTGAGATTTCGTTAGAGGCGAATCCAGGCACAGTAACAACTTCTAGCTTGCAGGGCTACAAAGCGATTGGAGTCAACCGCATTAGTTTGGGAGCGCAGGCTTTTCAGACTGAATTACTCGACTATTGTGGACGAGGGCATAATGTCCAGCAGATCTATGATGCCGTACAATCGATCGACGCGGCGGGGATCGAAAACTTCAGTCTAGATCTAATTTCAGGGCTGCCACACCAAACCTTAGAGCATTGGCAATCATCTCTAGCTCAGTCGATCGAACTGCAACCAAAGCATATATCCATTTACGATCTCACCGTGGAGCCAGACACAGCTTTTTACAAACGTTATCAGCCAGGCGATCGACCCCTGCCCACTGAAGAAGCAACAGTCGAGATGTATCTACTGGCAAGCGCAGAACTGATCGCAGCAGGTTACGAACACTACGAAATCTCTAGTTACGCTTTATCTGGCTATCAATGCCAACACAATCGCAACTATTGGCTCAACCAACCTTTTTATGGCGTGGGGATGGGAGCGACCAGTTACTTGCAGCAGCAACGGATCGATCGACCGAAAAAGCTCCGAGATTATTTCGATATGGTAGATATTTGGCAAGATCAGGGCATTGCTCCCACTGCACCTAAAGTATCTCTCACTGAAGAATTAATCGACTCGTTGATGCAGGGATTGCGCTTAGCCGAGGGATTGAATCTAGCAAAACTTCAACAAAAATATGGAGAAGCTTCGATCGAGCAGGTTTTAGATTGCCTCCAACCATATTTCCAAAAAGGATGGGCTAAGATCACTGATATATCAGAACCTCGGTTAATCCTCGTCACTCCCGACGGCTGGCTATTCTCAGATCAGATCACCACCGATTTATATGAAAGTCTGACGAAACAGGATGCAAGTACACCTAGTTAGATCCCATAGCAATCGCCTCGGCAATATCTTTTGGTGTAGCTCCTAGTGAAAGCAGCGATCTCACCAATAAATCCATCGACACAGATGGATCGCCCGCCTCCATCTTTGCCACCCTTGATTGACTGGACTCAATTCGTTTTGCTACAGCTTTTTGGGTGAGATGTTGATTTTCTCGCAACTGTTTGAGTCGATCGCTTAAGATCAGTTTCAATTCGATAAACATCTCTTCTTCTGGCGATAATCCCAGAAATTCGGCAACTGTGCCGACCTTCCAGCCATCTGCCAACAAGCGGTCGAGTTTGTTGTCATCCATAGTAGTTATACCTCGTCATATCGCTTCAAACGTTGCTTACAAACATCAATAACTGATTTGGGCGTTTTGTTGGTTGTCTTGGCAAATATATCCACAATGACAACTTCCACCAGACACTCTAGAGGCAATATTAGCTGAAACTGCTATGCTAAAGCTTGAATTATTGGGTTGATGCCATATGTCGATCGCCGCTCTGAAGAAAGTTACTCTGGTTGGCATTGCTAACGAAAAAGATATTGCTTTGAGTGACCTCCAAAATTTGGGAGTTATTCATCTGATCGACATTTCTAATCAGTCGCTCAGCAATAGCCAAAAGCAAGCCGATCCGTTTAAAGATAACCATGAGGCTTTGGCATTTCTAGAGTCTTGTACGCTCCAGCAACGTCCGTTACGGCGACGACCCAAACAATTTCAGCCCGATATTGCGATCGCTCAGGTGCTCAGACTCAAAGCCAGAACGGGGCAACTCAGAGACGAAGCGGAAAGCATCCAAAATCAGATCGAACTGCTAAAACCTTGGGGTGATTTTAATCTGCCCGCCCCCAAAGACCTGCACGGTCTGCAAATGTATTTCTA
>Ga0163151_10002682_pt1 | contig 27012 bp, 13 predicted proteins | sample OliLakLV19MP5IB2_FD_145596 | JGI IMG/M metagenome (GOLD analysis project Ga0163151, IMG submission 145596) | Freshwater microbial mat bacterial communities from Lake Vanda, McMurdo Dry Valleys, Antarctica - Oligotrophic Lake LV.19.MP5.IB-2 | ecosystem: Environmental > Aquatic > Freshwater >...
TGAAGGATTTAGCAAGTTCTTTATTATGTTCGGCTTGGTCTTGCTGTATTCGCAAATCGTGTTTGCATTTATTTAAATTACATGGATGATTTGCTCGGCTTCCATCGTAGCGCGAGGCGCCTCCGCCCTCTGTTCCGAACCAAAGATTTCCCGATTTATCTTCCGTGATGCTCCGTACAGTATTATTCGCCAGCCCTTGTGCCGTTGTAAAACTCGTGAAGGATTTAGCAAGTTCTTTATTATGTTCGGCTTGGTCTTGCTGTATTCGCAAATCGTGTTTGCATTTATTTAAATTACATGGATGATTTGCTCGGCTTCCATCGTAGCGCGAGGCGCCTCCGCCAGCAGTACCGAACCAAAGATTTCCCGATTTATCTTCCGTGATGCTTAGTACATTATTATTTGCCAGCCCTTGTGCCGTTGTAAAACTCGTGAAGGATTTCCCATCATATCTGGATACGCCTCCGCCATAAGTTCCGAACCAAAGATTTCCGCTTTTATCTTTAAAGCCGCAAGCAATGGATGAAAGGGCGAGCCCTTGCTCGGTGCCAAAGGTGGTGAAGTTTGCAGCAGGGGGAAGGGCAGGAGTTGTTGTTGGCGGAAGTAAATTAATTGTTTTGTCTCCGCTTTTGGTTTTTATAATGTAACTGCCACCTGTTGTCTCAGGGACAGCGATTGTGCGGGGAGCGGGAACATCTTTTAAGAAAACAGTGGTTTGGGAAAATACCTCACCCCCAGCCCCTTTCCAGAGGAGAGGGGAGAAATAAATAGAAGAAAGAAAAAGAAAAAGAAATATATATTTTCCGAGGTTGTTCATTTGAAGGCAAAAGTATGAAAAGTGTTGGTATATATTAATTTACGGATGTGCGAAAAACTGCACAACCTTTTCCGCGAAGACGCGAAGAAAAAATTCCTTATAGGACTTAACGACTTGGCGACTTAGCGGTAAGAAATAATAATTAGTGCACTAATACCGATGCTTCATATCTTTTAGTCCAAGTATAATTTGTACTTGATCGGCATTATACCAAATGTTATGGACTAATATATAATCAGTAATGGTATTATCTAAACTTTTCTATAAATATTTCGCTCCTACGGAGCTGTGTGAGTCCGGGAGGGATGAAATATTTCCTTAAACTCATTTAGCATGGGTACAAATCAAGGCTTATACCGATGCGACATATCTTTTAGTCCAATTACAATGGAATATGTCGATTGGTATTATACCAGAATATTTTGGACTAATTTTTAAAGAGTAATGGTATTATTTGTTATTCCCCTATTTTATCAACTTAACCGGCTCCGACACTTCTTTACCATCGCAGAATAACCTCAGCAAATAAATTCCTGAAGGGAGGTCTTCGTTCAATTGAATTATACCTTGGCGCGCCAGCAGGCTCATCCTTTTTAACTCTTTACCTGTAATATCGGTAAGTATTAATTCCGGCCTTAATGCATCGGGAGAGAAAACTTCATATACCACTTGTGTTACCTCAGTGCTGGGGTTTGGAAAAACTTTCATTGCTCCCAGTACTGGTTCCTGGATCAATTCATTTTGTCCGGTGGCGGAGCCCGGGTTGGCGTCAATAAAATTCATGCAATCCACATAGTAGTTTTGTGAGGGCGGAACGTTATGACCAAAATTAGGAATGATGGTATAGTCCACCATGCTCCCTGCTCCGGCAAGTGCATATTGGTTGGCTACTTCCTGATCGATGGGCGCGTAGGAATCATTGGCGCCTGTAACCATGCATAGCGGAATGTACTTTGCATTGGGATAGTTCCATTCATACGGATTATTTTGGGCATGGGCAATGCTGTTCACTGCCGGAGCAAAGAGCATCATGCCGCGGTACTTCTGATAATCATTGAGTCCGTAACGCAAACCGCACCTTCCTCCAAAAGAAAATCCGGTGATGATGATATAATTCATATCGATGTTGTAGGATTTCACCGCTTCGGCTACTGCAGCGTCCAAAATGCCTTCGTCCTCTCCGGTAGCATCGCAAAAGCCTGACATGGAAGTTCCCTGACTGGGACAGACCATGATCACATCTCCCAAAAATCCATTAGTAAATGGTGCGGCACAAAAATTCTGAGGGGTGGAGCCTTGTCCGTGCAGGCCTACAAATAATTTATATTTTTTAGAAGCGGAATAATTAGAAGGCACGTTAAAAGAAATTGTCCGCGTTTGATTTGGTTTGCTGGGCGAGCTAAAAGAAATTGTTTTATCAAACTGTCCGGTTTGCTGGGCCGGTAAAAGCACAGCAAAAGCAAACAAAATAAAGGCGGTGAGGAAAGTATGTTTCATAGTGATTTTTTATACACCAAATTTAACCCTACAGGCAGGAATAAACAACGTGATTACCCCGGATATTGACCCTACTGGCGGTCAACTGATGCTGAAGAATTGCCGGATCAATGACAGCATTGAGGTGGACGGTGCTATTTGACTATACAAATCCCGATGCTGCTTCGCAGATAGGGATGAGCACTTTTTTATTTTTACCGAACGATGCTCACATTCCCTTTTTTGCGTATTTGCTCACCACTGGTCAGCACCACATCAAGAAAATACGAAAACACTGCCGGGTTAAGGGGTTTGTTACGGTAAGTTCCGTCCCAACAAACTGCCTGCTCCTTGCTTTCGAATACTTTTTCACCCCAGCGATCATAAATAACCAGATGCATTGATTCAATGCAGTCGCCCATCACACATTCGAAGTCATTTTCCAGATCATTGTTCGGAGAAAAAGCGTTTGGGATGTAAATGGTTCCGCAGGGGAGCTCGGGAACATCCACAAAAACAGTGACGCAGGTGCTGTCGGAACAGCCGTTTGTATCAGAAACAGAAACACAGTACTGGGTGGTTTGGCTGGGCGAAGCAACCGGGCTGATGCAGGTAACACAGCTGAGTGCGGTAGCCGGTGACCACACATAAGTTGTTCCACCGGCAGAAGATAGCGTTGAACTTGCTCCCTGTGAAATGGTGAGCGGAAGAGCAGAGGCGCTTGCCGTTAGCCCGGAAACAGAAGCCACACCCGCGATCGTCACTGCAGTGCATCCACTGGCATCTGTTACCACAACGGTATAATTACCAACGCCCAATGCGGTAGCTGCCGATGCCGTCTGGCCGTTGTTCCATAAATAGGTATACGGCCCGGAACCACCGCTCGCATTTGCAAACGCTGCACCATTGTTAACTGTACAACCTGCAGGTGAGGAGGAAGCAGACAGGGTAAGGGATGGAGCCGATCCAACTGCAACTGTTTGAGAAGAAGTACATCCTCCTGAATCCGTTACGTTAACCGTGTAAGTACCTGGACTAAGACCGGTAGCTGTTGCTGATGCCTGAGGCGGAATGGTAGACCAGGAATACGTAAAAGGAGAAACTCCGCCACCTGGAATAGCTGTTGCTGTTCCGTTATTATTGTTGCAGCTTGCTGGTGAGGAGGAAGCGGCTAGGGAAAAAGTGCTGCCTGCTGTTACCGTAACAGATTGGGTTTGTGTGCATCCGTTGGCGTCCGTAATTGTAACAGAATAATTTTGAGGTGAAAGATTAGAGATCAGCGCAGCGGTGCTTCCGTTACTCCAATTATAGGTATAGGGAGAAGTGCCCCCATTTACAGTAGCCGAAGCTGATCCGTTGCTTGTTCCGCAGGAAGCGGATGTAGAGGTGACAGTAACCGTAATTGCTGTTGGCTGGGAAACAACCACGTTGGCAACGACTGTACCGGCAGCGGCATCAGTTACCAGCACCGAATAATTTCCGGCACATAGTCCGGTAGCGGCACTGCTGGTGTGCGAGCTGCTCCAGGCGTAGGTGTAGGGTGGAGTTCCTCCCGTGGGACTAACGGTTGCAGTACCGGTGCACTGTCCGTTGCATACAATTCCTGAAGCCGCGGAAGTTGCAGTGAGAATATTATTAAAGCAGGATGTGAATTTTACAAGCATTGCATCACCGGCAAAACCACTTCCCGTTCCTCCCCCGTATACATTCTGAAATCCACCCGAGGAAATATTGGATGTATTGTCCGTGGCTCCGGCCAGATATACATTTCCGGAGGCATCGGTGGCAATGCCATTCCCGCCATCATTACCGGTGGCACCTGCGGATCCTCCGTAGTAGGTGGCACAAAGCCGCGATCCGGCTGCATCAAACTTAATGAGCATGGCATCGGTCCATCCACCCGCATTTGTGTTCTGAAATCCTCCGAAAGAAATGTTGCTGGAACTATTTGTATTCCCACCCAGGAATATATTTGAGGAAGCATCCGTGGCAACACAAACCCCCCATTCATCACCGGATCCGCCATAGTAGGTTGACCAGACACGCGCACCTGCAGGATCAAACTTTGTGAGGAAAGCATCCCAACCACCGCCTCCGTAGCTATTCTGAAATCCAGAAGCTGAAATGGCCGAGGTGCTGGCTGTCACTCCTGACACCAGTACATTGCCTGAAAGGTCGATGGCTATAGAAAGAACAAAGTCGGATGCCGCACCTCCATAGTAAGTGCCCCAAAGCCGAGCGCCTGCCGAATTAAATTTAACGAGCATTCCATCGTATGCTCCACCACCATAGGCGTTTTGAAATCCTCCCGAAGAAATGCCCGATGTGCTGGTTGTACTTCCGGAGAGAAATACATTTCCTGTTGCATCTGCGCCAACAGCAGGCGTATATTCATCTCCTGCGCCTCCGTAGTAGGTAGCCCAGAGGCGGTTACCCGCTGAGTTAAACTTCACCAGAAAAAGATCCCCATAGCCTGAAGAAACTCCACCGGCATAGGTGTTCTGAAATCCCCCGGAGGCAATCCCGGAAGGACTTTCCGTCATTCCGGCCAGAAAAATATTTGAAGCGCCATCGGCACAAACACTGTATGCCCAATCTGTTCCGGTGCTGCCGCCATAATAGGTTGCCCAAATGCGGTTGCCGGCAGCATCAAACTTCACCAGGAAAGCGTCCATATTTCCGCCACCATAAGTATTCTGAAAACCTCCCGATGCAATCCCAGAAGTGCTGCTGGTTCCACCACACAGATAAACGTTTCCGGCTGCATCGGCAGCAACGCTGTTGCCGTACTCCCATCCGGTCCCTCCGTAGTAGGTAGCCCAAAGGCGATTACCGGCAGCGTCAAACTTTACCAGAAACGCATCCTGATTACCACCGAATGTGTTTTGAAATCCACCCGATGCAATACCAGAAATGCTTACAGTATTTCCGGCCAGGTAAACATTACCGGCTGCATCCGTGGCTGTACTGTATCCAAACTCATTTCCTGCGCCCCCGTAGTAGGTAGCCCAAAGGCGGTTGTTCTGAGCATGCAAAGCAGGAAGCAAAAGCAGGAAAAGACATGGCAGCAACGATAATACAACAAAAAAATTCCGATGGTTCATGGCTCGAACAGGATTGGTGACTTTTCATTTTTTACCTAACGATACTTACGTGCCCTAATATAGTTATTTTTCTTATCAAAAATATCCCTAAGGCGTACTTTCCATACATATACATCTTCCTGCGCGAGCTGCTTACTGTTTCCGTTCATGTCCATGACCTGATTCTTAACAGCACCATTCCATTTACAGACAGAAGAAATTCCATCTTGTCTGCTGTAATCCCCGTCCATATTTTTGTCTTCGTAATGATAATCCCAAGTCAGGTTGCCCCATCGGTCAAACAGCCAGATGGCGAATATCATGATGCTTATTTTCTGCGCCATTAAAGAAAAAGCACTCGATAAAATTATTGCGAGGGCTAAAAATGTTTTTGTCAATATTTATTTTTCGATAATAATTTTATTAGTCATTGTTCAACGGTGCTGATATTATTTAACAATAAAAGGAGTTGATTTTTTTTCATTTCCAATATTGACAACCAACATATAAAATCCTTTCGGAAAGCTGTGCACATCAATTTCTGCCACGCTACAAGATGAGTACACCTCAGCGCCCAGGTAGTTGAACACTTGCAGCGCTACCATTGCATTGTCTTCCACGTGCCCGATGTCGATGTTAAGTATGGACGAAACCGGGTTGGGATAAATTTTTATTTCATTGCCTGTATTTAATTCTATACCCACTTCTTTCGCCTCTGAACTGGGGTTGAGAACGGAAGCCTGTCCCGGGCAGTTTCCGGGTTTATAATTTGTACTTGCGGTAAGAGTATTAAAATCACTCCTTGCCTGCCCCATATTTCCTGTTGGATTCATCAGTGCATAATTTCCCCAGCCACCGTAATCCTTGTACACGAACCAGCAGAGCGATTCTATCTGCTGGTTGCCAAATGTTTTATTCCAGGTATTTATTTTTCCATATGCCTGCTGCATCCAGCCGGGATAATAGGAGGAAGAAGGCTGGTTGCCGTGAGAGTTGGTATTGGTCTCGGTGATGTGTACGGCCTTGGTCTTTGCATACGAGTATTTAGCCAGGACGGCCATGTACACTTTAAAACAATCGAACTCCCAGGCGTTGGAGTTCTTATAGGCTGCTTGTAAATTATTATCCGGACTTTGCGTGTTTGTCAATCCGTAGGCATGAATGGCATACCCATCGTTTAAGCTCCCAACTTGCGTGACCACGCGCTCAAAATAAACATCGTAGTACACCCCTCCACCGGTTGCCGAGGAAAGCGGGCCCTGGTTGTTGAAAGTGCCGGGGCCGGCCACGAGAATCCTCGTGTTCGGGGCTGCTGCTTTTATGGTGTTGTAGCATTGTTTGAAACATGCAGCGTAAACATCTGCCGGAACTCCTTTCCCGTTATTGCCGGGATTTCCAGAATTTTCTCCTGCCAGATTCGGCTCGTTTCCGATGGTGAACCACTTTACATTATAGGGGGGCTGGGATAATTGCACCACCACATTTTTACAATCGTTGGCAAAGGCTGTAAAGTCGTTTGAGTTATTCGGAACATTCTTTCCCCAGTTTTTATCGATGCGGATGATGGGTTCAAAGACTCCCTGATTCCTGATCTGCTGAATAATATTTTTGGCATTGTTAATACCCCATCCCCCGTTCTGCCCGTCTTCGGTATTTACAATTTCTACCGTCCAGCCGCTTTTCCCATTCATAATATTTCCTGCGCTGCTCTCCCAGAAGTGAATGCCATAAATATTTTTGCAGTTACCTGTTGCGGGAGGTGAGTTGCAAATGGGTACCTGAAACGTGGGCCCGTAGGTATGCGTGCTCCCATTCCAAATTCTCCAGGAGTACCATTGGCCGGGCACAAAAGCCAATGCCTGGCTTGTATTCAATTGTCCGTTTATGAGATAAGATTGAAATCCCGTTGCACCGGTTGCTGATGTTGCATTTGAAACACTTTTGTTAAAAAAATTATTCGCGTCAAAATTCCCGTTCACAGTTTTTGAAATATCCATCATCCATGAGCTACCTGAATTGGACCAGGCAAACATTGCGTTCCCGTTCGTACAGGTAGGTGCTATCACCTGCAGGTTGGAAGGTATTCCTGCTGCCGGAGCATACGTTCCGTGCACTTCAAACTCAGGCAGGCGCACATGCTGGTCAATGCCTGAATTGGTTACATAGAGACGTATGAATTGTGTGGCGAAAATTATTGTGTGGGAAGTGACGGAAGCCTGAGAAGGATTGCTGAAAGCTCCCTTCGTTGTCCAGGGTCCGTTGATCGAAGAGGCAGTTTGGATCTCGTAATTTTTCAGGTTGAATGTAGCAGGATCGCAGGTGCCGCAGCTGGATGCATGCCGGATGACCACGCTCGTTATGTTGCAATTTTGTCCGAGATTAAGAGCCAGCCACTGATTGGGCGCTGCGTTGCTGGTCCATTTGGTGTTCAGGTTTCCGTCATAGGCAAAATTACCGGCTTGCGAAGGAATGTAATTGCTACTGCTCTGGTAGCTTACAGTTCCAAGGGCAAGGTTTACAGCGTGGCAAAGCGCATTTGTGCCAATGACGAGCGCAATGACTGCGAGGAGAACTACTTTCAGTTTGATCAAGTTTTTCATTTTTTCATCAAATGTATTTCAGAGCAGGGAGAAAATCAATTCAATCCATTTTAATACTCACCTCAGTGAGAGACGCTTCAGAGAAGGAAATGAATGACTTTGGGGGCTAGCATCGCTTTTGTCAGAAAAATGAGCAATCACCGAACGGTATTTTTGAGATCCCCCCAGGCCAGTGCCGAGGAAAAAGCCACTTTTAGGTGTATAGCCACAAAAAACCAGAACCTATCTCAAAAACAATGCGGCCACCAATTTCACGAATTAACTAGAATTATCCCCATAGCTATCGGGAGGTGGAAATTCGTGCAATTCGCGGCTTTTATTGGGAGAATTATCTTTTGTTGCACCCCATTTATGCAAGAGGTCTATTAGGTAATGGCATAATACAGGCTTTAAAAAAAACTGCGCTGCCATCTGCTGGAAGATCATAAAAGAGAAAGAAAGGGACTTTGCCTATATAAATTTGTATTGCCAGGATGGAAAGCCGTTTCAGCTTATTTACCCGCACAGGCAAAGGGCTCACTGCCTGTGGAATTAAGCTCATTTGCAATTTTCAGCAAGTATTTCAATTTACGTACCTCTTTGGCGCTTACAGCCCCTTTACGGGCGATCACTTTTGAAATGGAACTTCCGGGATGCAACACCGATACTTTTCAGATTTACCTAAACGAATTTTTCAGCACCAATCCCCATGAGTTCAAAATCATCCATTGCGTTTCTAATTAAAACCGTTGGATGTTATCCTGCGGATTTTATCGGATCAAACTAACATTTCCCTTTTTATTTATTTCCTCCCCGGTGATCAAAATGGCTTTCAGGTAATAAACAAACACCGCGCTTTCTTCAGCCTTCTCCCGATGTGATCCGTTCCATTGACCTGCCGGATCATTGGTTTCGAAAACTTTTTCTCCCCAGCGGTTGAAGATCGCCAAGTGTAAGGACTTAATGCAGAGGAAATTTCCATAATATATTTGTAAGAAGTCGTTCTCTCCGTCATTGTTCGGAGAAAATGCGTTGGGCAAATACAATTCCCCTGCACTGGCACAATCTATGGGTTCGATGAATACCGTAACGCAGGCAGAATCCGTGCATCCATTTGCATCGGTCACAATAACACAATAAAAGGCTGTTGCTGCCGGTGCCACTACTACGGCTGCTGTGGTTCCTCCGTTGCTCCATGAATAGTTTCCTCCTCCGGAAGCAATGAGTGTAGTTGATTGCCCTTGCGTGATGGTAACGTTACTTGCGGCTGTAGCTGTTGGGTTTGGATTTACTATCACATTCACCGTGGTTGTTTGCGTACATCCACTGGCATCAGTGATGGTTACAGAATAATTTTGAGATGTAAGATTTGAGATCTGGGATTGTGTGCCGCCATTACTCCATAAATAAGTATACGGTATTGTACCTCCGCCTGCCGATGCTGTCGCAGAACCATTGTTTGATCCGCAGACAGGTAGGGAGGTGGCCGTTGCAGTAATAGCCACCGGCTGAGTGATGGCAACTGTTTGTATACTGCTGCATCCACCGGCATCTGTAATAATGACAGTGTATGTTCCTGCAGAAAGATTACTTGCCGATGCATTTGTTCCTCCCGATGGAGACCAACTGTAGGTATAAGGAGATGTACCACCCGAGGCGGTTATGGCTGCGCTGCCATTTGCGCCTCCGTTGCATAAAACATTTGTCTGGCTTGAAAGTACAATAGCGGGCCCACCGGTTGAAGTAACAACAACTGTAGCTGTGCCCGTACATCCGCTTACATCTGTTACTGTTACAGTGTAATTTCCCGGAGAAAGTCCGCTGGCAGATGGTGTTGTTTGTCCGTTATTCCATTGATAGGTAAAGGGAGAAGTGCCGCCCGAACTGACAGTAGCCGTTGCTGTGCCTACGCTTTGATTGCAGGTATCCGGAATTGCAGCGGTTGAAACAGTCATCACTGTTGATTGGGTAATGATTACCGTTTGTGTTTGCGTACAACCATTTGCATCGGTAACTGAGGCAGTATAACTTCCGGCAGCTAATCCGGTGGCTGCAGATGTGGATCCACCGGAGGGAGACCAACTATACGTGTAGGGCAAAGTTCCTCCGCTGACAGTAACCATTGCGCTTCCATTATTGTTCCCACAAGTGGCAGAAGTGGAAGTTACGCTCGGAGTAGGCGCAGCCGCCTGCATAATGGTTAAATTATTTAACACCAAGGTGCGGCAAAATAAAGAATCCGTTATGGTAACGCTATATGTTCCAGCACATAAACCTGTTACATTTTGTATGGTGGATCCGTTGCTCCATAAGTAGGAGTACGGAGTACAGCCACCGTTTACGGGGGTTAAAGTTATTGCCCCATTACAAGGTGGGTTACAATTAGTGTTAGGGGTAATATTTGCTGTTAGATTTAATGGTACTGGCGTAAACTTCACCATAAAACCATCATCACTACCATTAAAAGTCCCATTATAGTATGCTCCTCCACCCGGATTGGTTAAGGGATAAGTGGCGGGAATGGGATTACCTGTCCATTCTCCCGAAACAAAGAGGTTGTTGTTGGCATCCACCGCTATGGGAGTACGAATATCAGCTCCATCTCCTCCCAAATAAGTTGCCCAGCGAAGTATTCCTGTATTGGAAAAAAAAGCAATAAATTGGTCTTGAAGACCATTAAAAGAATTATCAAAATAACCTGCGTCACAGGAGGATTGAGCAGGGATATTGCTTGAACCAGTTTCAAACCCCATATACACATTGCCACAGTTGTCTATGGCAAGATTGTCATAGGAGAAAAGCATGTCACCTGCGCTTCCCCCATAATAAGTAGCCCAGAGCAACACACCGGCATTATTGAATTTAAAAATAAAGGCATCACGAGATCCTCCTGCATGAGTTCCCTGAAAATAAGCTCCCCCTCCGGGATTTTGGGTGGGGAAATTGGTGGATAGAGTGAAACCCGCTACAAACACATTGCCCCCTGCATCGGTGGCGATGGAATAAGTCCAATCACTTCCGTTTCCCCCGTAATAAGTAGCCCAGAGGAGGGAACCAAAAGTATTGAATTTCAAAATAAAGGTATCATCTCCTCCTGCATTGGTTCCCTGAAAATAAGCTCCCCCTCCGGGATTTTGGGTGGGGAAATTGCCGGAATCAGTGTAGCCCCCTACAAACACATTGCCCCCTGCATCGGTGGCGATGGAATGAGCCAAATCAATCCCGCTTCCCCCGTAATAAGTAGCCCATAGGAGAGAGCCCGAATTATTAAATTTCAAAATAAAGGCATCATTTCCTCCTGCAAATGTTCCCTGAAAATAAGCTCCCCCTCCGGGATTTTGGGTGGGGAAATTGCCGGAAGCAGTATAACCCGCTACAAACACATTGCCCCCTGCATCGGTGGCGATGGAATAAGCCCAATCAATCCCGCTTCCCCCGTAATAAGTAGCCCAGAGGAGGGAACCCAAATTATTGAATTTCAAAATAAAGGCATCATATCCTCCTGCATTAGTTCCCTGAAAATAAGCTCCCCCTCCGGGATTTTGGGTGGGGAAATTGCCGGAATCAGTGAAACCCGCTACAAACACATTGCCCCCTGCATCGGTGGCGATGGAATTAGCAACTTCAATCCCGCTTCCCCCGTAATAAGTAGCCCATAGGCGAGAGCCCGAATTATTAAATTTCAAAATAAAGGCATCAGATGCTCCTGCAAATGTCCCCTGAAAATAAGCTCCCCCTCCGGGATTTTGGGTGGGGAAGCCGGAATCAGTGTAACCCGCTACAAACACATTGCCATTGTTATCCGTCTCAATTGACATTGGACCATGAATACTATTTCCCCCATAAAAAGTAGCCCAGGTGAGTTGGGGGTCAATGACTAAAGCAGATGTAAGAGGTAAGATGGCAGATGGTAGATGGAATTGAATACGTGTATCGTAACCTCCTTTATCGTTTTTTTCGGTGGAGAGGAGTTTGAATTGGCTGTCAATAGGTTTTTCATCGAGAAAACTTTCAGGGGCGTTTTCGGTTAAGTTGCCGTGTTCGGTTTTTATTTGAAGATGTCCGTCTTGAGTGATGTGGAGTTTTTCTTTGCTCTGGTATAACATTTCTATTTGTTTGTGATCGGCTCCCGGATGTACTGCAAAATCATACTTTGCTCCTTTTCCCGTGCTGTTGTAAAATACCCAGTCAATGCCCGGGTAAACATCTTTGATGGTTATTTTTTCATACTGCTTGACACCGTAAATTCCATCGGGGCAATGCCCGTAAAAAAAGCTAAAGTCAGTTGCCGAGGGAGTTTCTTTGACGATGTTTTCTTTTTTGATGGATGCGCCTTTGAGTTGCATATCAATGCGCGAAAATTCTATAGCCCCCTCCCGAGCTTCGCTCCGTGCCTCCAGTAGTCCGGAAGGGGGAGAGAAATTATAGGTGTCCATCCCTTTGGGAGTACCTTCTTTTTCTTCTTCTTCTTTTATAAAAACATACGTCAAGCCCTTTTCGGTGATGTACATATTCATGCCGGGCGCTTCTGCTTTAAAGAGGACAAAAGGTACGGGCTTGCCATCAATGTCCATCATTTGCCCGCGGTTTTCTAAAAACTGGACGGGTTGTTTTTGCATCCACCGGGCGGCTTGCTCATTTAATGCCGTATCGTCATGGTTGTCTGCAAATAGGTTTCCGGTAAAGGAAACAAAGAGGGTAATTTGTAATAAGTATTTCATAATTGGCAGGTCTTTAGCCAACAGGATTCAAGCTACTAATTGCATGGATTTTCGCTAATTCAAGTATTATTAATTGGTGTAATTCGCGGTGGTTATTTTTTATCTTATCAGCGATATATTTCCTTTTTTCATTATTTCCTCTCCAGTAATTAAAGTTGCTTTCAGGTAATAAACAAACACCGCGCTTTCTTCATCCTTCTCCCGATGTGATCCGTTCCATTGACCTGCCGGATCATTGGTTTCGAAAACCCTTTCACCCCAACGGTTGTAGATAACAAGTTTGTAAGTCTCAATACAGTCCATGTTTCCATAGTACAGTTTCAGAAGATCATTTTCTCCGTCATTGTTCGGAGAAAATGCGTTGGGCAAATACAATTCCCCTGCACTGGCACAATCTATGGGTTCGATGAATACCGTAACGCAGGCAGAATCCGTGCATCCATTGGCATCGGTAACAGTAACACAATAAAAGGCTGTTGCTGCCGGTGCCACTACTACTGCTGCTGTGGTTGCTCCGTTGCTCCAGAAATAATTCCCTCCTCCCGAAGCGGTGAGCGTAGTTGATTGCCCTTGCGTGATGGTAACATTACTTGCAGCTGTAGCTACCGGGTTTGGATTTACTATCACATTCACCGTGGTTGTTTGCGTACATCCGCCTGCATCGGTTACAATTACCGTATAACTGCCGCTGCCAAGCGATGCTGCCGCGGAGGTGGTTTGTCCGTTGCTCCACAAATAGGTGTAAGGCGAACTGCCCCCTGCCACTGCTGCTGCCGCTGTTCCATTATTTACTCCGCAGGCAGGAGGGGAGGATACAGTTGTTGTTATCGCCACCGGCTGAGTGATGGCAACTGTTTGTATACTGCTGCATCCACCGGCATCTGTAATAATGACAGTGTATGTTCCTGCAGAAAGATTACTTGCCGATGCATTTGTTCCTCCCGATGGAGACCAATTGTAGGTGTAAGGAGATGTGCCACCCGATGCGGTTATGGCTGCGCTACCATTTGTGCCTCCGTTGCATAAAACATTTGTCTGGCTTGAAAGTACAACAGCGGGCCCACCGGTTGAAGTAATAACAACTGTAGATGTGCCTGTGCATCCGCTTACATCTGTTACTGTTACAGTATAATTTCCCGGAGAAAGTCCGCTGGCAGATTGTGTTGTTTGTCCGTTATTCCATTGATACGTAAAGGGAGAAGTGCCGCCCGAACTGACAGTAGCCGTTGCTGTGCCTACGCTTTGATTGCAGGTATCCGGAATTGCAGCAGTTGAAATAGCCATGACTGTTGACTGGGTAATGGTAACCGTTTGTGTTTGTGTACATCCATTTGCATCGGTAACTGAGGCAGTATAACTTCCGGCAGCTAATCCGGTGGCTGCAGATGTGGATCCACCGGAGGGAGACCAGACATACGTATAGCCGGGAGTTCCTCCGCTTGCAGTTACAGCTGCCGAGCCGTTATTCATTCCGCAGGATGCAGGTGTAGAAGATATTGTGGCCGTGATCGCTGCGGGCTGGGTGATCGACACGGTTGTTGAAGTGGTACTGCTGGTTGCATCAGTAACTGTAACTGTAAATGTCCCTGTACATAAACCGGTGGCTGTTTGTGTAGTCTGACCGTTGTTCCACAAATAAGTATAGGTCGGACTGCCTCCTGTAGCTGCTGCTGCCGCTGTTCCTGTGCATTGTCCGTTACATGAAATATTTGTTGGAGTAGCTGTTGCCGTGAAACCGCAAGTGATAACGGTAACTGTTTGTGTGATCGAGTCTTTGCTTCCGGTACAGTTGGTCACCACCACCTGAACAGTATACGTTCCGGGAGTATTGAATATGTGTGAAGGGTTCGTAAGAGTGGATGTGTTGTTAGCGCCTGAGCCCGGATCTCCAAAATTCCATGCCTGTGATTTTATTTCATTACAGCCCGGGGTGCTGGTGTTAGTGAATGCAACGGTTGCAGGAGCACATCCGTTGTTAGGGTTGAAAGTAAATGATGCAGTGGGCTTATCCGGAACATATCTCCACATATCGTTAAACTCGTTAGGGAGCAGGCCTCCTCCTAAAAACCAGAATTCATTTGTATTGGGTCTTCTGAAAGGAAGATTTCCTAATCTGGCTCCGGGAATGTTGGTGGGAGCCGAAACCCCTTTTGCGCCATACACTCCGGGTTGCCCAGCTGTGTTAGCGCCACTTACCCATGTCCAGTTGCCTGTGGCATGGGTGTATTTCCACAGATCATTGCGGGCCTTTACACCACCGTTAGCGTCAAAGCCACCCCATTCCCAAAAATTTCCGCAATCATCTTCCCACCGCGCGCGGTTTTCATATACAGCCGGAGGATTATTGGCAGAAGCATCCACACATTTTGTTCCATAGGTGCCGCTTATATTTCCTGCACCATTAGTGCCTTTCATCCATGTCCATTGATTGGTTCCGGGATCATATTTCCACAGATCATCAAAGTAGATCGATGAACCGTCATACCCACCGAAGATCCAGAAATTACCGGATAAGTCTTTCCAACTGGAATATACAAATCGTGCCCCCGGTACATTTGCCGGAGCCGGAACGCCCTGAGTTCCGTAAACACCCGGTTGATTGATCACATTACTTCCACTCATCCATGTCCATTGATTTGTAGCAGGATTAAATTTCCACAGATCGTTGAAAGTGCCCAGGAAACCAATACCTCCGAACATCCATATATTTCCCGCTGCATCGGCCCACATGGCATCCGTTTCAGATCTGCCACCGGGTTTGTTTGCAGCAGCCGGCACTCCTTTGGTTCCATAAGTTCCGGCCTGGTTTAATAATTGAGTACCGCTCATCCAGGTCCACATGTTGCTGACAGGGTCATATTTCCATAGGTCATTGTGAGTGCCTGTTCCATATCCTCCAAACAACCAGAAATTTCCTTGCAAGTCAACACACGTGGCGGAACCATACCCTCTGGCTCCGGGAGTGTTTGCAATATTTGGGACACCCATAGTGCCATAAACACCCGCTGCGCCTGCTGTTGCGCTGCCTTTCATCCAGGTCCATTCATTTGTAACAGGATCATATTTCCATAGATCATTAGTCACAGTTTGCCCGCCTCCAAAATGCCAAAAATTTCCCTGCAGGTCAATCCATTCGCCACCCCCTTCATATCGTGCGCCAGGTTTATTGGTTGGGGCAGATACACCTTGTGTTCCATAAACTCCCGGCTGGCCTGTACTATTATCGCCCGCCATCCAGGTCCATTCATTGTACTGGGCAAAGACCTCTCCCTTTTTTTCAAAAAGAAGCGAGAGAATTATTCCAGCGAGAAACAATCTTGTTTTCATCTGCTATCAGGTATTATTCGGAACAATATCTATTGGATAATGAGTTTGCCTGTTGCAAGGCTTTTATTCTCGGACACTAATTTATAGAAATACATTCCTTTATTTTTATCTGACAAATTTATCTCTCCTTTCTCTGAATTTATATTTTCTGAATAAACAACTTCGCCTAGGATATTTATAATTTCAATTCTTGATTTTTTTTCGGAGGATTGAAAGGTGAAAATTCCATTTGAAGGGTTTGGATAAATACTGGTTTCAAAATTATAATTTACAAACTCATGAGTGCCTGTAACACCGCTACCATCCAACTTTGCAACAAAAATATCATTATAGGAGGTTGAACTTGCATTGGTTAAAATAGTGGTTCCAAAAGTGATGGAAGGACTTTTAAAATAACCTGCTACATACACATTTCCGTTTGTATCGGTGGCAATGCTCTGCCCATAATCATCAGAAGTTCCTCCTGCTGATTTCGCCCAGAGTACATTGCCCGAAGTATTGTATTTAACAACAAACATATCATAGGTATTTGAACTTACATTGGTTAAGATTGTAGTTCCAAATGTGATAGAAGATCCATTAAAATAGCCAGTTACATACACATTTCCTCCCACATCGTTGGAAATGTCATAACCCCAACTATAAGAAGTAACCCCTCCTCCTGCCCTTTTGGCCCAAAGCACATTGCCCAAAGCATCGTATTTCACAACGAAAACATCCCCAATACCTGTACTGTTTAAAATAGTTGTTCCAAAAATAATATAAGAAAAAATGCCTGTTACAAATACATTTCCACTTTTATCTGTTGAAATGCCATACACATTATCTTGATTATTTCCCATTCCTGATTTCGCCCAGAGTATATTGCCTGATGGGTCATACTTCACGACAAAAACATCTTCATATCCGGGATCTGAATTAATTAACGTAATGGTTCCAAACGTGATGGAATCGCTCCCAAAAATACCTGCTACAAAAACATTTCCACTCGTATCGGTGGAAATGTTTTGTCCGCCATCCCCATCAATGCCTCCGGCCCTTTTGGCCCAAAGCACATTGCCGGAAGCATCGTATTTCGCAACAAAAACATCATAGTCAGTTCCTGCATTGATTAAAGTAATCGTTCCGAAAGTAATACTAGGACTGTAAAACCATCCTGTTACAAAAATATTTCCGTTAACATCGGTGGAAATTCCTTTGCCATAATCAATAGAAGTACCTGCTACTGATTTCGCCCAAAGAACAGTCCCTGAAGAGTCATATTTGACAACAAACACATCAGAACCACCACCTGAATTGATTAAAGTAGTGGTTACAAAAGTGATGGAAGGACTGCTAAAGGAACCTGATACAACCACATTTCCACTTGTATCGGTGGAAATGCTTTGTCCGGTATCAAAGCCGGTTCCTCCTGCTGATTTCGCCCAGATGACAGTACCCGAAGGGTCATATTTTACAATAAAAATATCGGCATTACTGCCTGTATTGGTTAAAGTAGTAGTTCCAAAAGTGATGGAAGAACTTTGAAAGGAACCTGTTACATATACATTTCCATTTGCATCGGTGCAAATGTTATTTCCCTTATCGTCAGAAGCTCCTCCTGCTGATTTCGCCCATTGCCAGTTGGGGGTTTGGGCGAAGCAGGTGGAGACTATAAGTTGAAAATTAAAAATGAAAAAAAAGATTGGTAATTTAGTTTTCACAGACTGGAATTTTAATTACTGGATGATGAGTTTTTTAGTGATGCTTCCATCTGAACCATTCGAAGGACCTGAATTTACTTTTACGAAATAAACTCCTTTGGGCTGTTTACTTACGTCAATGTCGATAGCTATCGGGACGGTTTTATCCGAAATCTCTTTTCTTGAGTAAATTTTTTCTCCAAGTATATTCATGATTTCAACATTCGAAATTTTTTCTGCTGATTCAATAGTTAAAATTCCGCTGGATGGATTGGGATAAACAGAAATAGTGTTCTCTATGGAATTTTCTTCAACTGCTGTTGCACTGCACAAACCTGTTACCTTAACAGGAATCCATCTGTCAGTGGTTGTTCCATCTCCAAGCTGTCCATCGTCATTAAGTCCGCAAGTCCAAACGGTGCCATTATTTTTTTGAAATATAGAATGAAATTCACCTCCCGAGACAGCAGTAATGCCAGTGAGAGAACTTACCTTAACGGGGATAGACTTATATATGGTTGTTCCATCGCCCAATTGTCCATCACTATTATATCCGCAAGTCCAGGCTGTGCCGTCATTTTTCAGAAAAAGAGAATGCCTCCCTCCCTCTGCTATGGCAGTGATTCCTGTGAGAGAACTTACCTGAACGGGAGTGGTTCTCTGAGTGGTTGTTCCATCGCCCAATTGCCCAAAGCCATTGTGTCCGCAAGCCCAAACGGTGCCATCATTTTTTAGAAAAAGAGAATGATACGTTCCTGCCGCTGCAATGGCAATAATGCCTGTGAGAGAACTTACCTGAACAGGAGTGGTTCTCTGAGTAGTTGTTCCATCGCCCAATTGTCCAAAAGCATTCATTCCGCAAGCCCAAACGGTGCCGTCATTTTTTAGAAAAAGAGAATGAGCCCCTCCTGCTGCGACAGCGGTAATGCCCGTGAGAGAACTTACTTGAACGGGAGTCCATTTCTCATTGATTGTTCCATCGCCCAGTTGTCCAGCGCTATTGTGCCCGCAAACCCAAACGGTGCTGTCATTTTTTAGGAAAATAGAATGATTCCATCCTGTAGCGACAGCGGTAATTCCCATGAGTGAACTTACCTGAACGGGAGTGGTTCTGTCAGTAGTTGTTCCATCGCCCAATTGCCCATAATAATTGTCTCCGCAAGCCCAAACGGTGCTGTCATTTTTCAGAAAAAAAGACTGATCCCCTCCTGCAGCGATAGCGGTAATGCCTGTAACAGAACTTACCTGAACGGGAGTACTTCTTGGAATGATTGTTCCATCGCCCAATTGTCCATAGTTATTCACTCCGCAAGCCCGTGAGGTAGCATCGTTGCAAAGGAACATGGAATGGCTTTGTCCGGCTGCAATAACCTGTGCATGAAGATTGGTATTGACCAAAACAGTTGCCATGAGGCAACATGAGATAAATAGTTTCACTGTGTTTGAGTTTAAAAAGTTATAGTTAGATTTTTATTGAATGATGAGTTTTTTAAAAGGTTATAGGCTGTTGCCATAACGCACGGTTACACCTCAATGATTCTTACATTAATTGCAAAACACTATTCCATAACCATTTTACCTGTATTCACTATTGTATTTTCATTTAACAGTTGGTACATATAAATTCCACTTTGCAAATCTCCTCGGGAAATCACCATTTCATCCTGTGTTATGTTCTCTACGCGTTTCACTTCTTCTCCTAATACGTTATAAAGAACAAATGTAAATTGTTTAAAATTCTTATCATTATTAATTGAAAGAGTAAAAGAAGAAATAATGGGATTGGGAAATAGGTCAACTGAAATAATATTTGTATTACCCATGGAAAATATTCCTTGCACTACACAACCATTTGCCGGTGCATTGGAATAATTGTAAGTAAGAGGATTACACAAATGCCATGTTTCACCTCCTCCCAAAGCTGATATACTAGCACCTGATTCATGCCAAAATATTTCTCCTCCACCTATTGCTTGTATTGTAGAACCATTTTTGGCATAGATAGTTGAACCTCCTCCAATGCCAGAATAAGTTGCTCCTCCTTCAAGATAAGCAGTGACTCCTCCGCCTAAATCGTTGACTGTGGCTCCCGAACACACCCAAACAACCTCTCCTCCACCCATCAGAGTTGTGTTGGTATTTATAACCGTTGCTTGTGAGGGGATTGACACACTACACTGAGAGAATACATCAAGAGACATAGAAGAAATTAAAAAAGATATACAAAACATTTGCATTGCTTTTTTATTTACGGGGTAAAGGTTAACTGATTTCATAATTTGGGGGGTTTAAAAGTTTATGTTTTTATGTTTCGATTTAAATTTAACTTAATTCGAGATAAAACCAACAACATACTAGCGACTCTCATAGCCGTTTGTATGTTTGGCAAAGACTATTGTTTTGTGCCCGCAAAAGTCTGCTCGGGGTTTTCAGTTGAAAATCCAATTGTATATGGAGAACTGGACATATCTATTGTTCCTGTATGATCATCATCATTATGCTCACTTACCAGCTTATCGCCAACCCGCATAATATTAACTTCAAAAGCCGTTATATAGGTATTCCCAACAGGTTCGATTTTTAAACGATTCTTACTTGCTTTTGTTACCGATATCACCTGATTAACAAAAGGCAGTCCGGCTGGTGTGTTCCCGCTACATAAGTAATTGCCTGCGGCATCCTTTATCATTTTTTCTTTTTTGCATGCAGTCATTATACTGATAATAATCATCGCTGCAAATAACAGTTTTTTTGTTTTTAAAATTTTCATGGTGGTTTTGTTTTAAAAGGTTTGTATTTTAGGACAGAATCAATTACTTTGCCAAAGGTAACACCACCATCCTGGGTGGTTTTGTTTTAAAAGGTTTGTATTTTAGGATAGTATCAATGTCAAAGATAAATTTTTCTTTCTGGAAACATATACTGAAACAAACCGAAAAACAGCCAATCTTCACCCATACTGACTTTACTGGGAAGCTCCTAATGGAAGAAATAAATAACTTTGTTTTTTGATAGTACCTTTCTTCCTGCACAATGAGCGCACAATCGAACGAACTTTTTGATATCATCAAGAGCCTGACTCCTCAGGAAAAAACATTTTTTAAGGCGTATTTCCTTAAAACCAAGGATGAGTCCTATACTCCTTCCTTCCTCATTCTTTTTGATGCGATGAATGAACTGGAAGCCTACGACAGGCAGGAACTCAAACTCCTTCTTGATAAAAAGGGATTCCGGGCTAACTACTTCAAGGCGCAGACTTACCTCACTGAAGCAATTCTTAAAGCGCTCACGGAATACCATACGGAGACAGAAAACACGATCCGCATCGGACATTTGTTGCAGCAGGCCAATGTGCTTATCAAAAAGAACCTTACCTCTGTTGCAAAGAAATATTTTGACCGGGCACGTAAAATTGCAGATTCAAATACGATGTACGAGTACCAGCTGCTTCTGGATCATCTGGAATTCACCTTTAACAAGAAGGATCCTGCAACCATGGATGGTTTTATACAGAAAGTTGCCCAGGATATGAAAACCTTTCAGCTCGAAACCGATCTACGGAAAGCAGGCGTGGATTCGCTTCATCTCTCCTTCGAGCATTTTGACAAGCACGTTCCGAAAAACGTGCTCCGGAAAAAAGTAACAGCTACGCTTCAAAGCCTGAACAATATTGAAAAGGTTTTGCCTCTGAACAATTTTTCAAAATCGAGATTCTACAATTCAAAGACCCAGTGCCTGATGATCCTGGAACAAAAAGCGGAAATGAGCAAGACGTTGCAAGAATTTCTTCACTACCTGAAAACATTACCCAGCACAAATGCATTTTTTGCCAAGACAGTGCTGCACGGATACAATTCCATAATTATAGCACAAGCCTATCAGTTAGATTATCCGGGCGTTGAAAGAACATTTTTAGCTGCTGACCGGTATTTTCATTCACTTGCACCAAAAATATGTACACCTGATATTTCCAGTCTGTATTATTCCTACATCGTTGAAAACATTCTGGCTTTCTTTAACGATTCAGGGCAACCGGAAAAGACCATGAGTGTTTGGGAAGAGAATAAAAAAGAGATCCTGCAGTTCGATAAAAAAACAGCCGTTTCTCTCTACCTATTAAACGTAGGACTAGCAGAATTCATGCTGGGCAATTATCATCAGGCGGTTCGGATTGCAAATAAAATTGCGTACGAAAAATCCCGTCCTGCCGTTTTCTGCGAAGGAAGCCTGCTCCTGCTGCTGTCACATTACGAGCTGAATAATCTGGATATTCTCCCCGTCCTTGCAAAACGCGCAAAGCGATCTTACGAAAAGGAAACCATGTTTAACCCTGCCTTAAAGATATTCCTCACGTTTTTCGAAAAGAAGGCTGGAAGTTTTGCATCAAAGACTGAGGAGAAAAAAGAATTAGCAGAAGTTCTGGAGCAGATCAAAAGAACAAAAAAGGAATCCAACCAAGGCAACACTACCGGCAGCATTAACATGATTGCGTGGCTTGAAAGCAAAATGAGGAACAACCCTTACACGGAGCAGATCCGAAAAAATGCAGAAGCAAACTAGGTTTTGTTGCAAAAATAATTCCAGCGTAACTATTCAGACTCCCTTGCCCGTCCGAACGGTTCATCCGGGCGGGCCACAAATTCCCGGATTTTTAAAACATCGCTGCAATGCAATAGAATTGCACTGAATTGAAGAAGTTTTAGCAAAAAGGTTTGATTAAAATCGGAGTAATAACACTTATAAGCCTGATTTCATAATTGCACAGATTGCTTCCAAATCTTTCATGAGGTTCGATAATCGGACGCGAAGGGCTACAAGTGAAGTAGGTTTTGTTATTTGTCAACGTTTAAAAACCACCTTTGCTTCCCTCGTCCCCAAGGGTCGTTTGACGATGCAGAAATAAACTCCTGCAGGTTGTTCAGCTCCTTCCTCGTTTTTGCCATCCCAGGATAAGGCATCTGCTGGGTTTCTGTGCAGCATTTTTACCCTCCTGCCTTTCAGATCCAGTATTTCAACAGAAGCATCAGGGGCACTGCAATGGATGTTCAACACATCCCGGAATGGGTTCGGAAATACGATGACCTCATCCGGAGAAACTGCCGGATCGTTCAGGCTCACTGTCGTGCCCAGGTCGTATTTATACATGGACCTTCCGTAAGTAGCTGCCACCAGATAGCGAGTGGGATTGTGCAAGGTCAGATCGGTGATAGGGACATTAGGCAGCTGATCTCCTAAAATATCCCAGTTAATACCCAAGTCGAGTGTATAATACACTCCAACATCGGTAGCCACGTACAACACATTGGGCAATTGCGGATCAATAATTACATCGTTAACAGGAGCATTCGGAAGGTTGGAAGAAATATCCTGCCAGGAAGAGCCTCCATCCGTGGTTTTAAAAACATGGGCCAGAGGATCGTTATGCTTGTATCCAGAAAAGGTCACAAACGCTTTTTGCGCATCCAACGGATCAACAGCAATTCGGGTTACATACCTATCGGGTAATCCCGAAGAAAGATCGTTCCAGGTAGTTCCTCCATCTATGGTTCTCCACACTTTTGCATCGTCCGTACCCACATACACAACGTTGGAATTTGATTTTGACACAGCAATGGCACTGATGGTGGCATACACAGAGCTACCAACAAAAATTCCTTTTGTAAGATCTGTACTGATAGGTGTCCAGTTGGTGCCCTTATTAATGGTCTTGTAAAGCCGTTGCGAACCATAATACAAGGTGCTTGACGTGGTAGGGTCCATCACTACCGGTGTACACCAGTTTTTACGATCTGTGGAATAAGTTATACCACTTAAAATAGGAATGGTAGAAGTCCCTCCATTGGTTGACCTTTCCAGCGCACCGTATTGCGTGCAGGCATAAATAGTATTGCTATTGGTGGGATCTACCAACACCACAAATCCATCTTCGTTCGTAATGTTGGTCCAGTCGTCAAGTTGCCCGGTTGAAGTTCGGATTACATGATTGTCCTGTGTTCCTCCGTATAAATGAGTGGGATTTGTAAAGTCAACCTCGCAGGTATTGAACTGGGTAATGGGCAGATTGTTGACATGATTCCATGTTGCTCCCGTGTTGGTAGAGATATAAAGTCCGCCATCGTTTGCCAGTAAGCATAAATTAATATTCTGAGGATGGATAAACAGGCAGTGCTGATCGGCATGCAGACTTGTTGTGAACTTAGACCAGGTGCTTCCGCTGTTTACACTTTCATACAGGCTCAATCCGCAGGTATACACCTTGCTTGAATTTGTGGGGTGAACAAATATCTTGCTGAACCACCATCCAACACCGTTAAAGTTATTGTTCAAACTTCCCGTAGCTGTAGAGGTCCAGGTATCTCCGTTATTGGAAGTTTTGTATCCGCCCAAGTAGGCTCCGGCCTTATCTGCCACCACTGCATATAAAATGGATGGAGAAGAACGGGAAATATCAATACCTATCCTTCCAACATTGCTTCCCGAAGGAAGTCCATTCGTTAACTTTGTCCAATTGGCACCGCCATCATAACTGCGATAAATAGCTGAAGTAGCTCCTCCGTAGGTTCTGCGGTTGTGCCTGCGAACACGCTCCCACATAGCAGCATAAAGCGTGTCGGGTTTAGCCGGATTTATTACCAGGTCAATGCCTCCTGTAGAGTCAGACACAAACAAAACCTTTTGCCAGGTAGTTCCACCATCCGTAGTTTTAAAAATTCCCCTGTCATTGTTATCGCCAAAAAGATTACCCATCTGAGCAGTGAACACAATATCGGGATTGGTGGGATGAACCACCACCTTTCCGGTGCTGCGGCCATTATCCAGGCCTTTGTGAACCCATGTATTTCCTCCATCGGAAGACCTGTAAATACCGTTTCCATCATAGGTAATGGAACCGCCTCCCGCATTAGGTTCTCCGGTGCCGACATAAATAATATTTTTATTGGAAGGCGCAATGGCCATGTCGCCAATGGAAAGCGAAGGTTGATCATCAAATATCGGAGTCCAGTTGACCCCTGCGTTTGTCGATCTGAAAACACCACCTGAAGCAGTGCCCAAAAAAATAGTCTGCTGGTCGGAGGCGTGCATCTCAATATCGTTTATCCTTCCACCAATATTCTCAGGGCCGGCAAATACCCATGATCCCCACATGGCGCTTTTTTCAGAACGCTTTGCTTCCCTTGCTTTACTGGCTTCTGACACTGCCTGAAAGTAAGCCTCGTGATCTATTTTTCCTGCCGGATATGCTCTTTGTGTAAAAAACCAGTCAGAAGGGATTTCGCCTTCCTGATTCCCGGGTTGAGTTTTTAGAGTTGATGCTTGATAGTCCTTCTCCGTTAAATGTTCAACGATAGCGTATGTAACAAACAATAAGAGGAGGAAAAAAACAGAATAAATAATTTTTCTCATATCACTTTACAACAAATTTTACTACACCCGATTTTTTGATCCCTGTCATCTTCAGGAAATACATTCCCGAAGTAAGCACCGAAACATCTATTCTATTGTTTGAAGGCGATAGGTGAATGTTGTTTCCAAGAACCTGCTTACCCGAAAGGTCGCAGATGGAATATGAAATTTGTTGAGAAATAGTATCTGCATCTAACACAAACAACTCATCATCGGTCAGTGTAGGGTATACTGAGAAAGCTTCTTCCTGCACTTCAAGTTGGGTACTTCCCGAAGCCAGAAGCATGTGATCAATGGCTGCTTTCAAATTGGGCATAACCCCTATCTTATCGGTAGCAGGAGCGTACGAAGGAGTTGCTCCAACCCTCAGTAAGCCTTTTAATGTCTTGTGATCAAGCGTTTGACCTCCGCTGACATTCTTATAAATGCTTTCCAGCAATATGGCAGCACCGGCAACAATGGGGCTTGCACTGGAAGTGCCAAAAAATTTAGCGGTATACTTATCATTGGCCGTAGTACCATAGAGACTGCCATAACCACAGGTAGTAACCATTTCGGAGTATGCGTGAAAATCAACTCTTGATCCATAACTGGAAGGGGAAAGACGTTGGTGGGCCGGAGAGGTTCCACCGCTAACACCCGACTTTATACCTCCTATCATAAAAGCTCCCGAGTACCTGAAGGTAGAATCAAACTTCTGTCCGTATTTGGTTTGGTCGTCTAAATTCTTGTTTCCATTTCCCGCTGCTTCAACAACAATAATTCCAGATGCAGTTAAATTTTGTATCACATCAAATTCAGCCTGGCTGAATTCAACAGGTGCGAACTGAGAGTAAGGAGTGTTCGACTGGTCCATCATTTCCAATAACATCACATCTCCAGCGTTCAAAAAAGGAATTGCCCTTGCCATCGCATTGGCAATATCAAAATCTGAACCGGTACTGTCGTAAGCGTTACTGAAATAAGGCTTTACTTTATGTGCCATACCATCCACCCCAAAGCCATTATGATCCGCATAAATAACTCCATGAACAGCGGTGCCATGATCATCCTTGGTGGAAGGCCAAACGCTGATGTCCGTAATGTTGCCATGAATAATATCCTCATGCGTTTTGTTAAGACCTAATTCAATATCACAAAAATTAATGCCTGTTCCATCGCCCCCCGGTTTTGTCCATGCATATTTTGCATCCAGCCCGCTAGGAGCAGGATCTAAATAAAACTGTTTTGCAGAAAAATCCGGAGTTGCGGCCTGATCAGAAGGTGGAGTTTCAAAAATATCCAAGGCATCTTCGCTTAGTTTATAAGAGACCGGAAAATAAACGGCTTCCAATTCAGGCATATTCATCAGTCCGTTATGTATAGCGATCCTTTCAGGCTCAGTTTCAGCATTCAAATCGATCTTATAATACAAAGAAAGATTTCCAAGGCCGATGCCACATTTCTCTTCCCCCCTCCTCTTCAAAGAGAGTAAAACATCTTTGGGTTGTTTGATAAGCGATTCAATGAGCAGTTGTTTTGCACCTAGCGTTGTCTGAATTTTCTTGGAAAGCTGCTGATCCTTTTCGAGAAAATAATCGGAACCGTTGGTCATTTGATTCTCCGCTATTTTGATAATTATAAAATTGCTGTTACAATAAGCCGGCAATTCGTTTATCAGTTCCTTGGCTGGAACTGCCCTTTTAAGATTTTGTGCAAATAATGAAGCAGGTATTAACCAGCTAAAGGAGGCAATAAAAAGAATGTATTTAGATCTCATGGTTAAAGGATTTTGTGGATTAAAACAGTATCAACATTTGATAGGTTTACCTATAAACATTTTTATTTGCTCAATAGTGTAAAGATAAAAGAGCCAAAGGCAAATACCAAACGATATTACCCATGAATTCACCCTACTGAAAGAGGGCAATTAGACTTCCGGGG
>Ga0163151_10002683_pt1 | contig 26997 bp, 29 predicted proteins | sample OliLakLV19MP5IB2_FD_145596 | JGI IMG/M metagenome (GOLD analysis project Ga0163151, IMG submission 145596) | Freshwater microbial mat bacterial communities from Lake Vanda, McMurdo Dry Valleys, Antarctica - Oligotrophic Lake LV.19.MP5.IB-2 | ecosystem: Environmental > Aquatic > Freshwater >...
TTACAGAGACTGCTAAGTACATTCGTCCAGAAGAAGGAACCATGGATTTCGCGTTCATGTTCATTCCCTCTGAAGGTATTTATTACGAACTGCTCGTCAATCAGATTGGGGTAGGGGAGGATGAGAATCTTATTCAGCGTGCCGCAAGTAAATACAAAGTCATTATTGTTTCTCCAACATCATTTCTTGCCTACCTGCAAACTGTTATGCAGGGGCTGAAAGCGATGGAAATTGAAGAGAAAGCAGTGGAAATCCAAAAGCGTGTCGGAGAGCTCGGCAAGCACATTGGCGCCTATGATGAATACTATCGAAAACTCGGGGTAGCGCTTGGTACGGCGGTCTCCCATTACAATGCTGGCGGTAAGGAATTAGGAAAAATTGATAAAGACGTGTACCGCATTGCTGGCGAGAAGACTGGTGTTGAACCCCTTGCACTCGAAAAGCCACAATCGGAAGATATTGACTAAAGGGTCAGTGGGGGTTATAAACACTTTAGAGCGCGGGACGTTGGAGATACTCTTTGAACGCCGGAGTCTTTTTCAACCTTAGTCTGTCCTATGGCAGCACATACTAGTGCGCGAACGGAGAGGGTGCCCTCTATCGGTTTAGTTAACAGCTTTACCCGATAGAGGCCCCTCTTTTTCCTTTTCTATTGCCTAAAATGGCCCTATACGGTATTCTTGGGCGACTATGGAACTAGCAGTTATAAAGACGGGAGGTAAGCAATTTGTCGTCAAAACAGGCGATATTGTCACTATTGAGAAGCTCCCGGGAGAACTCAAGAAGGGCGATAGCGTAACGTTTGACGAAGTCCTTATGAAGGATGATGGTTCAACCATGAACCTCGGTACCCCGCTCGTGAAGGGTGCTTCGGTCAAGGGTACTGTTGCTTTGGTTGGTCGTGCTAAGAAAATTGAGGTGGTTAAGTACAAGGCAAAGAGCCGATACCTCAAACGCCGTGGCCATCGCCAGCCGTTCGTGAAGGTCAAAATTGACTCCATCGCGTAACAAAAAGAAAACCCGCCCTCTGGCGGGTTTTCTCTTAGGCAAGCTTGGTAGCCTTAGGTTTCTTTACGATTTTGGAGCGCACCAGAAAGAGTCTCAGCGTCCGAATACTCAAGTTCAGAACCGGTCGCAAGTCCACGACCAAGCACTGAAAGGGTCACCGTGTTGCGGTGGGGAAGGAGAATTTGTTTAAGATGATCGGTCGTATTCTCGCCCTCTGAGGTCGCAGAAAGCGCCAGAATAATTTCTTGTAATCCTGTTTGTGCGCGTCGTTCGACGGCGCGGAGCAATTCTTTTTCGCGAATGACTCCTTTTCCAGACAAGGTAAGTACACCACCCAGTACGAAGTATCGTCCTTTAAACGTACCAGCGCGCTCAAGCGCAACAAGGTCTTGGTCTTTTTCGACAACGAGCAAGATGGAGTCATCACGTCGTGGGTCAGAGCAGTAATCGCACACAGGAGCGCTTCCGTTTGCAAAGCGCATGCACTCGGGGCACTGGCGCACGTTCTCTGCAAGCTTGCTTATAAGTTCAGCCATGCGATTTCTGTCAGAAGAGCCGGCAGATAGTAGATGAAATACAAAGCGACGTGCTTGTCGTGGGCCTATGCCAGGGAAGCGTTCGAATGCACGTGAAAGGTCTTCAATGCGGTCACTCATAGTTTAGAACTCACCACCCAAATCACCATACCCTGCCTTCGCAGCAGACTGGAAGGTGGTGCGGTCGCCGTTGAAGATAAGTTCGGCAATACCAGTAGGACCGTTACGATGCTTCTCGATAAGAATTTGTGCGATGTTAGTGCGCTCAGCTTCCGGTGCACTCTTATCTTCACGGTGAATAAACATAACAACGTCGGCGTCCTGTTCGATTGAGCCAGAGTCGCGTAGGTCAGACAGACGTGGCTTACCACCACGCTGTTCAACCGCGCGAGAAAGCTGAGAGAGGGCAAGTACCGGTACTTCAAGTTCACGCGCGAGTGACTTCAGTGAGCGAGAAATTTCGGTCACTTGCTGTACCATCGATTCGGAATTTTTTGTTCCAACGGGCGTCATCAACTGGAGATAATCAACCACAATAAGACCGATACCGCGCTCGCGCTTTAGACGCCTCGCAACCGCACGCATCGCAAGAATATTGTTGCCTGGTTTATCATCAATAAAAATTGGCGTACGGGAGAGTCGCTCCATGCCGTTTCGAATGTCATCACGCTCTTCCTGGGTCATTTTTGCACCGGTGCGAATTTTCCAGGAGTCTACGCCACTCTCCGCTGCAAGCATACGGTCGATAAGCTGTTCGGAGCTCATTTCAAGAGAGAAGAAACCAACCGGCACATCACTCTTTGCTGCGTGACGCGCAATGTCGAGCGCGAGTGAGGTTTTACCCACCGATGGGCGCGCGGCAAGAATAATGAGGTCAGAGGCATGCAAGCCAGAGAGCTTGCTATCAAGCTCAGGGAAGCCGGTCGTGACACCACGCAGGGTACCGTCTCCAGAAGAAAGTTTTTCAATGCGGTCCCACGCATCTTCTATTTTGTCGCCAATAGCGATGAACTTGTGGCTTGCGGAAGAAGAGCCGACCGCCATAATTTTCTTTTCAGCCTCATCAAGCACTTCGGCATGTTCACGAGATTCATCATAGGCCGCTTCGGTAATTTCGTACGAGGCATCAATAAGAGAACGCATTAAGTGTTTGCGAGAGACGAGTTCTGCATAGTGCGAGTAGTTGCCGGGGGCAGGAGCTGAGCCGGCAAGCTCTGCGATGTAGGCGCGACCACCAACACGTTCAAGAAGTCCCTGGCCACCAATGCGCTCGGTTAACGAAACAATATCGATAGGTTCACCGCGCTCTGAAAGTTCGCGCATCGCCTCATAAATAAGCTTATGCTTCTCTGCATAAAACGAGTCAGGGCGAACGATGTCTGCTACGTCATGTAGGGCGTCAGGTTTTAAGAGAAGTGCACCAAGTAAGGCACGCTCGCTCTCAAGACTTTGGGGAGGGATACGATCAGCGGATGCCATTACCCCGATTTTAGCAATATTACGATTTCTTGTATGTAGTGCCGTCCACCCGGTCTTCCACACGATATCCCCTGTTTTCAAAGTGGATACGTAGCTCGTCCGACTTACCAAAATCCCTATCCTCTCGAGCCTGTTCACGTTCTCGTGCCGTCACTTGCAATTCCTCAGGTAATTCCGCAAGGGTGAGGGAGGTCTTAGGTGGATTGACTAGAGAAAGGCCAAGGTGCGCATCTGCGACCTCAACCAAATTCCAACGTTTAGGTGCAGGAATGCTTTCATCAGCAAGGGTGGTAAACAGAAGTGCGAGCGCGCCAGCAGTATCAAGGTCATCACGTACGCGCTCGTATAATTTTTCCGTATAGACATAGGGCGCTCCACCTTTTGCATCGGTGCGTACTGCTCGCGCTAGGCGCCACACGTTTTCAAGTGCTTGTTCGGCGGCCTTCAGTGATTCCCACGAGAAGGAAAGAGGGGTGCGGTAGTGTGCTTGGAGAAAAAGATACCGGAGCGCGAGTGGATGAAATCCCCTTGCTTCAACGTCAGCAAGCGTGAAGGTATTTCCAAGCGATTTAGAAATTTTCTCTCCTTTGATAGAGATGAACGCGTTATGCATCCAGATACGTGCAAACGGAGTTTTTCCGGTGGCGCACTCGGATTGTGCAATTTCATTGTTGTGATGAATTTGTATATGGTCTTCGCCACCAGTGTGAATATCTAGCTGTGGTCCCAGAAGTGTCGTCGCCATTGCCGAACATTCGATACTCCATCCCGGGTTTCCAGAACCCCAGGGCGAATCCCATTGTTGTAAATCATTTGGTTTTGCGAGACGCCACAGTGCAAAATCATGAAGACTTCGTTTATCGCCAAGTTCAATGCGCGCACCAGCGCGCATGTTCGAATTCCGTACATTTCCTAGTACTCCGTATTCAGGAAATTTTTCTGTCGCAAAATACACGCCGTCGTGTGTTTGATACGTAAAGCCACGTTCTTCTAGTTTCCGTATCAGTGCAATTTGCTGTCCTATATAGGATGTTGCGCGCGGAAATTGGATATCACGCACGTCGATTTCAAGCTTGCGTATATCTTCCTTAAAAAGCTTGGTATAGCGGTCAGCAATGTCTTTTGGTGTTGTGTTGTCTCTTGCAGCTCCTACGTTCATCTTGTCTTCGCCCTGGTCACCATCTCCAACTAAATGACCAACATCGGTAATATTTATGACCCGATGGACTCGGTAGTTGGCTTCTTTCAGTGTGCGCGCGAGGACATCCGAAAATACATAGGCACGCAAGTTACCAATGTGTGCTGGTCCGTATACAGTAGGTCCGCAAGAATAGAGGGTTGCTACTCCTGGTTTACCAGAGGTAAATACTTCTTTTTTCCCAGTAAGGGTATTCGTCAGTGTGACTGGTTCGGTTTTGGAAGGGAAGGGCCACATGTTATATCCACCGTTTATGACGCAGGAAGAGAAGCACGAACGCTTCAACAATAATCATGATGCCAAGAATTATCCAAAAATCGAGATACGTACCAATAATAGGTGTATGTTTTGCCGGAATGGTCAGTGCAGCAGCAATAAAGTTGAGTGGCAACATGGCTACCGTAATCCCCGTGAAAATTTTCATCGTCTCACTTTGTGAAGTGGAAAGGAGTGAGTCATTCGTTTCGCGCAGTTCTTTAGCGACTGCACGAAACGAGGCAACGAGCGCCTCTGCGTGTGCACGCTCACTTTCAATGCGTACCGCGGTTGACGCGAATGCTTTTCCAAAGAGCGCAGGAGTGGAAAGTGCATCGAGGAAAAGACTTAAGGGTTCTGCGTGGCGAACGAGCGAGGTATCAAAGCGTAATAGTACGCGTCCTATTTCAGAGATGGTGCGCACGGTGCGACGTTCTTTTCCAGCAAAGATGTCGCGTTCAATACGCTCGAGTTTTTGCGCAACATCTTCAACTTCTTCGCGCATCGATGCATACATTCGGCGTACCACGCGTTCAACAAGGAGTGTCCCTTGGTGTGCGCGCGTATGTTCACCCAGCAGAGCTTCGGCTTCGAACGCTTTATGGAGATGGTTAATGGAACCAATAAGTTCGTAGCGAACCGTAATAAGGAAACGTTTGCTTACAATAAAATCAACTTCTTGGTTACGAGCACCACCCTTGAGGTCAGTCGTAGGGAAGTGGAGAATGAGATACACATATCCAGGCATCGATGCGAATAGTGGATACGGTGTTGGGCGTACTATTTCCTCTTCTATTTCTGTCGCGATACCAAATTCGTCCATCACGGCACGCAATTCGTCGCGTCCCGGGGCCTCAAGGTCGACCCAGGTCATACCGCCATACTCGTGCCGAGTTATCATCAGTAAAAAGTATACCGTATGCAGGCTGTGCATTTCATCGCTATGCTAGAATAACGCGATGGAAAACGAAGATGGCGCTCGTCCCTTTATGAGTGTTACAAAATTTGGCATTATCATCGCGCTTGTCGCGGTTCTTTCATTTGCTGGCGGTGCATCCGTTGCCGGAAAAGGAAGTAACATTTTTGAACATGTACCGCTCATCGGAAACGCACTTAACGCAACTCCGGATGAATCGGTTAGCCTCGTAGATTTTTGGAAAGCGTGGAATGTATTGAACACTCAGTTTGTACAAACACATGCGTCGACGACTCGTCCAGGTGTTCAGGAACGGGTATGGGGAGCAATACGGGGCATGACCGCAACGTTTGGCGACCCGTACACGGTATTCCTTCCACCTGCGGACTCAAAGATATTCCTTGATGACATTGCAGGAAACTTTGAAGGCGTCGGTATGGAAATTGGCATACAAGAGGACGTTCTCACGGTTATTGCCCCTTTGAAGAACACTCCTGCAGAACGTGCTGGCATGGAAACAGGAGACAAGATACTCGCTATTGATGGAGTGTCCACAAAGGGGCTTTCTATTGACGAAGCGGTGAAGAAAATACGCGGAAAGAAAGGAACGGAGGTTGTCTTCACCGTGTATCGAGGTGACGAGGCAAAAGATATTTCGGTAACCCGCGACACTATTGAAACTCCCGTGCTTGAAAACAGTCTCGATTCTGCCACTGGCGTGTATACCATCTCTATCTACAGCTTTAGTGCAAACTCAGGCACGCTCTTTAATCGCGCACTTGCAGCGTTCCGTGACTCAGGCTCCAAGAAGTTGATTATTGATTTGCGCGGAGACCCGGGTGGATATCTTGAGGCTGCGGTCTCTATTGCAAGTCATTTCCTCGAAAAAAATGAAGCGATTGTAACTGAAGATTACGCAGGAAAGCGCGAAAACATCGTTCACCGCAGTACTGGTTCGGGCGGGGTACCTGCAGGAACTGAAGTGGCGGTACTCATAAACAAAGGTTCTGCATCCGCATCTGAAATTCTTGCTGGTGCGCTCCAGGATGCACACGGCGCGACACTCATTGGTACGCAATCGTTCGGAAAGGGCTCTGTGCAGGAACTAGTGGATATTGGTGGAGGCTCTCTGAAGGTAACCGTCGCAAGGTGGCTCACCCCTGCCGGTCGTTCAATCTCGGACGGCGGACTTACACCGGATATTGAAATTGAGCGTACCCGCGAAGACCTTGAAGCGGAGCGTGACCCTCAGCGCGATAGGGCAGTGGAGTTCCTTACCACAGGGAAATAGGAATTATTGACGGGTGTGTTGTAATACAAGAAACGCTGGAAGGTACACTTCCGGCGTTTCTTGCTTAGAACGCCTGAAGGAGGTACGATAGCCCCACTATGCAAGTCGTACTAACCAAAGACGTGAAGGGCACGGGCCGTGCGCATGATGTTGTTACTGTTAAAGACGGGTTCGCATTAAATTTCCTTATCGCACGCCGTCTTGCGGTTCCTGCAACGACCGCCGCGCTTACTCAGGCAGAATTGCGCGCTAAGCAGGCGGGAGAAAAGCGTTCACTTGATGCAAAACTTATTGAAGATCGTCTTACGGCGCTTGCCGAAGAGACTATCGTTTTTGTAAAGAAAGCGAACGAAAAGAATCATCTCTACGACGGTGTTGATGCAAAAGAAATTGCTGAGAAGGCAGGTATTCCAGAACACGCCGTTCGTATTGAGAAGGCATTTAAGGAACTCGGTACCTTTGAGGTCCCCGTTTCCTTTGGTGAACAGTTCGGCAAGCTCACCATCTCCATTACCGCAGAATAGGGAAATACCGGTATTTAAAAACACCGTCCTTAAGGACGGTGTTTTTGTTTGAAAGAGTGATTTGCTTACGCAACAACGCTGACTATCTTGCGGCGGGTGACGCGACCGTCAAAGCCAGTCTTACGCTTTTCGGCAAAGGAAACCTTTCCGGTTACGATAGAGTAAATAGTGTGGTCTTTGCCGACACGCACGTTTTTTCCGGCCATAATCTTGGTACCGCGCTGGCGGACAATAATCTGACCAGGACGAGCTGCCTGACCGTCACCAAGCTTAACACCCAGGTATTTTGCCTGGGAATCGCGTAGATTTTTTGTTGAGCCGCCCGCTTTTGTACTTGCCATAGTGGTATAGTTGTAGGAATGAGCATAGCAGGCCTTATCGGGAAAGGCAAGGCATATTTGGGCCGTATTTCGGTCGATTGGCTGATAGTAGGGGTCATTCTCCTTTCCGCTACCGCTTCCTTCGGCCTGGGCTTTTTGGCCGGGAAAGACACCGAAAAACAGGATGTACTAGAGATACAAGAAGTTCCCATGCAGGTCGGAAACTTGCCTGCAGCAGCTTTGGGCGGGGTAGGGGAGACTTCTCTAACACCACCACCTGCTATGAACGCGGGTGGACAGTATGTTGCTTCAAAAAACGGTACTAAATATTACCTTCCATTTTGTGGCTCTGTGAAGAATATAAAAGAAGAAAACAAGGTGTGGTTTTCCACTAAGGCAGAAGCTGAAGCGCGTGGCTTTCAGCCAGCAGCAAATTGTCCTGGAATCTAGGTACGAACGAGGACAGTCTGGTATGCTCAGTACATGATTGTTCTCGATGTCGAAGCAAGTGGCGTTGATGCGCTTAAGCATTCCATACTTTCCATTGGTGCAGTTGACCTCCAAGACCCCACAAACCAGTTTTATGATGAGTGTCGTGTATGGGAAGGGGCAAAGATAGATGCAGAAGCGCTTGAGGTAAACGGATTTACAAAAGAAGAGTCAATAAGCCCGGCAAAGAAATCCGAAGCAGAGCTCATTGCGGCGTTTATTGCGTGGGCATATGACCGACCACAAAACCGAACACTCGCAGCGCAAAACGTCGCGTTTGATCGCGCCTTTGTAGAAGCTGCCTGCGCTCGTGCTGGCATTGAGTGTCCGTTCGCACATCGCACCATTGATACTCATACCTTAGTGTGGGGGCATATGCGCGCGCGAGACATCGAGCCACCGCTTACAAATCATCACTCTGCGATTAATCTCACTACTGCACTTGCATACTGCGGACTACCTGAAGAAGAAACACCACACAATGCACTCACTGGTGCACTCGCGCATGCCGAAGTTATTGCACGCATAGCGTATACTAAGAAATTATTGCCCGAGTACGAACACTTTGAAATTCCATGGCTGAAGATTTGATTCCTCCAACTGATACAAAAACCGACCATCATCAGATGGCGGTGCGTCTTGCACAAAAAATTGAAGAAGGGCGGGGGACTATGCCAGAGTCTCCAGCTCCCCTTGTGTGTAAACCGCGCACGCTTGAATCGTGGCGCGTCTTTAAAATAATGTCCGAACTCGTAGAAGGATTTGAAATAATTCAGAAATACGCACTCGCCGCGACGTTCTTTGGCTCAGCGCGCGCATCTTTGGATAGCTCTATGTACCAAGCTGCTACAGAGCTTGCGGGTAAGCTCGCGCACCAAGGTTTCGCTATTATTACGGGTGGTTCCTCTGGAATTATGGAAGCAGCAAACAAGGGTGCCTACGAAGCAGGAGGCGCATCCATTGGCCTCAATATTAGTCTTGATGCGAATCAGCCCTTGAATCGCTATGTCACAGAGCAGGTGACGTTTGATCATTTCTTTGTTCGCAAAGTGATGCTTACGTATGCGTCACAGGTGTATGTCTATTTCCCGGGCGGGTTCGGTACCATGGATGAATTTTTTGAAATTATAACCTTGGTGCAGACCGAAAAAATAAAACCGCTACCAATTATTTTGTTTGGCAAAGAATACTGGGCACCTATTATTCTTGGGTTCCGTGAACGTTTCTATGAAAAGTATCACTCCATTGATGAACGCGACTTGGACCTCTTCAAACTGGTTGATACGGTGGATGAAGCCTTTGATCATATTGTGAAGAATGTGAAGTGCTAGGTTGCTGCCACCGCCTCACTTCGAATTTAGTTTTTGTATAGGGTAGGGGAGTCGCCTCCTTTTCTATAGGAGTCTTTTTTAGACCCTCCGACTTCCCCAGTGCCCTTCAGGGAAGTGGTTTGGAGTTTTGTTACGGCACGCACATAAAATATTTTTCTAGGAAATGATTGCGCAGATATTTTTTAAAAGAATCGTTAGAGGGAAGAGAAGTGCGCCAATTAAATTCAAGGTTCCTCAGGCCCCCGGCCAAGATACGTACACTTCGCACAATATATCTTTTGCGAAGCATGGATAGGCCAACAGGCATATCTAGGCTTTGCAAAAGATGACACGATTGTCCGAAATATATTTCGGACAATCGCTTTTAGCGAAGCATACTCAAGAAGGAACACCTGGTACGCATATTCCCCTTTAGAGCTTCAAAATGAGCTACAGAGGCTTAATTCTCTCTGTATACCTAGAGAATTACCAAGATCTCTAGAATGGGCGAGATTATCTCGGTGAGAGGACTTCCCTGACCCCTTCCCTTCGGGGAACTCGGGTATCCGAGATTGACATAAAGGTTATAAAAATGTTTAAATGTTTTTGTAGCACAGAAGACGGGATTGATGGTGTAGAAGGTAGCCCAATCGCTTTTCCATTAACCAGCGCTTCAATGACGATGGATTGTAGGGTCCAACCACAATTATCCTCATTGCTCTGTCTACTGTGTTGCACCTAATCCGCCACAACTCTTGGCGGATTTACTTTTTCTCTACTGTGAATCTTCTTCGAGATGTCGAGTGAAATGCTTTTTAATCGTGGCGTCGAGCGTGCGGCTAAAACTTATCGCGTGTTTCGGTGTGAGAATAACTTCAGCAAGAAGTTTTCCTGAGGGCGCATTCGGTCGTACGTATGCAAATTGTAAAACAACCGAATCATCCGATACGGATACCTGTGCACCATTTGAAAACATTGGGGCGGTATCGTCTGCAGCAATTCGAATTTCCTTACGCGTTTCCATTTGCATGAATGAGATTCTGGAACCATGCGACAAACACGTTTAACAAATCAGCAAGCGCATTCCAGCCCTGACGAAAGAGTTGTTCAAGGAACGAGATGTTCTCTTGGTTAGTTTGTGAGTTGTACAGCGCTTCAAGTGATATCCCAAAAAAGGATAGTGCGAGAAGGCCGATAATGACCCAGACGATAAGGCGAATCATACTCTCCAGTATACGGCGGATATGCGCCCCTGAAGTACCTGTCAGTGGATAGTGGTGCGCGGTAGAATGAGGGGGCATGGAAGATTTCTCGAAGGCCCTCGCTCACTTTAAAAAAGTTGACCCAGTGTTGTACCGAGCCGCCTATAGCGTGCGCGGAGCGTTCAAGGAGGCGTCTCGCCCTAAACGTAAAGGCAACGCAACGCTGTTTGCGTCACTTGCGAGTTCTGTGGTCTCGCAACAGTTGGCAACAAAAGCTGCAGATAGTATTTGGGAACGCGTACGCTTGATGTGTGGTGGAAAAGTCACCGCTGAATCTATACGAGCAACTCCGCTTTCAAAACTGCGCAAGGCGGGACTGTCAGGAGCAAAGGCGAAGACACTCAAAGAATTAGCAAGGGCGGTGAAGAACGGACTTAACCTACCTTCCCTCTCAAAAACGACAAAAGAAGAAGCGGTAGAAACGCTCACAAAAATATGGGGCATTGGCCCCTGGACCTGCGAAATGTTTCTTATGTTTGCGCTTGAGCACCCAGACATATTTTCGGTACGTGACTTAGGGCTCGTGCGTTCTATGGAAAACCTCTACAAGCTTCCGCGCACGACGCCCCCGAAGAAGCTCGAGAAGATTGCCGAGCGTTGGTCCCCGTACCGAACTATTGCCTCCCGCGTCCTCTGGCGCCACCGAGATACCAAGGCTTCTTAGTCTCCCAATGTGAGCTGCAGATAGAGTATCGAATGCAAAGCGAATTTACAGGTACAGCATTGGGTCCAGATACGCGTCAGGGTTTGCGGCTACTGTTTTTATACCTGCACAGTACGTTGAGCCAAGTTGGTCTGCAGTCACAATACGAATTCCTTCAGTTGCGTACACGCCGAAGTGAAGGTGTGGACCAGTGGAATATCCTGTATCACCACTGTTACCAATGACGTCACCGGTAGAGACGGTATCACCCGGCTCCACATTCACACGCGAAAGGTGTCCGTAGATAGTTGAAAGACCGTTCGCGTGTTTTACAAGCACAAATTTCCCGTACTGACATCCACTTTTAATGTTTGAAAATTCAGTGGCGGTAACGGTTCCGTCCAGTGCAGCGGTCACCGGAGTACCAATAGCAGCACGGAAATCGATACCGCCGTGAGAACCAGAGACATAGAGACGTTTTGCATCAACAGTCGCGCCGAAGTATTGTGTCACGTAGTGGTCAGTTAGCGGGTAAGCGAGTACACCGCCACCTGCTTTCGGGATAGAGCCAGGGTCGAGTGCCTGTTTTAACTGTGCTTCGAATTGGAAGAGCTTTGCTTCGAAGGCCGCTTGCTGTGCTTTTTTCTCTGCAAGAATTGCTTGATACTGGGCTTCGGATTGCTGTGTCTGGGACAATAACTGTTGCTTACCCTGTCGATTCAAGTCGAGAACCTGTTTTTGTCCTTGCAAATCGGTATTACTTTTTGAAAGATCAGTCTTGGTGCTTACGACGGATTGATGCTGGTTTGCAAGCTCCTCTTTTGCTTGAGTCAGTTCTGCAGTATGAGCACGAAGAGCTTGATTTAGTGAAGTGAGACTATCAGCTGCAACCCATGCGTCAGCAAGACCACGTGCAGTGAGTAGTTGTTCGATAAGAGTAGTTTCACTCGCTGCGTTCAGTGTACGAAGCGATTCCCCTAGTGTTTCGCGGTCGAGCGCAATAACGCTCTCCGTATCTTTCATTTTAAGTGAAAGTTCATTCAAGCGAAGATTCGCTCCTGAAATCTTCTTCTGTATTGAGGAAATTTGTGCCTGAGTTTGTGAGCGCGATACATCAAGCGTTGAGATGGCTGATTGAAGTGTTTGTTTCTCGGCACCAATACTGGTGAGTTGTTGTTGGTATTTTTGTATCTCCTTGTCTATCTGTGCGCGTTCTTGATTGATGGCGTCTATCTGTGCCCGTATCTCACTGAGACTCGCTGCCTGTGCGCCATGTGGCGCAACGCTCGCAAGAATCGGAAGCGCAAGCAGTATAAAAAGTAAAAATGAAATAAACTGCCGCATGATTACGTGAGCATCGCTACCGCTGACTCTATTCGTGTGCGTGATTCTTCCATACCAAGAATACTGACGAGCGTGAACGGGTCTGGTGACTTTTCTTGTCCTGAAAGGGCGTAGCGAAGTGGCCAGAGGAGCGCTCCGCGACCTCCCTGCTCCTTCGTGTTTGCGTCTGCAAGTGGCATGAGTGTATCTTTGACCACCTCGATAGAAACGTCCCCACTAAGACTCTCCAGGGCCTTCAGGAGGCCTTCAAGGGCAGATTTCGTAAACCCATCCATACCTTCAGGTTCTTTTGCAAGAAGGAGTGTTGTATCCAAAACAGGTTTTGAAAAAAGACAGGCAAGTTCCCCATGCACCATGCCCCGTGCTTCGGCGAACGTGGACGCACGTTCTTGCATGAGTGGTACTGCTTTATGCAACATTGCCTCGTCGGCGCTTGCAAAGTTTCCGGACGCTATGAAGTCAGTAACTGAAAGTTTTCGCATCCAACGCTGGTTCACGCTTTTAAACTTCGTCATGTCGAATATCGCACCGCTTTTGTGTACACGGTCAAGACTAAAGTTCGTTACCAATTCTTCGAGAGAAAAATCTTCTCGTTCATCTCCCGGGTTCCAGCCAAGCAAGGCAAGATAGTTCACGATACTCTCGGGAAGAAATCCTTCTTCACGGTACTCAAGAAGAGAGACTGCGCCGTGACGTTTCGACATTTTTGAACGGTCAGGAGCAAGAATAAGTGGTAAGTGTGCGTATATGGGACGTACTGCACCAAGTGCTTCTTGAATAAGAATTTGACGCGCCGTGTTTGAAATATGGTCTTCACCACGAATGACGTGGGTTACTCCCGCGTCCATGTCATCAACCACAACGGCAAAATGGTAGAGCGCGTCATCAAGGGAACGTGCAATAACAAAGTCACCGAGTTCTCCGGTGTGTGTATTTATTGCGCCACGAATCGCGTCTTCAAATATGACTTCTGTCCCTGGGTTACGTAAGCGAACAACCTCAACCTCACGTGACGGGTCATCCTTAGCTGGTTCTTTTGAAACATACGCACTCCCCTTTTCTACTAACGCATGCAGAAGTTGGTTGTAGCGCGCGGTGTGTTCACTTTGTCGTGATGACGCATCCCAGGAGAGACCGAGCCACTGCAGTCCCGTTTGTATTTCGGTTTCAAATTCTTTGGTACTGCGGGCGCGGTCAGTGTCTTCACTACGAAAAATAACTGAGCCACCCTGACTTCGTGCAAAGAGATAGTTAAAGAGCGCGGTGCGGGCGGTGCCGATGTGGAGACGGCCTGTTGGTGACGGTGGTATGCGGGTTACAACACTCATACTTTTTCGTGCGTGAGACCAATAGCAATAACCTCTTCCGCGATAAGTTTTGCCGCGTCAGCATTCGCGAATGCTGACGTATGTTCTGCCATCTCGTCAGCAACACCAGGTGACGTCAGAATACGAGTTGCTTCTGAAACAAGAAGATGACCAGTTACATTTCCCTCTTCAAGTACCGTCGCTGCACCAGTGCGCGCATAGGCGTACGCATTAGTACGCTGGTCGTGGCTGATGCTTTCCGGAATAGGAATAAGAATGGATGGTTTTTTCCATAGAGCGATTTCTGCGATAGCAGTCATACCTGCGCGCGAGATAACCAAGTCGGCCGCGCCTGCGGCGCGGCGCATGGACATAGCATTTAAGTATGCGAGCGGATGATAGCGCTCCGGATGCGCGCTTTGCGCGAGCACTACCTTTGCCGTACTTTCGGCTACCTTGAACAGGTCTTTACCAGTCTGGTGAATGACATTCGCAAACGCTGTTAGTTCAGGAAGTGCTTCCAGCACCATTTCATTCACGCGCTCAGCACCTGAAGAACCGCCAATGATAAATACCGTTGGCAGAGACGCGTCGAGACCAAAATGGGCATGCGCACCTTCACGCTCAGGAAATTGAATGAGTGAACGAACCGGTACGCCGGTGCGAGCAATACGACTGCGGACTTTTTCTGGAAACGCTGATGCAGTCTCGGTGAATGTTATCGCAATGCGTTTCGCAAATTTTGATGCGAGAAGATTTGCACGTCCGGGTTTCGCATCCGACTCATGAATAACCACAGGTATGCCAAGAAAATGTGCAGCCATAGTAACTGGCACACTTGCGTACCCACCCTTTGAGACGACCACGTCGGGAAAAATGGTAAAGAGTGACATTAATGCTGAAAGAAGACCGTATGCGCTAACAAAAAGGTCAGTGAAGTTTTGAAAGGAAAAATACCGGCGCCACTTCCCTGCTGGGCAGGCAATAAAGCGTATTTCGTTCTCAAACAATGCTTCCTTATCAAAGGCAGATGGTGCGATATAAAACAGTTTCGGCGCAATAAGATGTTGCTCGTGCGCAGATTTTCTAACTGATTCTGCTATGGCAACTAAGGGGTAGAAATGCCCCCCTGTCCCACCTCCGGTAAAAACGATTTTCATAGCCTAGATTGGGCGAATTATATCATTTTCTAGGCACGTCGCTTTGCGCGATTCGCTGCGACATTCAGGATAATGCCGACAGAAGCGAGCGCGGTAAATAATGCCGTACCGCCGTGAGATATGAACGGAAGTGGAAGACCGGTAAGCGGAAGAACGCCAAGCATGGCACCAATATTAAGAAACGCCGAAAAGGTAATAATTAAGGTAAGACCGGTCACCATAAGTGCACCAAATGCGTCAGATGCTTGTGCGGCGATAAAAAATCCGCGTGCCGCAAACGCCGAAAACAGAAGCACAATAATGACTGAACCAAGAAAGCCGAATTCCTCACTCACCACTGCATACACGGAGTCCCCTGCTGGTTCTGGAAGGTAATTAAATTTCTGTACACTCTGACCAAATCCACGTCCCACAAGCTGTCCTGAACCAACCGCTATAAGGGATTGTTGTATTTGATATCCCGACGCGAGCGGGTCGCGTGACGGGTCAATATACGTCATTACACGTGCCAAAAGATACGGACGCACCATCACCAGAAGCGTCAGGCCAACAACCGCAATGACGGCAAGTATTGCAAAATCGCGCAGTGGAGCGCCTGCAAGGAAGTAGAGTGCGACGGATGCAAAACCAATAACTAACACCGTTGAAGTGTTCGGTTCGGCAAGAAGTATAAGAAATGGCAGGCCAATGATAGCACAAAACGGAAGAAGTCCATGACGAAAATCATGCAATTTTGTTCTATATTTCGCCAGATACCATGCGACCATAAAAATGACACCTACTTTGAGAAACTCTCCTGGTTGTATCGTCGTAAAACCTAAATCAATCCACCTCGTCGCGCCGTTTAGCGTAAGGCCAAGGCCCGGTATAAAGACGAGCGCCGCCGCAATTACGGTGAGTATATATGCTGGAACAGCGAGCGCCGCGAGCCATTTTGGTGGCATGAAGCGTATAGCAAGGACCGCAAGAAGACCGGGAATAAGCCCAAGCGTGAACTGTGTGGTTGCAATGCGCCACGGTGAGCCGTCTTCGCGCGCAAGTAATCCGAGCGCAGCTGAAGCAAACATCGCAAGTCCACCGACAACGAGAAAGACCACAATGAAAAAGAAGATGCGATCTCCAGAGAATGAACGACGAGACATCAGAGAAGTATACCGTGGAGGTATACGAAAACCCCCAGAAGCATTGCTCCCGGGGGTGTCGAACGAAAGAGCGTTTCGGTCAGGGCGCACTAGGCACGCAATGACCGTATTCAGGCTGAATGAGATCAGGCTCCACTCGCTGCCCTGAAGGGCAATGAAAAACCATCTCGCCGTCAGTGAGATGGACGATAGTCGGCGAGTTCTTTGTATCAGCAATAGTAACGGTCGCCGGTTTTTGTTGGACTTTTGCCTGAGGCACGTCCTGACGCTTCAGAGAAACGACGCTTCCAATAACGGCGACAGAGATAAACGAGGCGATCAGAGCGTATTCAATTGTGGTCATGTGGTAGTCCCCATCTCAAAGCAGTAACAGCACTGCTTTATATATAATATCACCTTTTGAGTGATATGTCAATGCTCCCAACTTCAACCCTATTTGAGGAGTGCGATAGCAAGACCAAAAATACCCGCGATAATTGTGATAATCCAGTACCGCATGGTCACTTTGTAGGAAGGCCATCCCAGCGCTTCAAAGTGATGATGAATGGGTGCAATACGGAATAATTTCTTTTTAAATACTTTTTTTGAAAAAACCTGAAGCGCGTTTGTGAGAACGGTTATCGCAAGCGGAAACGCAATTATGGGAAGCACTGCAACACCTACACCATCACCGAGCACATCTGTTGAGAACGCCGTTAAGGCCAGTGCGAGCGTGAGTGCCATTGAACCAGTCTCTGACATATAAAAACGCGCCGGTGGAATATTGAACCAGAGGAATGCGAAAATGGCGCCTGAGAGACAGGCCGCAAAGGCGGCGAGCGCAATTTGCTCCTGCGCAAACGCGATAGCAGCGTAGGTCATAAAGATGAACCCAAAGACACCACCCGCAAGTCCATCAATGCCGTCGATAACGCCGGACGCGTAAATGGCGAGTGTTACCAGAACAAAGAACGGTATGAAAAAGACACCGAGCTCGATGGGGCCCACAAACGGAAGGCCTACGGAAGAAACATCGAGCTTATCGAAGAACCAAAAGCCAGCGAACGTACCGAGTAACGTAACCATAAGAAGACGCCACCGAAGTCGAAGACCACCCTGCCCGCGCGTTACTTCAAGGAAATCATCAAAGAGACCAACAAACCCTCCCACCAAGAGCGCAACGAGCGGAAGCCACGTTTGTCCGCGATTCACAAAATCAAGTTCTGCAAAACCGTCTCCAAAGAGCATGCCAAGGAGTGCTAGTACGGTAGCGACAAGCGTAACGGTGCCCCAAATAAGAATGCCTCCCATGCGTGGTGTTCCGGTTTCGCGCGTCTCGTGCAATTTGTCGAATAATGGCGTACCGGTCTCGTCGCCCATGCCGTTACCCTTTCCGGCTTTCTTTTTCCACGCGCGGTGCTTAAAAAGATAATGCGTAAGGACAGGGGCAAGAACAATGCCTATGGAGAACGCAATGACGAACGGTATGACGACTCGTGCAGCATCAAATAGCATGGTCGAGAGTTACAAATGATGTCAGGGTTGCACGAATGAGTCGCTCGCTATCAGTAAACCGTCCTTCAATTGAGGAACCAAGCACAACGACCGCAATAGGATGATTTACACTGGCGTCGAAAACCATAGCAAGATTACCTCCTGCAAGGTCGGTGAAACCGGTCTTTGAAAGGAGGAGTCCGGGAATTTTCCCAACAATAGGATTCGTGTTTCTAAAGGTAAACGTGTTTCCAGAAAGTGAGGAAACAGTAACGGTTGGCTGTGTCGTTGCTTTTGCAATGGCACGTGCGCGTTCAAGTACTGCTCCGGCAAGAAGTGCAATATCTTTCGCAGAACCATACCCCCCTGATATGATCTCATTTTCATCAAGTCCTGTGCCGTTTAATGCATACGTTGAAACTAACCCAGCTGCAGATGCTGCGTTTGCGAGAAGTGACGGTTCTGAAAGTGCGCGACGAGAAGCGGCGGTTTCTGCAATAGCTTCGGCAGCGTCGTTTGAAGAAGCAACGAGCGCTGCTTTTGCAATTTCGGTAAAGGCAAAGGTTTGTCCGGTAACAAAACCACTATCACCTTCTGGTGTAAGTGATGAATCAGTAATAGCTATCACCGAACCAGAACCAAGTGCGTTTACTCCAGCATATATAGTTAAAAGCTTCGTAAGAGATGCAAGCGGAAGTTGTGCGTCGGCATTCTTCGCGTACAGCACTTCCCCCGTTACTAAGTCATAGACAACGGCAGCCTTGGCTTCAATGAGAACATCTTTGTATGCGTCTACGGGTTCAGGTAGCACAGCAACAGCAGGTTCAGGATGCACCGGTTGTGGAAGAAACATAAGGAGGAACACGAGCATCGCGCCTCCCGCGGCAAGCGCACCGCCGAAGCGAATAATTTCACGTTGTCGGCGCTTGTCTTCTATTTTGTCGACGAGAGTTCGAAGGTCATTCATATTATTCAGCAGCTGGCTCCTGTACACGCGCAAGACCGGCGCTAAATTCTTCAAAGCGCGGTAACGAAGCACGCTCCCCAACACCAAGATGCGCGAGTGCGTCCACGGTTGGCTTGTAGCGCGCACGTCTGCGGTCGGTAGTGTCTTCGGTGCGTTCAATAAGTCCACGAAGCAAGAGGGAGCGAATCGTTTGAGAAGAATTCACGCCTCGTACCCAATCCACTTCACTTCTCGTTGCGTTCCCGCGGTAGAGGATGATCGCAAGCGTCTCTAGTCCAGCCTTCCCAAGGTCACGAGACAATTCGTTTTCGCGCAGTTGCTTCACGAGCTCGAACGAGTCTGCGTGAGTACGTAGCTCAAGTTCAGTATCAGTTTCAACGATAACAAGTCCGCGCCCAGTCAGTTCCTCTCGGAGCGTATCAACAGCTTTTTGCAGAAGTTCGGATGAGACACCAAGCATCTTCATAAGGCGCGCCTTAGCAAGCGGCTCCCCTGCTGCAAAGAGGAGGGCCTCAAGCTGGGCTGGAGGAGCGAGTGCCATAGTGTGTCAAGAATACCGCGTATCTGCCCTTGCGGAAAGGCATTTTCTTGGGTATAGCACGAGAATGCTTGACAAGCATAGATTATTGTGATATTATAAAAGAACGGGCATTGGGGCCCTAGGAGTACGAAGATAACCGAAGTCCTTTCCGCGCCGTTCGTTCCTGTCACGCAAATTGACATGGCATTCGGCCAGATACCCAACATGCGGGAGGCTATCGAAGCCTGCCCCAAAGAGTTCTTCAAAGCTTCGTTTACGTTTAAGGGTTATCTACTGCTCGCCAACGATCTGTTCGCCCACTACGCGCGCTGGCATTCCATGACCCAAGCGCAGATTGACGAGATGAACAAGAATACGGACATGAGCAAATACTCGGAAGAGAAATGGCTGTACGTCCAGACTTGGCTCAAATCGTTCGAACCGAAACACGAACAGAAGCAGGCGGTCGTGGCGTGGTGTTTGTCGCTCATGATGACAGCCCCGCCACCTTACACGCTTACACGATGGAGTGAAGAAATCTGAATAGCAGCAGCGCCCAGCCGACAGGTTGGGCGCGATTGTTTTATGTAGTGACGGTGTGCGCACTTGTAGGAGAAGTGAGGAGCGGTCTTTCAAATTGCGTACCCGAGCGAACCGTTAATAGCGAGGTGTATTCGCTTTGAGGTTCGTAATGTTTATGTCAGAAAACGTTGCATGTTGCGCGACATCAATAGCGCCTTGCTTCACGAGTTCTAACATAGCGAGGAACGATACAATAACCTCTACTTTTTCTTTTGCGCTCCCTGAGAAATCTTTAAATGACATCGTGAGCGATGTTTGCACCCGCTCCATAAGGCGGTCCATCATTTCTTCAATAGTAACCAAGGGACGAACACGCACCTCGGGGCGTACTTCTTCCTTTTCAAGTGCCGCGAGTGCTTCTTTGAGTGCGTTCTCAAGACCGGCAAGCGTTAAGTCTTTGCTCGGTGCAAAAACGACATCAGGCGTTCGTTCTCCTGCTGATACCAGCACTGAGCGCCCGAAAAGAGCGGAGAGCAGTTTTGCTGCTTCGCGTGCTTTTTCATACGCTTCAAGTCGATGTTTTAAATCATCCACATCCTGCTCCTCGTCCCCGGTGAGTTCAAGGTCAGGAATGAGGGACTTCGACTTTATAAGGAGGAGTGTGGCCGCAACCTGAATAAAATCAGCCGCATCTTCCATCGGAAAATCGGCCTGACTTTTAACATGCTGAATGAAATCATCCGTCACTTGCGCAAGTGATAAATCATTAACCAGGAGTTTCCGGTCCTCGATAAGTTGTATAAGCAGTTCGTACGGCCCTTCAAATGCCGGCGTCCGAATTAAGAATTTTTGTTCAGTTTCGGGCATGTTATGTGGTGTACGATGCGCGAATGAAATCTGAGCACGGAACAATCGGTACCCCCCTCGCCCTGTACTTATCAAGGAGTAGGTTCATGCCGGTAGGGTTGGAGTTCATGTAACCAGCAAGCACTAAGTTAAGGCACACAAGGTATTTCCCTATGCCTGCGCCCCCACGCGAATCAGTATCAACCCCAACTTGTACGGCTACGTTGTGGATTTCTTTTAGAATTATCATACCTAACAGATAGCCTAAAAATAGCATGATATGTTCAAATGAGCAGTCTCCACAAAACAACATGTTAATGTTGTTTTGTGGACAATCTAAAAATGAGCGTACCGGTCGAAGAATACATCGCGCATGCACTTCGATTTACTAAAGAAGAAGAGGTTTTAAAGCACGAATTCAATCAATGGTTGCCTGAAAATATAATCGACTGTCACGCTCATTCTAATCGACGTGAAGACCTTTTAAATTTTGATGAAAGAGGCCTTAGGCACATGATTTCAACATTCCCCTTCTACTCCATTGCTGATTCAGTACGCATTCAAAAGATGTTCTTTAATGATGATAAGAAAATAAGAACACTACGGTTTCCAAAAACTCTGCGCAATATAAATCACAAGAAAGCAAATGAGTACCTTCTTGAACAAAGTCCGCCAGAAGACCGCATTGCCATATTTGGGTTACCCCAAGACATTGAATATACAACCTCTATGCTCTCGCACCCACGGGTCACTGCACTTAAGATGTACTACTCTTACGTCGAGCCTGTAGCGCAGACTATTTATGAAATATTTAAACCAGAAATTCTAGAAGAAGCACAACATCTAGATAAGCCGATTATTTTACATGTGCCGAAAATGATTGTTCGGGCCATAGACGATCTGGAACAAATGCTGCAAGACTTTCCGAAACTTAGAGTCTCTATAGCCCATCTAGGAAGTACCAAGTTTACTGTCGTTGGTTTAAAAGAAGCTTATCTCAGAGTTGCTGCGTACAAAAATGTGAATCTAGACACCTCGCTTAATCCCTCAAAAGAGGTCGTAGAGTTAGCGATCCAGTGTTTTGGTAGCGATCGAATTATGTATGGATCGGATGAACCGCTTCATATGATTCGATCTGCAGCATATATTCATCCTGAAAAAGGACAACGTATCGTTTCTGATTATCCTTATCATTGGGTGGAACCCGACGAGTATAAAGAATACGGACATCTTGCAAAAAATGTTTCTCATGTGCACTGGCAAGCACTTGGTGCGATACGTGGAGCGCTTGAATCCTTACACCTTAAAGAACAAGAGTTAGCAAAACAAAGAATATTTCACGATAACGCTCGTGATTTTTTTGGCTTTTAGTCACAAACGCTAAGGAATTAATCTCTTGTAGGTTCTGGGGAACGGGACTGCTTCGGATACTAGCTCCTTATCAAGAATCTTTGCTAAAAGTCGATCAAGTCCAAGGCAGAATCCGCCATGAATTGGTGCACCATCAACAATACCAATATAGAACTCGTAGTCTGCAGGATTGATATCAGACAACTGCATTGATTTACGAATGCGGTCGCCATTTGTTTCGCGTATTGCGCCACTTACCAATTCCCAACCATCAACAATAATATCGAAAGTTTCCGTCAAACCGTTACCCTTTCGTTGTGTATAGAATTTTTTTATGGTATCCGGATAGTCTTTTATTACAAGAATGTCGCTCCCGTATTTCTTTCTTATTAGCTGACCTAATTTTGCTTCACTTACTAAACCGAAGTCATCGCCACGCGTAACTGGATGTCCCGTCTCGCGCAGAAGATCAACTGCTTCATGGTAAGTAAGGACAGGGATATCTTTAATCGCGGGAATTGATAAGTGGTTCGAAAGTTGGAATTTTGTAATTAAGTAATCGTTGGTATTTTTTATGAGTGTGCAGGCAAGCTCGTATAGCTCACGTACTTCACTGGGTTCCTGCATCTCGACATCAAGACCGATCGATTCCTGAAGATGGCGATATGATTCGGTGACTTCTTTTCTCCAAAATGGTCCTATCTCGTAGATTTTCTTCATTCCAGACGCAACACAAATCTGTTTATAGATTTGATTAGATTGCCGAAGGAATGCGCGAGCTCCACTGGTCCAGTCAACATCGATGGTACCCCCCTTGTCTACTTTTGGCGGATCAGTCGATATTCCAACGATGAACGGCGTGATAACTTCGACAAATTCCTTGTCCGATAATGAGTTTCGAATGTGTTGCAGCATTTCCCCACGTTCTCGAATGAGATCGATACGCTCCTTTTCAAGTGACAAAGAAGCATTTTTTTGTTTCTGTACGTAGAGAGATGCGGAATGTTTATTAATTCGTTCAACAATAGAAATGGCTTGCTGCTCGATCATTTTTCTAGCCTTACCTGCCGCTTCTTTGCGCGCGCCTATTGTTTGCTGCGAAATTTCTGAAAGATTTTGAATGCCACAGTAGTCTTTAACTTTTCCTTGTAAAATAGGAGGTGTGGAAAGATCAACAAAAAATACTTCTTGATTTTGTATCTTTTTTATAATTTCAGAAATCAAAATATTAGTCTCTGGCGTATTATCAACAGCAACGACAACAGCACCAATATTGGCAGGTGGGACAAATGAAACAAAAGGCGCATATGATAGGCCATCTCCCCACCCCTCATTTTGAGGTGATAACTGAGTCCTGTTCACGACCACTACAGAAATTCCGTGTTCCTGATTTAAAATTTTTGCAACCAACTTACCAGATTTCCCATAGCCTATCAGAGCCACAGCCGAATCTTTATTGATTCTTTTAATTACTAACTCGCTCGCAATTCTTTCAAGGGAAGTGTTGCCTTTAAAAATATCGGTTTTAAGACGGCATTCTTCAGAAATATCCCCAAGCCAGTCAGCAATAAACTCGAAGATACTTTTTGTTGTTGAGCTATGTGCTCGGAGACCTTCGCTTACCTGTGATAACACTTGAGAATCGCCAACCGTAACACTGTGAATGCCAACGGAGGACTCTCCCAGAAACTTTATTGCCTCAAAATCTAGGTAAAATCGTATATCGCGTTTTAGTCCAATAATACTTCCTTGTGAAAAGGTGTCCCATGACTGAAGTAGTCTGCCGTGTACATAATCTTCCGAAAGATCGTCAGTGTATGAAATGATCACCATTATAGCGTTGCATTTTTTTATAATGGCAAGTGAATCTACTTCAAATCCCAAACTATCTTTAAAAGTTTGTAAACTATTGGGATCGTTGGCAAGGTCGGCCTCTTTCAAATTGCCAATCGCTCGATCGTCAAGTCTTTGGTAGTTGAGTGATGCGCAAACTATACGAGTAGAAAGTGTCATATAGTACGATAAATTACTTCAACTGATGCTTGATGTACGGGGGTTACCGTTATCTCGTTTATTTGTACGTGAGCAGGAGTGTTGATAACGAAAGCTACGACATCCGAAATATCTTCGGGAGAAAGTGGCTTTATGCCTTTATAAACTTTCTCTGCAGCCTCTTGGTTCCCGCGAAAACGAATCTTAGAAAAATTAGTTTCTACCAACCCCGGCTGTATATTAGTAATTTTTATATTGTGTGCAACCACTTCTTTTCGTAACCCATCAGATATTGATTTAACTGCAGCTTTGCTAGCTGCATATACGACACCTCGTGCATATGGGTTGATGCCGGCAATTGAACCTATATTTATGAGCTGACCAACATTGAATCTTTTCATTTCTTTGAGGGCACAACTACTTACATATAACAAACCCTTTACGTTAGTATCGAGCATCTGATCCCATTCCAGAGCGTTACTTTCTTCAAGATCCTCAAGACCGAGCGCAAGGCCAGCTGAATTAATTATGACATCAGGAAATATTTCTTGTTTTTTAAGAGAGGAAAATAAATCATCGACCTCTTTCTTATTGCGCACGTCTACACAAAATCCCATTGCTTGCGGTAACTCAGCAACTAGGGTTTCGATCTTTTTTGTATTTCTAGAACAGAGAATTAATTGATTCCCTTCCGCTAATCTTTCCGCACACGATCTGCCTATTCCACTACTTGCTCCAGTAATGAGAATAGTTCTCATACTATTTTAAACCCAGTTCAGATTTCAACTTGGCCGTGATGCTTGCGGGTGCATGCATCATGAGATCTTTGCCGTCCCCGGTCTTCGCAAATGGGATGACTTCTCGAATATTGGCTTCGTTCTCAAGCACCATCATGAGACGATCAAATCCCCAGGCAATACCGCCGTGTGGCGGAGCGCCAAAGGAAAGCGCCTTCAGCATATGTCCGAAATTCTGTTCGATTCTTTCTTCACCGTATCCCATAATCTCAAAAGTAGTTCTGAGCGCCTCAGGACGATGGTTCCTGATGCTACCACCACCTATCTCAAACCCGTTCAAAGTGATGTCGTATTGGGACGTGAGGATGGAACCGATCTCTTGTTTGTTCATGAACAAATCTATATGTTCATCCTTTGGTTTTGAGAATGGATTGTGGGTAAACGTCCATTCACCCGTTCCGTCGACGTTATCGTCACCAGTCTTCTCAAACATCGGAAAATCAATCACCCACAGGAATGCAAGAAGATTTGAATCCTCCTTGTTTTCACGGATGTCCGGTCGGTCATTACCGTATTTTTCCATCGCTTCTGCGTAAGAAATGCGAGGGAATGGAATCTGCTGAATCTTCTTTTCTGGGTAGAGGTTACCGACCAGATCAATAAGCAACTTCTCATTAATCTGCATGATTTCCTCTTGAGAGGCAAAGCTCAATTCCAGGTCGAGCTGTGTAAATTCCGGCTGGCGGTCACCACGAGTATCTTCGTCGCGCATGCAACGCGCAAACTGGAAATAACGCTCAAATCCGCCAACCATTAAAAGTTGCTTGTACTGCTGAGGTGACTGCGGAAGCGAGTAATAGTTATTTTTGTAGAGACGACTGGGAACAACGTACGAGCGAGAACCTTCGGGAGTGGGTGCTGAAAGAAGCGGAGTTTCAATCTCGATGAATGATTGATTCGAAAGTTGAGTACGAACAAACTGCTGAACCTTGTGCCGATTTATCACGTTCTTGTGCATACGCTCGTTACGAAGATCGAGGTAGCGATGCTCGAGTCGTGTTGCTTCGTGGACAACCCGAGTGTCTTCATTAATTGGGAATGGAAGCACTTCTGCAGTATTTAGAACTTCGATTTCCCTGACCTCAAGCTCAATGTCACCGTTCTGTTTGTCAATTTGTATATTCTTGTCTGGTCGTTTGTTCACGATACCCGTAATGCGCACCACAGATTCCTCGCGCGTCTCCTTGGCGATGTCAATTGCTGAACTTCCCGGAAGAGTGACACCTTGAACCTTTCCAGAAGCATCGCGGAAATCAAAAAACACCATTTTTCCTTGGTCTCGGCGAACATCCACCCAGCCGGCTATAGTGACCTCTTGTCCCACCTTTCCAGAAAGGTCGCCCATGAGTACCCGTTCGTTCATGACCATAAAATAGCACGTCTTACCCCACTTTTCACTTACGGTATAGAACGCATCCTAGCGAGTGCCAATGGCTTTTCGAACGACCTGCATTTTCTGCTCACTTACCTTCCGTGCTATCTGGGCACCTTTTTTGAGAATTTTTACAACGTCAGCATCCTTGATACGGGCACGCTTTTCGCGCATGGGTGCAAGGAACGCATCCAAATCATCCACGAGCGCATCTTTTAGTTCTTTATACTTCCCTTTTTTCTCTTCATACAAAGCAGTGAGCGACGCTTCATCTCGAACGAGCGCATGAATAGCGTAGACGTTTTCCGGACGTTCTCCTGAAGAGTCAGTTACGATACTCATCACTGCTTTTTGTAGCTCTTCGCGCGAGCCAAAGAGCGGAATGGTATTTGCGTAGCTCTTACTCATCTTCTTTCCGTCAGTTCCTGGAACGACGCCTACACTTTTAAGTATTGCTTCCCTAGGCTCCTTGAAAAGTTGGGTATAGGCAAGGTTAAACTTACTCGCCGCTTCGCGCGCGTATTCAATGTGCTGACGCTGGTCTTCGCCTACTGGAACGATATCGGTGTCATACAAAAGTATGTCGGCCGCCATAAGCATAGGGTACGTAAAGAGTCCGGCGTTTGCTTCAAGACCTTTTGCTACTTTGTCTTTATACGCATGTCCGAGCTCAAGAAAAGAAACAGAAACCAGACAATCCAGTATCCAGGCAAGCTCCGGGTGTGCTGGAACGTCTGATTGCTTGAATATGACGCATTTGTTTGGGTTCACGCCTACTGCAAGATAATCCTTCACAACTTCAATAGTGTTACGTCGCATTGCCTCGGGGTCACGTAGTGAGGTAAGTGCGTGGAGGTCCGCAACCATAAGGAAGCTGTCGTACTCTTGGTACGCATCAACAAACGGCTTTAATGCGCCAAAGTAGTTACCAATATGGAGGTCGCCCGATGGCTGGAGGCCGGTGAGCAAGGTCT
>Ga0163151_10002684_pt1 | contig 26995 bp, 24 predicted proteins | sample OliLakLV19MP5IB2_FD_145596 | JGI IMG/M metagenome (GOLD analysis project Ga0163151, IMG submission 145596) | Freshwater microbial mat bacterial communities from Lake Vanda, McMurdo Dry Valleys, Antarctica - Oligotrophic Lake LV.19.MP5.IB-2 | ecosystem: Environmental > Aquatic > Freshwater >...
GATTTTATTTTGATCGACTTCGATTAGACAAGTGATAAGTTCGCTCTCTGATTTTAAATATCTTTTTGAAACTTCAAGGGCTCGCTCATGGATGACCAAGTCTTTGTTATTCAGTTGCATGCTAAATCCTCCTATTAATTAAACTAAAATCTTCCCAACCATATGAGCTTCACTCAAACTCAAAAATGAATATACCATGGTTTTAAAATTCGAATTTCTCGTTAGAGAATGACTTGTAGGGCGCGATACTTTTTTAAATACCCGCGTAGCGAATTTATTTATAAAAATAGATCCACGGGCCGCAAGTTTCGCCAGGCACGTGAGCAAATGAGTTATTTGAAGTTAATGGAATTATGAAAATAAGGAGAAAAATCATCACTAATGAAATATTCTTAAATAGAAAAATAAATTCCTGAATTCCAATTATTACTGCAATCGGTTGTCAGAAATAGAAGGCGGGCACCCGACGTCAGTGCTCATCATGTCAAAATGTGTAAATGAGATCAGTGGATGTTAGTCGCATTAAGGCGAAATGAGAATAAATGATGCACCCTCTGTCTTTATACCGTCCATAATACTTTTCGAATGTGCCATACCAAAACGTAGAATGATTATTCCACTCTTGCCTTGATTTAGCCTTAAAGAATTCTCAATCATATTGCGACTTCAATTTTCAAATGACTCATTTTTGGGAATTACATTAATTAAAGATGTGCCCCCTAAAAGTGAGAAGCTCAGCTCTTTTGGCGGGATCCAAGCCCTCATTGCACCCTCGATGTGCAAAGCTTAGTGAAAAAATTGAAAGATTTTCCAAATAGGGCCATTTAATGTTATAAATAATTATCATGTTAGAGAAAATATTTAATTCATTTGTTCCGTTATTTTTTGCCATCGATGTCATCGGTATTTTGCCCATGTACATCGGAATGACCCGTAATATTTTTGTTGAAAAACGTAATCGCATTGTCAATCAAGCGTCAATTACGGCATTTTTTATTGGTATTGGCTTTGTATACTTGGGCAAAGAAGTTTTTCATCTTTTGGGTATCACAGTTCCTGATTTTAAAATTGGCGGTGGAATTTTACTTCTCATCATCGCAATTCTTGATCTTTTGTTTAGTGATAAAGCTGAAAGAGGAACCAATGAAAAAATAGAGACCATGGGAATCGTCCCGATTGGTATGCCCTTGATCATTGGCCCAGCAGTTTTAACTACACTTTTACTCAGCGTTGGTACCAATGGTTACAATGCCACCCTTATTGCATTTATTTTTAATCTTCTTATCGTTTGGCTCGTATTTAGATACTCTGAAAAAGTTATCAGAATTATTGGTGAAGCTGGAGCAATTGCTATAGGAAAAGTATTTTCACTTTTATTAACAGCAATTGCAGTCATGATGATTAGAGTGGGAATCACTGAAATGATTGCTATGGTCAAAGCTGGCGGTTAATAAACAAATATCAAATGAGTTTTTGTAAATCTTTAATATTTTCAAGCCAAACAATTTGCCCAGCACCTTTTTCATTTTTAAGATGGCGATGATTGTTTTGTGGGGCAAAGAATTTTTCAAAACCAAGTTTAGAAGCTTCTTTTAAACGCAATTCCGGAAAACTTACACCACGCACTTCACCTGTTAAACCTAACTCACCAAAAAAACAATTTGTTTTAGTAATTGGATTATTCTTAAGACTTGAAAGTAGTGCTGCGGCCACGGCAAGATCTGCCGCAGGTTCATTGATCTTCACACCACCTGCGATATTAACAAAGACATCGTGAGCATAGAGATCAAGTTTTAAATGTTTATCTAAAATTGCTAGTAACAAGTGAACACGATTTGGATCAAAACCTAATGATGTTCTTCTTGGCATGGCCATATTGGTTCTTGTGGCGAGAGCTTGTACTTCTACGAGATAAGGTCTTGTTCCTTCTACAGTGCAAAACACAGCACTTCCCGGTGTGGCTTCAGCACGTTCAGATAAAAAAAGCTCTGAAGGGTTAGCTACTTCTTTTAAACCTTCAGATGTCATTTCAAAAACACCCATTTCATTTGCTGGGCCGAAACGATTTTTGATTCCTCTTAAAATTCTATATTGGTGATTGGGATCCCCTTCAAAACTCATAACTGTATCGACCATGTGCTCTAAAACTTTGGGCCCTGCGATGCTGCCATCTTTTGTGATGTGGCCAACAAGAAATACAGAAACACCTTCAGTTTTTGCGAGAAACATAAGTTTAGCTGCGCATTCACGAACTTGAGAAACAGAACCCGGAGCAGATTGGAGTGCGGGTAAAAAAGCAGTTTGAATTGAATCAATGACTACAATAAATGGATTAATTTTTTTTGCGAGTTCAAGAATTACATCGAGATTTGTTTCACTAGCTAAAAAAAGATTCTCTGATGCGGCTCCTAAACGTTTGGCGCGCATTTGTGTTTGGCCGACACTTTCTTCACCAGAAATATAAAGAACTTTATTACCTGTGCGAGCTAAATTGGCTAATGTCTGAAGCATCAAAGTTGATTTACCAATACCCGGATCACCGCCAATAAGTGTGAAACTACCCGGAACAATTCCTCCGCCTAAAACGCGATCAAGTTCATTAAGTGAGGTGGTACTGCGTTTGACCAACTCTGATTCAAGTGCGGCTTCGCTGAGGGTTACAACTTTACTTTCTCCACGACCAAGGCCTCGTGCAGTGTCAGCTTGAGTTTCAGGTCGCCCCACAGTTTCTTCGGCATAGGTATTCCATGCATTGCATTCAGGACATTTGCCTAGCCAACGTGAACTTTGGGCGCCGCATTCTTGACATATAAAAATCGACTTTGGTTTTGCCATATAAGTACCTTGCCATTTTGGGTCATTTGATTGCACGATATATTCCTTATTCTTGTGCTAAAATAAAGATCAATATTGATTAAAAATCATCGGGGTACATGAGAAAACAACATATAGCGTTATTATTGGTTTTTTGGGCTTCTTTAAGCCATGGCGATGTTCCATTAACTTCTAAAGAGTTTGGAGCACTCAAAGATAAATTTAACAAAGAACAAAACCCTGTGGTGAAAGCCAATCAGGCTCTCAAACTTGGTGTAGAGGCCTATACTGCCAAAGACTTAGTTTCGTCGGCCGGATATCTAAATCAAGTACTAACGCTTAATTCAAAACTTGATGATTATGCTCAATTTCATTTGGGATTAATTGCTCGAGATAATAAAGATTGGACAACAGCCAAAAAGAATTTTCAGTCAGTCATCATGCATTTTCCCACAAGTGTACTTAAAATTGATGCGCAAAATGAATTAGTGCAAATTGCAAAGACAGAAGAAAAGTGGGCTGAATCGTCAAGAATTTTAAATCAAATCGTCGAGAGTAAATCTTCAAAGTATTGGAGTAAAAAAAGAAGACGTTGGATCAGACGCGATGGTTCAGATAAATTGCCAGCTGAAATTGTATATGCATTGTTTGAGACAAATGCTGCATTAAAACATACACAAGCTGCATGTGGATACGCGCGTAAGCTTTACGTTAAACACGCTTCTTTTAGTTTGCTAAAAGGTTGGGGATTTGAAATTCCACAAGTTAAAAACTCGGCCGTCACTTTTAATTGCAGTGTAGGTGTTGAAGATCATAAAAAAAGATTTGCTACACTTTTAAGAAACGGTGAGTACGACGAAATCATAAAAGAACTCTATGATTGGGAATTAAAAATCAAGGCAGGTAAGGCACCTAAAACTGATCAAGCTCAAATTGAAATCTTCAGTGGGCGAGTGGCTTTAGCACTTGGAAAAATCGAAGCTGCCGTTAAACATTATCACACTGCTCAAGATATGCTGGGCCGAAATTACAACCTGCATTTGCTTTTGGGCAAAGCGTACTCTGAAACAGAAAATTATGCCGCAGCTATTGAGAGTTATCTTAATGCTTACAATTCCGCAGGAAAAGTAAAAGATAAAACCTATGCACTATTTATGGCGTCATTTTCTAGTTACCAAAATCGTGACTACGATGGTGCTGCTAGACGTTTTGAAGAACTAGTTAAAAGATGGCCAACAAGTAAATATGTCTCTGATGCAAAATGGCATATGGCATGGATTCGTTATTTAAAAACTGATTATGAAGGTGCACTCAAAGAATTTGAACATCTGTCGCGAACTAAATACAAACGCGATTACGATATGCTACAAAAATTAAAATATTGGCAAGCAATGTCTGAATTTAGATTAGGAAACATTGAAGCTGCTAGGCAAACATTTAATGAATTAGCTGATCCAAAAAACAGTATTAGTTACTACGGAGCTGCTGCTTCAGCACGCCTGGCCTCTTTACCGTTACCCTCTGCGCGTCCAGCAGGGCCATCATTTATCGCACCCCCAAGCCCCACACCTTCGGGGCCTTCACTGATCGCACCTCCGGGTTCTGCTTCAAATACAAAACCTGTACGTAAAGTTGCTCAGGCTGATTTAGAAGGTGTTGCATTGGGTGACGGAAGTGGTGAGGCAGAGTTAGATAAATCTGTTCCTGATACTGTTGAAGCCGCTGAAGAAAATGACGATGATAAAAAAGAAGAAAAATCAGCCGAAGCTGATGCCGATGATGAGACCGATGTTGTAGATGCGGAAATTCCTGTATCGACGTTTAAAGATCCTGCACTTGCTGCGCGATTTGATCGTGTGAGAGAACTCATTTCACTTGGTTTTAGAGATTGGGCGCGTCGGGAAATGCAGCTCATTCAAAGTAGCACCCGTAATAGTGAATTTCGTGAAATGCTCATGGTTGAATATAAAAATGCAGGTGATTATCATCGATCAAAACAAATCTCTGATGATTACTTTAAAGCAAAACGTAAAGAAAAGGGTATGGATGCTGGCCGCAAATATTGGGAAGCCGCTTACCCACTTGCTTACGAAAAAACAGTAATGAAATGGTGTACGGCTTATTCGGTTTTCCCTGCGTTTGCATGGGGTATCATGCGTGGTGAAAGTGAGTACCGTGAAGAAGTAAAATCCCCTGCCGGGGCCATGGGGCTCATGCAGATTATGCTCAACACAGCTCGAAAAGTTGCAAAGTTAATACCCTATGAGCAAGAGTTTAAAGATCACTTTCTTTTAATGCCAGATGTGAATATCAGATTAGGAATTTGGTATCTCAAGAGAATTGAAAATACTCTAGATTCCTCGCTTAAAATTGATAAACAAACCACACTGAAACTTCCTTTGATGGCTTCGTCATACAATGCTGGGCCACATCGAACACTAGCGTGGTTAAAAGATTTTGGCGGACTCGATACTGATGAGTTTATTGAGCACATCCCCTTTAAAGAGACGCGTCATTACGTTAAAAAAGTTCTGACCAATTATTTGATCTATCAAATGCTCTATAAAAAAGAGCCCAACCCGCTCAGCTGGATCACAAAACCCACAATTAAATATGAAGGACCCAAGCCTTCTACCGAGTCTTGGAATTGACCCATTGACTCTAAGCACTTAAGAAAGTTTAATAATTTCTAATGAATAGAAATTATTTGATTCGTAGCATTATTCTGTTTTCAGTCATATTAAGTTTGGGTGCATGCGATTATTTAAAATTCGGTAGCAAATCATCATTAAACACGGATGATTTTAAACGCCAAGAAACTCTTTTTTTAGGCCTGTTCACAAGCCCTGTAAACTTTGATTGGAATAAGCCATTAAATTTTTCTGAGACAACCATTGTTACAAATATAATGGATGGCCTCACAAAACTTCAGACAGTTAATGGTGAAGTGAAAGTACAGCCAGCGTTAGCCCAAAGTTGGGAAGTGAGCCTTGATGGTCAACGTGTAACTTTTAAGCTTCGCGAAAATATCAAGTGGTCAAATGGGAAAATTTTAAAAGCGCAAGAATTCATAGATGGTTTTAAGCGGCTGTTAAATTCTAATAATCCTGTAACGGCTTGTAATTTTTTATTCACAATTAAAAATGCTGAGAATTTTTATTTACGTAAAACAACTAACTTCTCTGATGTAGGCATCACGGCCAAAGATGATTACACACTTATTTTTAATTTGAATCACCCTGTGCCTTATTTTCCGATGATATTTGCTAACCCTGCTACATTTCCGATTCATCGAGAGCCTACAAAAGATTTCTCTAAAACCGTGACCCTCGGGCCTTACAAAATTGTAAAGTTGGCAACAAAATATGGAATATTAGTCCGTCACGATAAATATTATGGAAGAAAACCTAGTGTTAAAAACTTAGTATTTAGATACGGCTTGTCAGCAGCCGATGCTTTGCGCTTTTTTATCACTAATCAATTAGATATCATTGTCGATATTCCTCCAACTCAAGGAACAAAATTTTTAAATCGCCAAGAACTACAAAATGCTACGACATTAAATATGATTTATCTGGCCTTTGATGTTCATCAAAAGCCTGTGTCCAGCCCAATTATGAGACGCGCAATTGGAATGTCTATTGATCGTAAAGAAGCCCTTTCAAGCATCAATGGTTTTGGTGATGTGGTCACCGGTATGATTCCTCCACATATTTTAGGTTATGAAAGTAATCGTGGTGTGCGGTTTGACCCTGGTGCAGCTCAAGAGTTATTGAAGAGTTCAGGTTATCGTAACATGGAAAAAGTTAAGCCTATCTTGTTTAAAATTGGTGATAGTGGCGAATTTGACGCTTTGGCCGAAAATATTGTGTCACAGTTAAAACGCAATTTAGAAATCGATATTAAGATCGTGAAAGAAAACGTGACGGGCAAAGCTACGGTTCTAGAAGGTCCTATGATGTATTTAGGTCAATGGCAGGCGACAGTTCCTGATCCAGATAATTTTATGAATTTGTTTAAAGGAAGTTCCAAGCAAAATATTATGGGTTGGAAAAATCGCGAGTTTGATGATTATGTACGACTTGCATCTCAAGAGATGAATATTGAAAAACGCGAGAGAGCTTACGCAAAAGCGCTTCATACATTAAGTGAAGAGGAAATTCCTGTGGTGCCGCTCATTATGAGAAAACAGTATTATCTTGTAAATGGACGAGTGCACGGTTTGTATTCTAATATTCTTAATCATTTGATTTTAAAAGAGGCGTCGCTAGAATGATAAGTTTTTTATTTCGCCGTTGCCTCGAGGCGATTTTATCAATTGCTGTTCTAATTACTATCACATTTTTTCTTCTGCACGCACTGCCCGGTGGTCCATTTGATGACGAGACTGCCCTTGCTCCCGAAGTAAAAGCTCATCTTGAAGAGTATTATCATCTTAATTCTCCCGTTTCAGAGCAGTTTTTAATTTATGTAGGCAAGCTTTTCAAAGGTGATTTAGGTACCTCTTATCGTAATATTGATCAAAGTGTGGTGAGTCTTTTACAAGATACTTTGCCAATAACTTTAAAGCTAAGCTTGATGTCACTTGTTTTAAGTTTTTCTCTAGGAATTCCCTTGGGGCTAATTGCGGCGTCAAAACATAATTCAAAATTTGATTTTCTAACACTTTTTGCGACGATGAGTTGTGTGAGTATTCCAAGTTTCCTGCTAGCGCCTATTCTTATTTTAATTTTTAGCTTCTGGCTTGATTGGCTTCCTCCAGCACTTTGGGAAAGCCCCAGCTATTATATTTTACCAGTAATCACACTTGCGGCAAGGCCCACCGCACTCATCGCACGACTCATTAGAACCAGTGCGCTTGATGTGCTACATTCTGATTTTGTGAGAGCTGCATATGCTAAAGGTATGAGTCAAATTCAAATTTTATTTAAACATGTATTAAAAAACAGCATTGTTCCAGTGCTCGCACTTTCAGGAACCATGATTGCTCATCTCATTTCTGGAACTTTCGTGGTCGAACTTATTTTTGCTATTCCTGGAGTAGGTAGGCACCTAATTGCTAGTGTAGATAATCGTGATTACCCCTTAGTACTGGCTTTGACTCTGATCTACTCATTTTTATTAATCATCGGAAATCTCATCATGGATTTTATTACTACACTTATTGATCCACGTATGAGGCTGTCATGAAATCTGATTGGTGGTCGAATTTTAAAAAAAATAAAATCCCATTTATTTCACTCATGTTTATATTTTTAGTAATAACACTTGCGGTGTTTGCACCTTTAATCACACCCTTCTCTTATGAAGTGCAAGACCTACAAAGAGTTTTATTGAATCCAAATTTCACGAACTGGTTTGGTACTGATGAATTAGGCCGTGATCTTTACTCACGCATTATTTATGGGGCACGCGTGAGCATGGCTGTTGGAATTCTCACAAGTTTTGTTTCAGTTATCATCGGTACTTTTTACGGAGCCGTTGCGGGTTATATCGGCGGAGTCGTTGATTCATTACTGATGCGATTAATAGACATTTTGCAATCCATACCACCACTGGTTTTGATGATACTCGTTTCAGTGATTATTAATTCTACAGAATATTTTTCACATGGAATCCGCTCTATGATGGGCATCATGTTTGCGTTATGTTTAGTCGGTTGGATGGGAATTGCAAGGCTTGTACGCGCTCAAGTTTTGATTGTACGTGAAATGCCCTATGTCGAGGCTGCTCGCTCGGTAGGTGTAAAACATTACGGTATATTACTATTTCATATTCTTCCCAATATTTTAGGCCCATTACTTGTGCTTTTAACTTTTCTAATACCTTCACAAGTTCTCTATGAGAGTTTTTTAAGTTTTATTGGTCTTGGACTTCAACCGCCTTACAGCAGTTGGGGCGTTCTTGCCCATGAAGGATGGAGAAGTTTACGCACTTATCCACACCTGATAATTTTCCCAGGGCTGGCGATTTTTTTAACGATGTTGGCTTTTAATTTTGTTGGCGAAGGTCTTCGCGACGCACTTGATCCGAAATTGCGTTATGAACCAAAATAGGAAATTAGAAATAACTTACCTCTTGCGAGGGTGATTCTTTACGTGAATGGGCACCGGTTTTAATTGCGGGCCAAACAAGGACTTTAATTCTTCGATGAGTCCTTTAATGCCTTCAATAAGTTTCTTCATTTAGTGCTACCCCTTATACTTAATTATAACACAAATAAGATCCGCACACAGCGCCATTTTTATGCAGGTAAGTGATGCATTTCGTTGAAGTTTTATGCACACCATTATGTTGTACATGGCGTATTGAGTCTAAAGTTGGGCTTAAATTCCGCCAAGTGCATAATTTCTCGACATGTAGATCTTCGTAAAACCCCATGAACATCAATACATAGCGTACAAACGCGGCATGAGGTTTGTAAGGTGATCCTATCATGAGAGTTGATTTGTGATATTGCGCGTATTGTTGGTTTCAGTACTATTGGTATGGAGCACGCTAGGATTTGCCTCTGACGCAAGTATTAATCGTTGCAATGGAATTTTAAAAAATTTAATAAATGATCAAAAATTAAGAGACCGGTTATTAGAGCAAATAAAAACAAGTTTAAATATTCAAACAGGTAAGGGTTTTGTTTTGCTAGATACTGCGACGCAATTATCTAAAGAAATATTTGACCCTATTTTTAGCTCACTGGAAAAAGGATCTTTTTTCAAATTTACTCCTTCGAGGGAAAATCATCAGCATCAATTTCGAAGAGGTGATGACGCAAGCAAACTTAAACAAATAACAGAAGTAGATAATTCTTTTCCAAAAGATTTCATTTCATTTGTTTTTGATCATGGTAAATGGATTGAAAGCCTCTTAAATCAAGCGCTGAAACCTCATGAACAGTATGTGATAGATTATGTCGAAGTCCGTACACAAGATGGTAAAGTTGGCTTGCCTTGGAATTCTGCAGGCCAGATCACCCATGAAGACGGTGGCTATTTGACGGTGACAACTGCGGTGATTGGCTCAGGAACAATTTTTACAGAACATAGTAATAGTATTTATGATAAATCGCCATATAAGTACACCCAAGTACTTCGTGGTCAAACATTGATCATTACGGGTCTTGAACGCGCAGAAAAATTTCCGCAAAATCGTGCTACTTTGCATCATGCGCCTGAAGAAAAACAAGATCGACTTTTATTTTTGGTGCGTTTTAAACCTAGACGTTGAATTTAAAGAATAAGACGTCACCATCTTTTACGAGGTATTCTTTTCCTTCTGAACGGTAGAGACCTTTTTCTTTTACCGCTGCTTCAGACCCAAATTTAAAAAGATCTTCGCAGTGATAGGCCTCTGCTCTGATAAATCCTTTTTCAAAGTCTGAGTGAATGACTCCGGCAGCTCCCGGGCCTTTTGTGCCTTCGGTGATTGTCCAAGCTCTCACTTCTTGAACACCTGCTGTGAAATAAGTGATCAGACGCATGAGCTTATAGCCACCACGAATAAGAGTGTTAAGGCCTGGTTCTTTCAAACCCATTTCTGCTAAAAAATCTTTTCGTTCATCAGCTGCGAGTTGGCCGATTTCTGCTTCAAGAGCACCGCAGATTTGAACTACAACGCTTTTTTCTTCAGCTGCTCTTTTTTCAACCGCTTTAACCCATTCATTTTTTTCTTTAAGTCCTGCTTCATCAACATTGGCTAAATACAAAACAGGTTTATGGGTAATTAAATGAAGTTCACGAGCGATAAGTTTTTCTTCATCGTTAAGATCCACGGCCCTAGCAGGTATGCCTTCTCGAATGGCATCAACAAGTTTTTTTAGACATGAGGCTTCGACTTTTTGTTTAGGGTCATTAGAAATTTTGGCCGTCTTTTCAATTTTTGCATAACGTTTTTCTACTGAATCTAAATCTGCCAAAAGTAATTCTGTGTTGATGATATCCATGTCGCGAAGTGGGTTCACACTTCCAGCCACGTGAATAATATTGGGGTCATCAAAACAGCGCACCACATGAACAATGGCGTCTGTCTGTCGAATATGCCCTAAAAACTGGTTACCTAAACCTTCACCTTTACTTGCACCTTCAACTAAACCAGCGATATCAACAAATTCAATTGTGGTTGGAACCACTTTTTGCGGTCCAACTATTTTTGCGATTTTATCCATTCGCTCATCCGGTACAGTAACAATGCCTACGTTAGGATCAATCGTACAAAATGGATAATTTGCTGCTTCAGCTTTAGCCGAAGTTAAGGCGTTAAAAAGTGTACTTTTCCCAACGTTGGGGAGTCCTACTATGCCGCAATTAAAGCCCATTTTTATTTCCTTCTTCTTTTGGTTTTGTATTAAAAGTATTCATCGCTTTTAGTGGTCCTTCAAATACAACCATTTCTATAGCATCAAGTGCTGTATTTAGGTGATCAGGAAGTGTTGTAAGCTCTTGTTTTGAAAAATTTTGCAAAACATAATCAGCCGGGTCCATATCAGGATGCGTTGGGCGCCCGATTCCGATGCGCACTCTTAAAAATTCATTAGTACCTAATTGTTCGATTAAAGATTTTATTCCGTTATGGCCACCGTCTCCGGCTTTTTGTTTTAATCTGATTTGCCCATAGGGTGTGTCGAGATCATCATAAACAACGATGATATTTTCTAGTGGGACTTTATAATACCGCATGATCTCACCCACGGATTCACCGGATTTATTCATATAGGTGAGGGGTTTGATTAATTTAATGGGCTGGTCTTCCCATTTAAAGTCTATGGTTTGAGCTTTATGTTCTTGTTTGCCGTCAGAATTTTGAACACCAATGCTTTTAACCAAATAATCTAAGGCCATAAACCCAGAGTTATGTCGGGTGAGCAGGTATTTAGAACCAGGATTTCCAAGACCAACGATTAACCACATAAAGGTACGGCTATATTTTCGTTATTTTTTATCGCCACCTTTTGCAGCAGCGGGGGCTTTAGCGCCTGCTGCTGGTTTAGCAGCACCCTCTTCGCCTTCTTCATCTTTCTTACCTTTAGCCATAACTTCAGGTTCAGCAAGAGTAGCAACAGCGGTTGGGTCAGGAACAACGATAACTTCTTCTTTAATAAATGAACATGTAACAATGGTGTAGTTATCAACGAAGTGCTTTTTAACTCCCTCAGGAACAACGAGTTCTTCAATGTGAACGGAGTCTCCAATTCCTAAATGAGTTACATCTACTTCAAGAAACTCAGGAATTGCAGTGGGTAAACAATCAACTTCGATCTCACGAACGACGGGAGATACGATACCACCGTCGGTGATACCTTTAGCTTTACCGGTAAAGTGTAGTGGAACGCGTACGCGTACAGATTTTTTCAAATCAATTTCATAAAAATCAACATGCAACGGGCCTCGTGTAAGTATGTCACGATCCCAATCTTTTAAGAGAACATGTTTGCCGTTCACATCTTTTGCTGAACTTTTTAATGTGATGATGGCATTCTCATTATGTGAGTTTACAAGTAATGTAATTGTTTTTGTGCTGGTTTGAATATTGAAATTCTTTTTGCTTGAACCATACAAAATAGCGGGAATCAAACCTTGGTTTCTTAAACGGCGGTTTGAGCCTTTGCCTGTGAGATCACGTTGCTGTACTTCGATTTCGATTGTTTTCATGAATAACCTCTTAAATAAATAATGAGCTCACAGAATCATTACCGTGAATTCTCTTAATTGCTTCAGCCAGTAACGGAGCAACCGTAAGCTGTCTGATTTTACTGCAATTTTTTGCTTCTTGGCTGAGAGGGATAGTATCCGTAACAACCAATTCTTGCAACTGACTATCTCTAATTCTAGCCACTGCGGGGCCAGAAAGTACGGGATGAGTTGCGCATGCAGATACCTTTTTTGCCCCATGATTGATAAGTGTGTCAACTGCTTGTGTAAGAGTACCTGCAGTATCGATCAAATCATCAAGGATAATGGCATTTTTACCGTCTACATCCCCGATTAAGTGGAGTGCTTTTGCCTCATTAGGGGCATTACGGCGTTTATCGATGATTGCAATGGTAGCACCTAAGCGTTTTGCAAAGGCACGCGCTCTTTCAACACCCCCTGCATCGGGGCTAACTACTACGGTTTCGCCTGAAATATTTTCTTTAAGATGCCCTATGAGAACCGGCATGCTGAAAAGATGATCAAAGGGGATGTCAAAGAAACCTTGAATTTGCCCTGCGTGAAGATCAACAGATAAAACGCGATCAGCACCGGCTGCTGTAATAAGATCTGCCATTAATTTCGCAGAGATAGGTGCTCGAGGAGCAACTTTTCGATCTTGTCTGGCGTAACCGTAATATGGAATTACAGCTGTAATTCTAGCGGCTGAAGCGCGTTTCAGCGCATCGAGCATAATGAAAAGTTCCATGTAATTGTCATTGGCTGGGCTGCACGCACTTTGAATCATGAAAACATCGCAACCCCTAACGTTTTCATGAATTTCGAGATTTATTTCTCCGTCGCTGAAGCGTTTAAGATCAGCCCGGCCAAGCTCTATGCCCATTTCTTTAGCGATGTTAAGTGCAAGATCACGGCTGGAGTTTCCGGAGAATATTTTTAATTTTGCTGCAGCTACAGTAGGTAAACCGTGGGTCATGCGCATTAATCTCCGGGATAAAATTTCAGGGCTAATTTGTGCAAAAAAACTTTGTTAAATGAGAGCTAGAGATAGCAAAACAGTGCTGAATTAACAAGGATTTATGTTTGTTTTAAGCTTTTAGTCTTACAGACCTTTACTCTCATCAGGGCAGTCATCATTGCACTCCCAATCAAACTCTGTAAAACCTGTGATGCGACGGGGGCCAAATTCAGCTTCAGTAAAGGCTTTCATGGTCATTGCTTTTTTCATGATGGCGTCACGAACCAACACTCCTGTTTGAGTGTAGGGGCGACAAATGCGATCGAGTTCAGGATAGCTTTGTAGACCACGTACAAAACCTTCAGATAGTGCGAATTTATAAATACGATCACCAACCACAGGGGCTCCGTGGATTTTTAAATCACGAACGATATTAAGCATATTCATGCGAAAGGTCATTCCTGAAACAATCATAGATTGTTTTACGAATGCAGGGATAGACAGAATTTTTGATAGGCGGCTTCCTGCGATATCGCAAGTTACAATTTTCCAACCCTTTGATTCCCACGAATACAAATGGGGAGTTAAATTTAAAATATTATAAAGATTTACTGGTCCAAAAGAAACTCGGTCGCCATACAGGCGTCCTGAATCAAATGCTATGTCAGCACCTACAGCCTCACGAAGAGCATCGGCTAAGAAATTTCCGATTATCGGTACGGGCTCTCGGTGTGTGAAATATGTTTTGTCAGCGTGTCCTATGATCTGATTAAAATCATATTGGCCAAATACATTTTGAAGTTTTGTAAGTCCTTCGGTAATTATCGCACTAATGACCGGATCTTCAGGAATATCAGCTGTCACACGCTTTAGTGAATATGACAAAACGTGGGCATAGACTCGCACGGGTAATTCGACAAGCATGCGACCAACAAAAAGGCCGCGAGCACCTGCTTGCACTATAGGAACTGGTTTACCATTTTTATTGAATTCATAAATGGGTGAGTCAATTGTCGTATGGCTATGACCACCAATGATGATGTCAATGAGGCTAGATTCTTTTGCTAATTTTCTTTCTTGCCCTGTACCCAAATGTGTCAGTGCAATGTGAATATCAACCATTTCATTTGCGATGAGCCAAGATTCTAAGGGGCCTTTTGGAGCTGTGATTTCTGCAGGACGTGCAGTCCATGTATAGGTTGGATTATCAGTGGTGGCACCACCCACTGCGATTACGAGTCCTTTTTTTCGAACATATTTTCCTGGTTTTACGTTTACAGGTTGATCAGTGAAAAAATTTGCAGCTACCAGTGGGAGCTTTGTTTCTTCAGTTGAAGCATGCCTGATGAGTTCGTTGATTCCTAATTGATGGTCATGATTCCCCAGTGCTATAGCATCGTAGTTAAGAAGCTTCATGATTTCAAAACTAGTGCGTCCTGTATCAGCCCAAAAATTGATATTACCTTCGCTGAAATCTCCGGCGTCTAATCGAATTGTTGCCCAGCCGTTGGCGTCACCTTCGGCTTCCATTTGATCAAGTAGAGTTTTAATGCGGGCATAACCGCCTAATTTTTTGTTACTAGATTTTTCCCAGTAAGAGTGCAGATCGTTTGTATGAAGAATTTGTAGAATTTTAGGTGTAGCGGCAAACGCATTTATTGAAATGGCCAATATAACAGTAATTTGTAGCACTGCTTTAGCAATTAAAGTCATGGACGATTCCCCCTGCCTTGACTGGGGATGACTTCACAACAAAAAAGCCACCTCGTCAACTGCCGAGGTGGCTTTTTAAGAAACTAACAGAACCCTAAAATTTGGACATACCCTTTAGACGTTATTGAGCCATTAAAACAGACTGCATTGCATTGCCCCATTGAGTTTCTTGTTGAAACTTCAACTTTTGGTATCTAGCCCAGTAAAGATCAAATGTGCTGATCTTTTTAGGAATCCACATCGCAGCACCCGTAGCTTTGCTAAACGATGGTGAACCTTTATTATATGCAATGAAACCTGTAAGTGCATTTCGAGCACTGCTGAGAATGCCTGGTCTCATAGATTCAATATTTGCTTGTTCCAAGTGTTTTACGAAATCAAGTCCATCACCTGAATCTGAAAAGTAAAATGCTTGGGTTAAACCAATGACTGTTTTAACTTTAAGTTTAGCAGCATTAGGAAGTGCGATTAAGCCAGCAGATAAGCCTTTCATTGCTAAAAGCAGTGCAGGCGTTTTTGTTAAATCAAGAGCTGAAAATGTCACTGCTAAATTGCCCTGAGGACCATTTGTATATGAGGCAACGTAGGTATCAGTGAGAGCTTTTGAAACATAAAAAGGGCTCATATCGGGTAGAGCGCTCCATGTTTTTAAGAATGAACCGTATTCCCAACCTGGGCCTGGTTCGGTGTCTTCTGATCCGACATACATATGAACTGAATCAGCCATTTCTGTTGAAACTTCAGGCATGGCCATTAAACAAGCATCGCTACCGTAAATATCAACTTTGTGACCGATAATTTTAGCGGATTCATTTATTGCTAGGCCTAATTGGGTTGTTGAAATGAAGTTACCTGTGAGGTCATCCCAACTAATATCACTTGGAGAAAAACTTGCTGCTTCAAAACCAGTGAGACCTAGGCCTTTGAATAATTGAAACAACGGGTTTGCATTAACATGCCAACCACTGCCGTGATTCCAAACGTTAATAAAATATTTTTTTGCAGGGTAGTTCATGACACCCCATCTAACAAACTCGATGAGATTTTTATAATCGCCCATATCCACTCGGGGAAGACTTTCAACAATGGGTGAGGTTACAATGCCTGGCTGATTATCTTGATGAACATACACACGCTTTGTTTGCGTTGAGCCAAGACTTGCCCATTGAACTACAACGTTGATTTTATCGGTTGATCCAACGGTTTCCATCTCATTTAGATCTTTTGCACCGTAAGAATCGAGGTTGTTATGGCCGTTCATGAAAGTGAGCATCGTCCACTCTTTTTCTGCGGCTAATGACATCGACGAAAGTGTGAAAATAAACATAGCGAGTGCTAGTTTATTAAATATTTTCAGCATTGACCCCTCCTTGAGCATGCTAATAATTTAGCTTCTGTACTTAAATCCCCCCGGACGTAAGACTCAATTAGGATAAACAAGTTCATTCAAAACCGTATCAAACATTTGAGAACGATTTAAAATCGCGACAAAAGTCGATTCTGAGTCTTGAGATTGCGTTGCACAGCGCAAGTCTTTCAAATTCAATTCTGGCGTGAGTTGTACGATTTTTCATTTCTTTCTTTACACAGAAGTAAGAGCCGCTAGACTTTTGGCTAAGGGAAGTTTTAATACAATAGGGGGAATACAAATGTTGCACGGGATATCCGCTTTTATTTTTCTAATTTTTTCAGTAACTGCATATGCTCAAAATCCAATTACAAAATATTCAGAGGTAAAAGATTTTATTAATCAGACCGCAATTAAGTATCCACAAAATGTGCGCATTATTAACGTGGGTGACTCTGATAGTGGAGATGTAATTTTAGGATTACAAATCGGAAATGGTCCTACACATAATCTGGTTGTCGGAACTCATCACGGAAATGAATATGGTTCAACTGCAGTTGCTGCGGCATTTGCGTTAGCACTGGCTGCAAATCCGATCCCTGATCAAACGGTTTATGTTATTCCTGTTTTGAATATCTCAGGATACAACTCACGAAACAGATACGAAACCACACAGGGTAGAAGTAAAGATCCAAATCGTGATTATCCTGGGCCTTGCGGAACAGAAGGTCCGTTTCATTTAAAATCAACTGCAAACCTTGCACGTTTTATTCAAGAGAAAAATATTATTACTTCAGCAACCATGCATACTTATTTTCCAGCAGTAGTTTATCCTTGGGGAATTTCAACTCACCAAACGGGTACTCTATTCGATACTGTGTTTCAGCAATTAGCTCGAGCCGCAGTACAAGAGAGTCGTTACGCCATCGGTAATTCAACACAAATGATTTACCCAGCCGACGGAACGTTTGAGGATTATGCTTATTGGCACCACGGAATATGGTCGATGTTATTTGAAATTGGAAATAGCCATAGCCCAACTCAGAGTGCAATTTCGCACATGATTTCGGTGAATGTACCAGGGCTGCGTCGAATGCTTGAGATAGCACCAAAAGCAAGAGCGCCAAATCATGCATTCACTGGGCAGTGCAGTAGTCATTTGAAAGTATTAGATTTGCACAACGAGTAAGTGTCTAAATTTTTGATAGTGTACTTACCATCTACGGCACAGGTTTGATTACCTGTGCCTCTTCTTTATTTAAAGCACTCTACAGCTGGCATATTCTTTGTAATTAACTAAAAGCAAGAGTGAGGTTGATATGAAAATACATTCTTTTAAGCGATTTCTTACTTTTAGTGCCGGGCTATCTATTGTTGTCGGTTTTGTAATTGGCTGTGGCAATAACCACAACCCCCAAGTCGGTGTTGAAGGTAGTGATAGCAAATCAGGCGATATGTATAAGAAACAAGCTGAGGCAAAAATCAAAGTTGATCCTCGAGCGGTGGCAGAAATGCTTTATCAGGGCCTCCTTTGGCGCTCAATGGATCTCCCCGGTGCCCAAGGGTATATTGATCTTATTGCAAGTAAAGGTCTTGAGGGTGTTGTTGAAGCAGCCGTGCAGATTATAAATGATCCCAATTCCCGCGAGTTTAAAACAAATATAGAAACAAAAACTTACATTCATAGTGGTGATCGTCAAATTTTAGAGCGCATGACGTCCTATTTTTTCGGATCCCTTCCTCGTGAAGATCGTTATGTGAATGACTATAAAAAATATTTAGAAAAAATTAGAAAAGGTCGTTCAGATGAGGTCGTAAAAGAATTGTTTAAAGACATTCGCTTTTATCGTCGGTTTACTTATTTCTCACCGACAATTCCCTCAACACAAACCAATACGGTTCCCCAAATCACTATTAACCCTGAGCCTACAGGTGTTATTTGGCAGAAACCGAATCGCTAAAAATCACAAAGGTTGATTAACTTAAAAGCTTGGGTTAAACCATTGCCCATGGCGGTTACATACTCAAGCTATCTTAAGATTAATGAATTGTTGAACCTTCAAGTTCCACTTTCAGAAAAAGAGCATGATGAAACACTTTTTATCGTGATTCATCAGGTATATGAGTTGTGGTTCAAACAGGTTCTTCATGAAACAGCATATTTGCAGCAATCTCTTGAAGCTGGAAAAACCCCAGAGAGCCTTGCAACACTCAAACGCATTTTAAGTATTCTTAAAACCATGGTTGGGCAAATCGATGTGCTTGAGACAATGACACCTTTATCGTTTGCATCTTTTCGAGCAAGACTTGATACGGCTAGTGGTTTTCAATCAATTCAATTTCGACAATTAGAAATAACTTTGGGTAAACGTAATAAATCAGCACTCGAGCGTTATGCTGGAGAGCCTGAAGTGAAAAAACTTTTAGAAGATATTTCGAATAAGCCATCTGTTTATGATTCGTTTTTGCGTTATTTAAAACTAAAAGGTCTGAATATTCCTGATACAGTTTTAAAAAGAGATCTTTCAGAAGCAACGATGGCCTCACTAGAAGTTCAAAAAATATTACTCAATATTTATCGAAATAATCCAAGCATCACACAAATCTGTGAACGCCTTGTTGATCTCGATGAAGGAATCCAAGAATGGCGTTATCGACATGTGAAAATGGTGGAGCGCACTATTGGTGTGAAGATGGGCACCGGTGGAAGTCCTGGCGCTCAGTATTTAAAAACCACATTGTCACAGCCATTGTTTCCTGATCTTTGGGATATTCGCTCGGAGTTTTAAGGTATTAAAAAATTCATACGGTTGCTGCTAATGGTACTCTGGGCTTAATGCGGATTTCGGCAGTAACGCGAAGGAACTCTTAACGTGGAGATGCTTGAGTCCCATATGTTTCATGGCAGGCGTGGGTACGAAATCATTTTATTGATGACCTCTGGCAGGCAAGATGGTGAAATAAAAAAATGCAGACTGTACTTTTAGTATCATTATTGGGATTAGTAGGTGTTTTAAGCCGTTATGGGGTCGATCAGTTCTTAGGGAATTGGAACGAACAGTTCCCTGTAACCACATTGGCAGTAAACATTTTAGGCTCACTAATCGCGGGAACGATTTACGTATTGAGTATAAACCGAGATTTTCCCGTCGGTTTTCAGACCGCACTTTTGATCGGTTTTTGCGGAGGGTTTACTACTTTTTCCGCGTATACTCTTCAAACCCTCATAATGTTTGAACGCGGGAGATTTGCTCCCGCACTTGTATATTTCCTTTTAAGTCCGGCACTGGGTTTGTTGGCGACTTTTGTCCCCATTTTGATCGTGCGAAAATTGCTCGTATAATACTAGTCAAATTGGCATACTCTGCCCGAAAGATTTAGGCATGTTGACCACGTGACTCTGACTTTAAAATCATCACACTAAGGAGTTAGGCATCTATTAGTTGCCTAACTCTTTAGGAGTAATTTTACGGTATTCATTATTCATTTCATTAATTGAAAGTTGGTTATAAATGGCGCCAAGAGCCTCTGAAACGCAAAGAATTTGAAAACTCACAAGCACTCACTACCCCATAGGAGTTTTGTTTAATATATGAAGAAGTTTCTCCCCCTCATAATCATCATGTTTTTTTGGGATCCAATGCAAACGCTGAACGCTGCGATGCTGTTCTTTCTAAACTTGGAAAATCAGGAACTCCAAAATTAAGTTTTTCATCACAAAGCTCTTGGACAAAAACTTATGAGCGTTATAAAAGTTATATTACAAATCCATTTAACTTAGAAAATATTCGTAATAGCAGCAATTTTAATGACGAATTTTCAGAAAATCTATTTGCAGGAATGGATATTTCCTTAAACGAATTTGATAATGAGTTTCGTCTTATCGCATCACGTGCACTTAGATTTATTCATTCTCAAAAGCCAACAGCAAAAAGTAATCTAGCGAATAAGCTCTATCTTAATCCTGGTCTCCATCTTGAGATATTAGATTTTTATCGGGGCAAAAATTTAAAGCACATCAAAACCTATAAAGATTTTTTAATTTTGCTCGAAAGAGCTATGTATGTTCATGCCCATAGCAAAGATCTTCCCGGAGAGGCTGCGATTAGAAACAGTGATTTTTATAGTCGGTTTGTAGGTGGGTGGATTGGCCAACAGACAATGGGTCAAAGCAGCTTGTATAGGCATATCTTTATGGCTGGTGGCATTGCCAGTGCCTATGAAAAATCTAATTTTATTCCTTTTTTGTACCCAACCTCAAAACAGTTGTCTGAGCTAGATTTTATCAGGGTTGCTCACTTGCCCATATATTTCTTGGGAGTAACCTTTGGAAATATCATTCAAGATGTAGATAATGTACTTATGAATGCCCCTGAGTATTTGGCTCACGATGGGTTTCATGCAAATGCGAGAATTAATTTAGAACTAAATTTTGTTGGTAACAATGAAATGGGAGAAGTCATTGAACATCGCCAGCAATGGTATCCACAGCTCTATGACACAATACTTAAGGTTAAAACCCCTGGCTTAAGAAAAGATATTATTGATGCTGTTTTTAAAATTACCCACGAAAATGCACATGTGGTTGAAGCTTTAGCAATTAAAGATCCACTGACGGCTTCAAATAAATTCGTACAGACAGAGTTTGTTGAGTTTGAAAATGAAGAAGTGGTGAATAAATGGTTTAATAATTATTTTTTAAAACACGCTGCAATTCGGAAATTCATAGCTCAATATTCTAAAGCTCTAAACGCAAGACATTTCGTCAGTAAAAAATTACAGTGACCAAATTACCACCATCAACTGGCATTTCTAACGATCTCTTCTCGGGATTCAGGGGATCATAGGGAAGGCGAGCGACGGGGCAATCCACTATAGTAACTTGGTCAGGTTTAAAATCTGCCTGATATATGACGCATTGCTAACGAAAAAGGTACCGGGTACCGAAGTTACCGAAGTTTAGTTGCCTTTAATGAATCCGCCATCTACTGCGATGCTTTGTCCGGTGATGTAGCTTGCTCTCGGTGATGCTAGGAATACTGCGAGATCGGCGAGTTCTTTTGGCTCAGCTAATCTTCCTGCAGGAACCATTTGTTTAATGCGTTCTTCACTTAAGTTTAATTCTTTAAGTCTGTCAGTGTTTGTGTAGCCCGGCATGAGAACATTTACTGTGATACCTTTTGCTGCGTACTCAGTGGAGATTGATTTTGCTAAGCCTTTTAGACCTGCGCGCAAACCGTTTGAACTTGTAAGTCTTGCTAGGGGTTCTCGAGCTGCGACTGAAGTGATCATCATAATTCTACCAAAGCCTTTTGATTCCATATGCGGGAGTGCTGAGTTTAGTGATTCAACTACACTCATCCACACACTTTGATAATCTTTTTCCCATTGTTCAATAGTGATATCTAAAAAGTTCCCTCGAGCGGGACCGCCTGTATTTGTAACTAAAATATCAAGACCACCTAATTTTTTAATTGTTCTTTCAACAAGATCATTGGCAAGGCCTGCGATGCTGAGATCACATGTAAAATAAGCTGTGGCTTTAATTTCTTCAGCAGTTTTTTTTAGTTGTGCTTCATTTCGTGCGCAAATTGCGACTTCTGCACCTTCAGCGATTAAGCCTTCTGCGATGGCGCGACCAAGACCTGTTGATGACCCCATGACTAGCGCTTTTTTACCTTTGAGTTGTAAATCCATTTTTTAAGTTTCCTCATTCATGTTCAGACAAATTCATTCAAGTTCAGATTTTTTCATTCCCAGCCATTTCAGCGCTGCTTTATGATAGAGCCATTCTTGTGTGGCTTTATCAAGTTTTGCATCTTTAATTAATTTCCCAGGTTTATCTTCACCTAAAGGAAACGGGTAGTCCGTGCCTAAGCAAATATTTTCTCGGCCCATGGCTTTTACTAAAAATTTTAAAGCATCGATATCATGTACCAAGCTATCTACAAAAAACTTACCAATATGTTTCTCAGGAGAAGTTTTATTATCAATCGCACACAGATCAGGCCTAGCTTCAAAGCCATGTTGAATGCGGCCAAGAGTAAATGGAAACGAACCACCACCATGAGCAAATGCTACGCGCAGTTTTGGAAAGCGTTTAAAAATACCGCCGAAAATCATTGAACTTATGGCAAGTGCACCTTCTGCGGGCATTCCGACAAGCCAGGGGAGCCAATACTTTTGCATTCGGTCAGAACCCATCATATCCCACGGGTGAACAAAGAGTGAGGCGCCTAGTTTTTCGCATGTTTCATAAAATGGATAAAGTGCTGGGTCAGATAAATTCCACTCATTAATATGTGAGCCGATTTGAATTCCTTTAAGATTTAATTCTTTTATACAGCGCTCAGTTTCTTTTGCAGCTAATTGTGGGTCTTGTAATGGAATAGTACCAAGACCAATAAACTGCTTTGGATTTTTTTCAACAACATTAGCAATGTGATCATTGAGATATTTACTAACGATTAAACAATCTTGGGGTTTAGCCCAATAATTAAACATCACGGGTAACGTTGATAAAACCTGAACTTTAACATCATGTTTTGCATATTCTTTAAGTCTGAGTTTTGGATCAAAACAATTTTGTTTCACGCGGCGAAAAAATTTACCTGAATCATCAAACATGTCTACGTCATGAGAGTTTGTGCAGGGTTTAAGATCAATAAAACCCCCATAACCAAACTTATCTTTAAAGTGAGGAAGCTCGGGCGGTAATATGTGAGTGTGAATATCAATTTTAAGCATTGGACTTCCAGATCGACCATTTTCTACCATTAGCGTGATGGCATTTTTTGCAATTTATATGGTCACTGTTATAGTAGCGTTCAAAAACTGCCTGAAATTGTGTTTCGATATTTGTGAGTTTAAAAAATTCTTCGTATAATTTTGTTTCACATTTTTCGCAGTACCATTGAAGTCCATCGATTTCATTTTCTCTTCGTTGTCTTTCTAAGACAAGACCAATGCTGCCGGCTTCGCGCTGAGGAGAATGGGGAGTGTTTTTTGGCAATAAATAAATATCTCCAGCTTTAATGTGAACATCTTTAATATGCCCGTCGGGGTCTAAAACTCTTAATGTCATTTTGCCTTCGTACTGAAAAAAGAATTCATCACCTTGGTTGACGTGAAAATCAGTGCGTTCGTTTGGCCCTCCCACAGCCATCACGATAAACTCATGATCTTTCCAAATAACTTTATTACCAATAGGTGGTTTTAAAAGATGTCGGTTCTCTTCAATCCATTTTTTAAAATCAATAGCTTGAAACGGACTCATTATTTTTTCTCCGAAACATAAGCTATGCATTTTAGCTCAATGGAAATGGGAGTTGGAAGGGCAGTCACCTCAACAGTTGTTCTACATGGTTGATTATCTTTAAAATATTCAGCCCAAAGTTTATTATATGCGGGAAAATCTTGTTTCATATTTGTTAAGTAAACTGTTACATCGATAAGATCATTCCATGAAGCCCCTGCTTCTTCTAAAATTGCGCGCACATTTTCAAAAACACTTTTGGTTTGCTCTTCAATACCTGGTGGAATGTTATCGGTTTTTGCCTGACGAGGCCCTACACCTGATAAAAATAAAAAATCACCAACTTTACGCGCGTGGGGGTAAAGACCAACAGGCTTAGGTGCATTTGAAGAATTTATTTTACTCATTTTATCTCCGTGCTTATGCAGATATTTTTTGTTTCACTGAAAAATTTTAATGCTTCAAAACCACCTTCACGGCCTACGCCTGATTCTTTCATTCCGCCAAAAGGTGTTCTTAAATCTCTGACCATCCAAGTGTTGATCCAGACGATTCCTGAATCTAATTTATTTGCGATACGTGAGGCTTTGTTTAAATCTTGTGACCAAATGCTCGCAGATAATCCAAAGCGTGTGGAATTGGCCATATCTAAAAGTTCATTTTCATCGTTAAATGGAATCAACGTCGCCACGGGGCCAAAAATTTCTTCTTGATTAAGTTCATGATCAAAATTTAAACCTTCGATGAGTGTCGGTAAAACAAAATAGCCCTCTTTGATGTCGCCAGTCATATTTGCTCTTGAACCACCAGTGAGTATTTTACCACCATCTTTTTTTGCTAAATCTAAATACGATAAAATTTTATTCATATGGGCCTTTGAAACAAGGGCCCCTTGTTCGGTATTGGCCTCCAACGGATCGCCCATACGTAAACACTTAGTTTTTTCAACCAAAGCATCACGAAATTTTGAATATAAAGATTTTTCGATAAAAATTCTAGAACCACATAGACAAATTTGACCTTGATTTGCAAAACTTGAGCGAACAGTTGTTTCAAGTGCTTTATCAAAATCACAATCTGAAAAAATAATATTAGGATTTTTACCGCCCATTTCTAATGATAATTTTTTAAAACTCCCGGCTGTTGCCTGTGCAATAGCGCGCCCTGTGACTGTTGACCCAGTAAAACTAACCGCTTTAATTTCTCGGGCAGTAACAAGTGGGGTACCCACGCCTGATCCCGTGCCGTGAACAATATTAAGAACCCCAGGAGGTAAACCAATTTCTATACACAGCTTACTTAATAAATAAGCCGTCATGGGTGTGACTTCAGAAGGTTTTGCTACGACGGTGTTTCCGGCTGCAAGTGCAGGGGCGATTTTCCAAGTGAAAAGATATAATGGTAAATTCCAAGGTGAGATACAAGCCACAACACCTAATGGTGAATAACTCACTTTATTTGAAGCATTGTTTTGAGTTTCAAATACCTCGCCATGAAACCTCAGAAGACAATCAGCGAAAAATTCAAAATTTAATTTGCTTCTGGGAATATCCACCTGGCGTGATGTGGTAATTGGTTTTCCATTATCAATGGTTTCAGCAAGTGCTAATTGTTCTAAATTATTTTCAATGGCAACACTAAGTTTTTTTAAAAAACTTGAGCGCACTTCAACTGATGACTGAGACCACATGGGGTGGGCCTTTGCGGCCGCACTGATTGCAAGGGCAACGTCTTTTTCATTTGAATCAGGAATCAACGAATAAACTTTTCCACGTGATGGATTTATATTGTCGAGATATTTTTTTTCAAGTGGTTCGACAAGTATGCCGTCGATATAATTTAATATTTTTTCCATCAGTCAGTTATCTCAATAAAACCGCACGCACAGGTGAGGCGTCGGCACCTTCAATTTTTAAAGGTAGTGCAATTAAATCATAAATACCTGGTTGAACTTTATCTAAAACAATACCTTCAAGAATTGCCATATCGTTTTTAGCAACGGCTTGATGACTTTCTAAAACTTTGTCATCGGCAAGATCAATCGATGGGGTATCAATACCAACAAGTTTCACCTTTTTAGAAGCCAAGTGTTCAACGAGCTCTCCCGATAGACTAACGAAATCGTTATTCCATTGATATGGGTCAAGATAACTCAAAGTTTTAAAAAGAATACGCGGTGCTTCGATTTTTTGATTCTTTAAATCTGCTATTTTGATTCGACTACCGCGCGATAGGCTAACTTCGATGACCTGGCATTTTCCAAAGTAATAATTAAGGCTTCGCTGATCGATTCCTGATCCTGACTTTGAATAATGATTGGGGGCATCTGTATGTGCTCCCACATGCACGGTTGTTTTAATGCTTGATAGTGTAAGATTGTGCCCTTGATGCATATCCATCAAGAATTCTTCTTGAAATGGGGTGTCACCGGGGAATACAGCGATTTTGTTGTTTATCAAAGGTGAGATGTCTAAGATTTCACGACCCTCCAAACAGACCTCCAAATCAATACCAGCTTTGCTTGATTTACCTTATATGAAACGTATAAAATGTGTCGAGAATGAATTTTACAGACGCACATGATAGTTTAAAGGCTGCAAATAAAATGGACGCGCAAGATCCACTCTCGCGCTTTCGTAAAGAATTTCATTTTCCAAAAACGAAATCAGGAAAACCTGTGCTTTATTTCGCCGGTCATTCACTGGGGCTTATGCCCAAAAACGCACGAACGTATGTCGATGAAGAATTAGATGCGTGGGCGAAGTATGGCGTAGAGGGGCATTTTGAGGGTAAACATCCTTGGCTGCCGTATCATGAAAATCTAACCGCCAGTTTCGCGCGTCTTGTTGGAGCAAAACCTACTGAAGTAGTGGCAATGAATTCACTCACAGTAAATTTGCATACAGCACTGGTGAGTTTTTATAAGCCCACTAAGTCACGATATAAAATATTAATTGAGAGCAATACGTTTCCATCAGATAAATACGCCGTTGATAGTCAAGCGCGTTTTCATGGTTTTGATCCATCAATGACAATTGTGGAACTCAAACCTCATGAAGATATTGAAGAGGTCATTATAAAACTTGGTGATACTTTAGCCCTCGTTATGCTTGGGAATTGTAACTATCTTTCTGGGCAATGTTTTGATTTTGAAAAAATCGTAAAAGCCTCACATGCAACTGGCGCGTATGTTGGTTTTAATCTTGCCCACGGCGCAGGCAATCTTTATTTGCAACTGAATGATTGGAACGTAGATTTTGCCG
>Ga0163151_10002685_pt1 | contig 26992 bp, 33 predicted proteins | sample OliLakLV19MP5IB2_FD_145596 | JGI IMG/M metagenome (GOLD analysis project Ga0163151, IMG submission 145596) | Freshwater microbial mat bacterial communities from Lake Vanda, McMurdo Dry Valleys, Antarctica - Oligotrophic Lake LV.19.MP5.IB-2 | ecosystem: Environmental > Aquatic > Freshwater >...
TGAGCATCTTCGCGCCGGTAAGCCACGGGTTGTTTGATGCTGATGCGGGTAGAGGGTTGATGTTGACCTGTAGGAGTCCCGGAAGATGGTCCGTAGGCGTTGGCGGACGCCTGAACAGAAACCGCCAGCTAATCGAGGGTATCTAACATGGCAAGCATAATGACACTTCATCTTCTTCGGCATATGGCGCGACGTGCGCATCAAGATGCTGTTGCAAGAAAAGCCCCTGATGCAGAGTTATACGCGACCGCACATGAGGAAATTTGTGAGTTGCTTGGTAAGAGTGATTTACTTCTTACCATCTGCAATTTCCTTGAGGATAGCGGGGGCGATGCCTCTGAGATGCGCTGTGCTGGAATAATTGGTTCTGCCATTGGTGTTCCGCATTCCTTGATACTCAACTTCAAAGATGCCAACCCTGGATGGGTGGAGCCACAAGGTTCCGGTGACAACGGTTCCGTCGTTAAGGGTGCTGAAACAGTATGCGGATTAGAGCGAACTGACGGAACCGACGCCGTGAGCAGCGCGCGCTAACATGGCGGGAAAGCCGAAAAAGAGATTTACGGAGCGGCATATTGCCGAACATGGTGAAAACAGTGTTTGGTACAAGGACATGTTGGAGGGGATTGAGGAAGATGGGTTGGTGAAGTGGGTCCAGGATTGCGGGTACGCGTTGGGCGTGTTGGCGAGGTGGATCAATGCGGATGAGGGCCGGCGTGGTGAGGTGGAGTCGGCGGAGAAGGTTCGGGCTTCGCGGATGGTGCAGGAGTGTTTGGAGATCAGTGATGGGACGGGTGAGGTTGAGCGGGATAATTTGACGTTGATGCGTGACAAGTTGAGGATTGAAACGCGGATGAAGGTAGCGCGTGCGTTTGACAGGAAGTATCGGGAGAATGGTGGAGATGTTGGCATTTCTGGTGGCAGCATAACGGTGGTACTGACCGATTTTCGCGGCCAGGGCAGCCAAAGCGGTCGACTGGAAAGCGCCGTTGATGTTGGTAGCACAATTTCCATTGGCAGCGCTCGCCAGCGGATTGAAAATCTGAAAGACCTGAAAGTGGAGGATGAGTGATGCCATGTAAAAGCGATGGGCCGTACTACGATTCTGTGGCATTGGCTGTGATACTGATTTATCGTCATCTGGATGAGTTAGCTGGGAAGCCTCCGCAGGACAGGCATTGGGGGTTTTTGAGTGTCACCCGGAGCGAGTTGGACAGGTTGACGGCACTTTTGTGCGAGCGGTTAAAGTCTGTTGATTTGGCGCCATACAGCCTTGAGTTGCAGATGTGGTACCGAGATCATCAGGCGGCCGATAAGGCCAGAGATGACAAGAGAGTGCAGGACAATGCGCTCGAAGCACGGAAACATGCTGCGCTGGCGAAGTTGACGGATGAGGAACGCGAATTACTTGGGTTTTTTCGGCTACGGAAGATGAGTGATGCCATATAAAAGCGATGAGGAATGCCGGTTACTCGGGCTGTCGCGGCGATGAAGGCGTCGACGTTGAGGGTGAAGATGTGGCGACTGACGAATCCCGATAAATACCGGGCGTACCAGAAAGCGCTGATGCAGAAGCTTCGCGCCAAGAAGGCTGCGGAAGCCAAGGCGGCGGAAGCCAAACGTGTGGAGAATGCCAAGCTTGCCGAAAATAGCGCTTCCGCATAAGTTTGTACCGCGCGAGTACCAGATGGCGGCGCTGTCGGCGTGTTTTAGCGCTCACAATCCCAAGGGGAAGAAGCGCGCTGTGTTGGTGGATCACAGGCGTACCGGCAAGGACAAGTTGGCGTTTAATTACATGGTCCCGCAAGCGTTTAATCGGGTGGGCGTGTACTACTATTTTTTGCCGACGTACCAGCAGGGGCGGAAAATACTGTGGGACGGCATAGACAAGGATGGTTTCAAGTTTCTGGACCACATACCGGAGTCGTTGGTACTGGCGAAGAACCAGACGGAGATGAAGATCACGTTGGCGCATCCCGAGCATGTTGGGAAGGCCGGGTCGATTATTCAGGTGGTTGGAAGCGACAACATCAACACGATTGTCGGCACCAATCCGGTGGGGTGTGTGTTTAGTGAGTACGCGCTGCAAGACCCAAGGGGATGGGATTTTGTGCGGCCGATTTTGCGGGAAAACGGCGGCTGGGCGTGGTTTGTCTACACACCCAGGGGCAAGAATCACGGTTCTGACCTGTATGAGATGGCAAAGACGAATCCTGATTGGTATGTTGAGAAGTTGACGATTGCCGATACCTGGGGGCGTGGCGGGACGATCAGCGAGGAAGATATCGAGCAGGAGCGGCGTGATGGAATGGATGAAGCGCTGATCCAGCAGGAGTTTTACTGTTCGTTCGATGCTGCGGTGCGCCATGCGGTGCTGGGGAAGGAGATGATGGCGGCCCGGGCGGAAGGGCGCATCACGTCGATACCGTATCAGAAGGGCGTTGTCGTGAATACGTACTGGGATATTGGTCGCGACACGACGGCGGTATGGTTTGCGCAGTCGGTGAAGAATCGGGTGCATTTGATTGACTACTACGATTCGCAGCAATCGACGATGGAGAAGGATTTTGTTCAGATCAACGGCAAAGGCTACATGTACGGGCGGCATTTCATGCCGTGGGATGCTGATTCCAATGACTGGAAGTCTGGGAAGACGGCCAAGGAAATAGCGTCTGACGCCGGATATCAGGTAGAGGTTGGGCAGAAGTACTCGAAGGCTGTGCAGATTGATGCAACGCGGAACATCATGAATCGATGCTGGTTTGACGAGAAAAATTGCCAGCGCGGCCTGGACGCGTTGTCGAGTTGGCATTTTGAGTGGGATGACGCCACGCGGTCGATGAGCAGGAATCCAAAGCACGATTGGGCGAGCCACGGCGGCGATGCGATCGCGCAGCTAGCCATGGCGCACGAGGACGAAGACGACTGGACGCCAGCACGCCGCTACGAAGAAAAGCCGGCGCCGCGCCGCCGTGGATGGATGTCGGCGTGAACAGCATGAACAGCGTGGATAGCATGGATAGACAAAACTGACGTAAATTTGACTATCCATAGAAAAAAGTCTATAACTGGGGTGGTGTGTGATTAAAATGGGACGGATATGCCAACACTAAGCGCTTCATCGGTAAACACGGTCACTACGATTACGTCGTCGATGACTGCGATCGGGAATTCTGCTGATATTGTGCAGGCCAATCCGCGTGTTTTGTCTGCGCAGGCGAATGTGACCGGCACCGGCGCTGTGACGGCGACGGTAAACCTTCAGGCGTCGCTGGATGGCTTGTTTTTCACGACCATCTACACGTTCTCGTTGTCGGGGACGACCACGGCGAGCGATTTGAAGCTTCTGGACGCGACTTTTCTGTTTTACCGCGCGAATGTTGCCGCAATCAGCGGCACGGGTGCGACGGTTATGGTTTGCATCAAGACATGATGGACGGACTTGACCGGATAGGCAACGATACGACAGAAAAGGGCGTCAGGTCGGCGTCTGGTCCGTCTTCGATCATCCTATTGCAATCCGCCGTTCCGTTTATCCTGGCCGGCGGCACGGCGGGCGGTGGGTCGAACCAGTTCACGATGGGCGACAACGGCGCGTTATCCACGCTGGCAACGCTGCCGACGACCTATTTGCTGGGTGGTTGGATATACATGCCGGCCGGTGCCATCTTCACGGCGGGAGCGGGCAGCGCTGCGGGTCTGTACTGGTTCGTGGGCAGCAGCACGACAGCGGGCCAGGTGTACAACAACCGGTACACGTCAGACAATCCGGCGCCTCCCGCAGTGTTGGTCGCGTTCGTCACGACCGGTCCGGGGGTGGTGACGCAGACCGTTGGCGCGAATATCGACATGGTTAGCATCACGGTTCCCGGTGGCAGCATCGGCCCGAACGGTGCGCTGACGACGGATGACTTGTGCACTTGCACCAACAACGCCAACGTCAAATCACTGCGACTTGACTATGGCGGGATGGTCATGTCAACCTCTATGACCAATTGGGCTGGGCGGCGCATCATGCGATCTTGTCGCGCCATGGGCCGGGCCGATGCATTCAAAATCACGAACGGTAGCGTGGCTGTGACTGAAGGGACCGTGGCGAGTTATGCCGCCAACTTCCCACTCATGGACTCAGGTCTTGCCCAGACGTACAAAATCACCCTGAATATGGCGACGGCCTCTGACATGATGGTTCTTGAGTTTTGCACGTTGACCGCCGCTTACGGGGCCTAGAGTCATGATCAAATCATACCCTCCTGATGTCGCCGGACAGACAGCGGCATTCGCGACGCCTGCGCCAAGGAACATCGCGTTCACTGGCGGGAAATTCGTTGTACGCACGGGGGCCGACTATGAGGCGGAGTCAGTGCCGACCAAGGACGAGCAGGACACCACGGACGCCCTGTCCCACGCCAAGCTCAAGGCATTGATGGCGAGGACGCCTGACGAGGTGCAGGCGTGGGTCGCCACCAGCGTCAAGGACACGGCGGCGCTGCAGGATGTGGTAACCACCCTGGCGATCGCGGTTGGCATCCTCGCGCGCCGCTTGTGATGGCAAAATCCGCAGAGACCAACGACGACGCCGACTATGAGCGCATTGCCAAGACCGATCCTGACGACGATAAAATCAGGAAGGTGCGGCAAAGCTACCGTGAGGCGCAGGACCATCAGCGAAAGTGGCATGGCGAAGCCATAGAATCCTATGATTTCGATGCCGGCCGGCAGTGGTCAAGCGATGACTTGGCGCAATTGGAGCAAGACGGCCGGCCGATAGTCACGTTTGATCGTTGCGGCCCCTACATCGATTCCGTCTGTGGCTCCGAGGTCAACAATCGGCAGCAGATAAAGTATCTGCCGCGCACCGTTGGCGATTCGCAGCAAACCGAGTTGCTCACGGCGGCCGCGCAGTGGGTTCTCGACCTGACCGATGCCGGCGACGAAGAATCGGATGCTTTTCGTGACGTACTCGTTCCAGGCATTGGCTGGATCGAAACGCGCATGGACTACGACGAAGACCCGGACGGCAAGATCGTCATGGAGCGCGTTCCGCCTCTGGAAATGCGATGGGACCCCGAAGCGCGGAAGCGCAACCTGTCTGACAGGCGCTGGCAGCAGCGCGTCAAGTGGTTATCCCGGCAGGATATCAAGGATCAGTGGCCGGATGCGGATGTCACCGTATCAGCGACGCCTTGGGGTGAGGAAACCGAGAAGGCCGACCAGCCGCACAACGCGAATCTTGCGTTTCTCTACCGTGAGAATTCGCGCGATGGCTACGACGCGAAAAGCGGCAAGTATCGCGTTGTACAGCACCAGTATTTCGACTATGAGCAGATTTATCGCGTTATCGATCCCGAAACGCAGAAAATCGTTACGTTGACCACGGAGAAATTCAAGATCGCACAGAAGGCGATGGCGGATTTGCAGTACACCAAGGGTCGCCGCAAGATTTTCAAGTACTTGTTCGTGATTGGCGACGAAATTGTAGAGGAAGGCGTGTTGAAGTGCGGTTTCAACATCCTACCGATTACCGGCAAGCGCGACAACAACAGCGGGCTTTGGTACGGAATGATGCGGGTGATGAAAGACCCGCAACGATGGGCAAACAAGTTTCTTGCGCAGATCATGCAGATCGTCAACAGCAACGCCAAGGGCGGGCTGATGGCGGAGGTCGATGCGTTCATCGATCCGAAAAAGGCCGAACAACAATGGAGTGACCCGGCTTCGGTGATTCTGCTCAAGCGTGGCGCGTTGAGCGGGAAGAAGATTCAGGAGCGCACGGCGTCGCAGTATCCGCAGGGTCTCGACAGATTGCTGCAATTTGCCATCAACTCGATTCCGGCTACGACCGGCGTGAATCTCGAATTCATGGGGCAGCAGGACAACGCGCAGGCGAATGTCCTTGAGGAAACGCGTCGAAAAGCTGCGTTTATTGTGCTAGCTGGATTTTTCGACTCGTTGCGACTGTATCGCAAGAACCAGGGGCGACTGCTCGCGCACTTCATCAAGGAATATCTGAACGACGGGCGGATTATCCGTATCACGACTGACGAGGGTGAGAAAGCAGTCCCGTTGCGACTTAGCGAGGAGACCATCACATACGATGTGATTGTCGATCAGGCACCGGATTCGCCGAACCTCAAGGCCGAGGTATGGCGCGAGATGATGACGATTGTGCCGTCGATGCTCAAGGCGGGGATTCAACCGCCGGCCAGTTTTTTCAAGTTTTCGCCGCTGCCCGCCAGTGTTGCGCAGGAGTACCAAGACCAGATGCAGGGCAAGTTGCCGCCGAAGGCGCAGGAAGCCATGCAGGGGATGCAGCAACAGATTCAGTCGCTGTCGAAAGAAAATCAGGAGTTGAAACAGCAAACGCAAATCAAGGTGATGCAGGACCAGACCAAGAAGCAACTTGGCACGCAGAAAAACCAGATTGACGCGCTCAAGGCGAAGATGTCCGGTGGCGGCGGTGGCGACCCGCAAGCGGATGGCGCTGTGCGCGAACACGAGGCGCAAATTGCCGAACAGTCGGCGATGAGCGAATTCAAGCGCGAGATGATGGCGGCGTTGGCTGAGGGTCAACGCAAGGCGGATGAAATGGCGCGGCAGCACGCTCACGAGCGGGCGTTGGCCGACAAAGACCTTGAGTTGGCCGAGCGGCAGATGGAGGCCAAGGCGGCGCAGCAGCAAATGCAGGCCGTGCAGTCCTCTCGGGTTGACGAAAAGACGGTGCAGGCCGATGTGACGAAGATAACCAAGGTAGTTGATGCGCAGAGCAAGGATATTTCGGCGCTGATGAAAATGGTTGAAGGGCTGGCGAAAACGATTCAGAAGATGGACGATGAACCGGAGGAAGAAAAGCCGACGACGTTCAACGTGATTCGTGACGCCACCGGCAAAATCAAGACGATAACCGCAGTCCAATAGGGAAAGCCATGTGGATAGTCTTATTCATGCAGGATACTGAAGTAAAGGGCGTCGGCTCGCTGACGGCGCACTACGACAACGCGCTCGGCATCACGTGCGCGCACACCGCGCGGGTCGACACAAACAGCGACTTCGGCGCGTTCGTGCAGGCGTGCAGAGATGTGCTGGCGAAGGCGACGCTAGAACGAAGCGAACTGTTGGTTATCGCAGCCAAAGTCGAACTCGTGTTGAACGGAGCCTGACAATGCCTATCCTCACCACGACATACGACAGCGCGTCGGCAACGACGGACCTGTCCTGCACGATCGCATCACTGCCAACCAGCGCGACGCTGATCACCGGCCGGCAAACAGCGGTGATTGACAACTCGTCAACTCAGTACATCGACATGCAATTGATGGGCCAGATCATGACCGGCACGTCGCCCACGGTCAACACAACCATTGCGCTTTTCGCGTGGTCGGTAATCAAGCGCGTGGCCGGTGCCAGCACCTACCCAAGGGCAGGCACGACGCAACTTACGGCGACCGAGGCGGCGCGCACATGGGTGCTAGATCAACTCCCGCCGTTGATCTGGTCGACAAATGTCAACGCCACCAGCGACACATCGTATCCAATCAACGTGCGCAGCGTGGCGCAAATATTTGGCGGCGTCCTGCCTCAGTTTTTCGGTTTTTACATCGCGCACAGCACCGGCGTAGATTTGAATTCAACTACTGCGAATCAGTGGTTGACCGTGACCGGCATCAAGATCACGAGCGCCTAAATGTCCGGCATCACCCTACCAGGCCGGTTCACCAGCCAGCCGCAATACGAGGCAGAGACGGCCCGGCAAAGCCCGTTTTTGTCTGCTATGGCCGCTGAGGTGCTGGTGGTTCCGCGATCATCGTTTCGAGATTCGATTCGCGGATCGTTCGCCACCGTGACCGGAACGCCATTGCGGAGTGTCGGCGACCTCAAGTCGGCAGGCCCCGCCCGGTCGATGGGATTCCCGGATGCAGGGACTTCCGGGCAATTCCAATTTACGGGCCGAACATCTGCGTCAGGGTCTGGCAACACCTGGGCCGGAGTGATCATCCGTCGCGGGCTTCCGGGAGGTGGAAATAATTTCGGCTATTACGGCATTTTCAGCAGTTCACTGAACGTTGGTTTAAATTTATCAACCGGGTATAACAATGGCACGGTGCTCAGGGTATTTTACGATGCCAATTCGGTAGGGTCGGATACCACCCTAACGCTGAATGTGCCGTATTTCATCATCGTTTCAACGGAAGCAAAAGGCGCTTCTTCGGCCTGGTACATCAAAGTCAAAAACCTGCAAACGACGGCAATGGTGTCGAACCAAAGCGGGTCGCAGACGATCAACGCCGGCGGCACGGGAACCTGGAACATCGGCGCCACCGTGGTGTTTGGTGGAGCCATTGCCGCAGATATTTTCCTGTTGGCGATGGGGTCGCGGTACTTGCCGCCGATACTTGCCGATGCGTGGTGTCAAAACCCCTGGCAAATATTCCAAGCGCCAGACCGACCATCCATGTTTAGTGATACCGTCGCTGCGCCCAGCGGCTACAAACCCTATTGGTCCAGTCAGCGCCCACGCATCTACGGTGCAGGAGTCCGGTAAATGAGCTACCCCCGCAACGCCGCCTCGCCGGAACGCCTCGCCATAGGCGCAGTAAGCCTGATTGCCGATGGCACGGTCCAGACCTCTGCTGTAGTGATTACCGTGCGCGGCCAAGGCGGCGCAGAGGGCACGGGCGGCGGCACGACGGTTTACGGCGCGAGCGGCATCGTCTACTACACGCCAACGCAGGCCGAGACCAATTTCACATCGTTCGCCGTCATTGCGAGCAAAGCAAGCTGCACGCCGGTCGCAGTGACCATCATCACCAGCGCGAGTGTCACGCCGGGCACCGTACTGCTCGCACCAGTAACGCACACCAGCGCGGTGGTGCCGACAGTCACGACCCTCACCAACCTGCCGTCAATCCCGTCCAACTGGCTCACGGCAGCAGGCGTTGCGTCGGCAGCGCTCAATGGCAAAGGCGACTGGAACGTTGGCAAGACGGGGTACGCTCTCACAGCAACCACCGGGCTGGGCAACCAAACGGCAAACATCTCAGGCTCGGTCACGAGCGTCACCGGCTCGGTAGGATCAGTCACCGGCGCGGTAGGATCGGTTACTGGTCTGACTGCCGCCAATCTGGATGCCACCATCAGCAGCCGGATGGCGACCTACACCCAGCCGACGGGGTTCTTGGCCGCGACGTTTCCCACTGGCACAATTGCCAACACCACCAACATCACGGCCGGCAGCGTTGCCAGCGTGACCGGCGCGGTGGGGTCTGTAACGGGCGCAGTCGGGTCCGTGACCGGCGCAGTAGGCAGTGTCACCGGCAACGTCGGCGGCAACGTGGTGGGCAGCGTAGCGAGCGTGAGCGGAGCAGTAGGCAGTCTGACGACCAACAACGACAAAACCGGCTACGCACTATCGGCAACTGGAAGCGCTGCTCTGACCGAAGCCTATGCGGCGGACAACGTAGCACCAACGCTGAACCAAATGCTGTACATGATCTGGTCGCTACTGTCGGAGCGAAACGCGAGCGGGACTACGCTAACGACCAAGCGGATTGACGGCAGCACCACGGCAATGACGTTTACCCTTGACGCGGCAAGCCCGAGCACGCAAACCCGGACGACATAATGGCTGCGCCTGATTTCGTATTGTTGGGGATAGGCCCGACGACGACGGCGCCCTTGTTCGTCTTGATGGGGTTTGGCACCAATGCGGCGCCAGAACCACCGCCAATAATCCCGCCAACAGTCGGTGGCGGTGGTGGCGGTGGTGGCGGCAGCACACAAAACAGCAGGAATCGCGCGCCGGACTTCGGCGTATCCGGCCGCAATTTGCGCAAGGACAGGCAGCGCAAGACTGTAGAACGCAGCCCGCCACAATTCGAGGAATTTCAACGGGAAGCCGCAGACGCGGTAATCGAGAAGGCGCAAGACATCGCGCGCGCCCGACTGGCGCTAAAAGACGCGCAGGACGCACGAGTATCCGCAGGTAAAGCTACCGCGCAGGCCAAGCGCGTTGCAGCGATGGAAGCAAAAGTCCTGGCGATTGAGTTGGACTATGAAATAGCCATGGACGATGCAGAAGTACTATTGATATTGAAAACGGTTTTACGGTAAGTGTTGTAGCGCCCCGGCGAACCGGGAAACGACGTGGCGAATCCACGCTAGGAGTAGACGAACATGGGTATTTTGGATGATTTTGCGCCAGATGTTGATTTCAACGAACTGGGTGAAGACGGCCCGGGCGTTGAAACCAGCAAGTCGGAAGTCGTTGCGGAAGTCATTGCTGAAGTTGCTGAACCGGCCGAAGTTGAGACGCCTGCGGAAGTCGACCACGAGCCACCGGAGCCGGTAAAACCGCCAAAAGGTTTCGTGCCGCACGGCGCGCTTGCCGAGGCGCGGGCCAAGGCGCGCGAAGAAAAGGAACGGTTCGACCAGGAACGGCGCGAATCGGCGGAACGCTACGCCAAGCTTGAGGCGCGCATCGAGGCGATGGCGAATCCGCCAAAGCCGGTCCCGACGTTCGAGGAAAATCCGGCCGAGAATTTGCGGGCGGAGACGGAAAGCATCCGCAAGAAGTTCGAGCCTGTGCAAGCCGAATTGGACCAGTTCCGTCAACAACAGGAAATGCAGAAGCTCGAAGGCCGGATTTCTGCCGCCGTCACGCAGAGCGAACAGGCGTTTGTCGCGGAGAACCCAGACTACTACGACGCAATCGCGCACTTCCAACGCGTGCAGAACGCCAACCTTGAAGTCATGGGCATGACGGACCCGGCGCAACGCGCGCAGACGATGCGGCGCAACGTGTTTGAAATGTCGGCGCGCGCATTGCACGCAGGACAATCGCCGGCTGAATTGGCCTTCAAAATGGCGACTATCCAGGGGTACGTGCGGAATGCCGACCCACAGGTCGCGGACTCCGCAAAGACTATCGCCAACGCCAACAAGGGTCAGGTGGCGACGCCCAGCATGCCCAGGGGCGGAAAGTCTGAGCCGAAAACCACGTTCAACCTGGGCGACCTGGAAAACATGGATGAAAACGACGTGGAAATGCTCATGTCCGACCCCGCAAAGTGGGATGCATTCATGCGATCGGCAAAATAACGTTATGCATTGACAATAATCTATCGTTCAGTTATAAATCATACAGTAATACCATTGGTAACTAACTGAACGATGGTCGTCCAAGTGACGTAAAAAGGCCATAGAGCGGACGCAAGGTCCGTTTCGTAGTCGTCCCGCGTGAAGGGCGAGTTCGCCGGTTCCAGCGATAGAGGAACAGCAACTCACCCTAATTCACGAAAGGAAACGACATGGCAGTTACATCCTACGGCACCAATGCGCCGAACGTAGTAAAACTGTTTTCGCGGAAACTGTTTCGCGAGGCATTGAAGACCACGAAGCTTGCGCCATTCATGGGCGAAGGTTCAGGCAACCTGATTCAAGTCATGACCGACACCAACAAGGGGCCGGGTGACAAGATTACTTTCCAACTGCGCATGCAACTCAACGGCGCAGGAACTGCGGGTGACGGCACGCTGGAAGGCAACGAAGAAGCGTTGACGGTTTACACCGACAGTTTCGTTATCGACCAGTTGCGCCATGCTGTTCGCAGCGGTGGCAAGATGAGCGATCAACGGATTCCGTTTTCGGTGCGCGAGGAAGCTCGCCTGGGCCTTACTGACTGGTGGGCCGACCGTCTCGATCAAGTGCTGATCAACCAGATAACTGGTGCAACGCAATCCGATCTGCGCTATGCCGGCAACAACGCCACAATTGCGCCGTCCTCGACTCGTGTGGTTTACCCGCTGGCAAACGAAGCATCGGAAGCCTCGATTTCGACGTCCTCGACGTTTTCGCTTTTCCAGGTCGACAAGGCCGTTGCCCGTGCGAAAACCATGACGCCAGTCATGCGCCCGATCAACAAGGACGGCTACGATTATGTGGCGTTCATTCATCCCTTCCAGACCCTCGCTCTGCGGCAATCTGCGGGTGTGGCTGGTTCGTGGGGTGACATTACTCGCGCCATGCTGCAGGGCGGACAGTCACTTGACCGGAACATGTACGGAAACGGCGCCCTTGGCATCTTCAACCGCACGCTGCTTGTCGAAGACGCACGCATGCCGCTAATCACCACCATGTCAAGTGGCACGGGTCGCCGCGCGGTTCTGTGTGGCGCTCAAGCGGCGGTGCTTGCGGTGGGACAGAATTACAGCACGGAAAAAATGTCCTGGGTTGAGGAACTGTTCGACTACGAAAATCAACTCGGCGTTGCTGCCGGTTGCATTTTTGGCGCGAAGAAGTCTGTTTTCAACTCGATCGATCTTGCGACGATCACCATGCCTTCCACCACTAACGAATAAGGAGTGATGAATAATGGCAACTTACACCGCTTCTGCGTTCAATGCTCAACCGAAGGCCCTGCATCGTGGTGTCCAAGCGATATCCGGCACGTTTCGCGTTGCCACTTTAAGCAGCTTGGGCGACGTGATCTTTTTGGCGAAACTCCCGCACGGCGCGCGCTTCGTCGCAATCGAATGCGATCACTCGACCAATTCATCGGCGCTTGGCTTGTCCTACGGGCTTGCATCAGGTGGGCCGGGCGGCAGTGCAACGCACTCGCTGTACATCGCGAACGGCGCGCAGGCAACAATCTTGCGCAAGACCGTGATAGGCAATCCGCCAGACGTTTCCTGTTCCGATCTGGACCCGAATCGTTTCGGCATTTTGTCGGCGAAGGTTGATTCGGGAACGATGACGACCTCGCTGGTCATCAACTTCAACTACTCGTACCGATTGGACGGGCCGGAAGTTTAACCGAACACCCGGCCCCTTCGGGGGCCGGTTTTACATGGGGGATAAATGATCGATATTGATCAGGCCATAATTCATCACGAACGCGGCCAACTCGGCGAAGCTGAGGCAATCTACATTCAGGCGTTAAATCAGGACTTCGATAATACGAAAGTCCTTTTTTACTACGGCACGCTGTTGATGCAACAAGGCAAGTATGGGTTTGCATCCAACGTATTGCGCATGTCGTTACGCGATGACGAAGACAACACGAGCGTCTACCAAAACCTTGCCAATTGCTACAAGGGCGAGAACCGCGAGAAAGAGTGCGAAGAAATACTCATGTTGGCGCTGGCGCAAAAGCCTAACGCCGAACTTTGGGCATCTCTCGGCAATCTTCACATCAATGCGGGAACGCCGGAAAAGGCGCTGGAGTACTACCGCAAAGGACTCGATCTAGACCCGCAAAACGACTTGATCAAGTTTCACATGGGGCTGGCGAACCTGGAGCGCGGCGACTATCCGGCAGGGTGGGCGGGCTACGAACACGGCTTCCGCGCTGGAAACCGCGTGACACGCGACTATCGCGGACTGCCAGTGTGGGACGGCACGCCGGGGATGCGGGTGATTGTTTGGGGTGAGCAGGGCATTGGTGATGAAATCCTGTTTGCGTCCTGCATTCATGACGCCATACACATCTGCAAGAAGGTTATTTTTGACTGCCATCCGCGATTGCTGAAAATTTTCAAGCACTCGTTCGGCATCGAATGCCACGGCACGCGCAAGAATCAGGTGCTGGACTGGTACAAACCTGAAGTGGCCGACGCGCACTGCTCTATCACGATGTTAGCCAAGCTATTCCGGAACGATCGCGCCGAATTCCCACGCACGCCTTACCTGAAATGTTCTTGGAAAGACATTGCCAGGCATCGCAGGGCGGGGGATGGTCGTCTTCGCGTGGGCCTGTCCTGGACTGGCGGCGTAAAGCAGACGAGGCGCGATCTTCGATCTATGTCGCTGGAAGTTTTGCGGCCAATCATCGACCAGAATTGCGACTTCTATTCGCTGCAGTACACGCCTGAATCGGCGCGTGAAGTGTGCGAGTTTGAGGAAAGCACGGGCATCAGGATCAAACATTTCCCTGGCTTGGTCGAGTGCAAAGACTACGAACCTACGATGAATTTTATCGCGTCGATGGATTTGGTTGTAAGCGTATGCACCACTGCAATTCACGCTGCAGGCGCGGTTGGGGTTCCCTGTTGGATTATGACGCCGGCCAAGGCTGCGTGGCGCTATGGGCTGAAAGGCGAGCGTCACGACTGGTATGGAAGCGTCCGTATGTTCCGCCAGAATCATGGCGAGGACTGGGGGCCGGTAGTGCGACGGATTGCGGACGAACTTGGCATGATGCTTTCTCAACGAAGGGCGGCGGCATGATCAGCGCAGAATACCTTTCCCTGCAAAAGCAGTTGCACGCCACTGGAAAGTATGGCGTGAGCGGGCACAAGTACGCAGGCCTTGTTCACAGCATCATGCGCGACTACAACACATCCGACGTGCTGGACTACGGGTGTGGTCAGCGCAGTCTTGAGCGCGCGCTTGGCGTTGTGATCCGCAACTACGATCCGAGCATTGAGGGGCTGGACAAACGCCCTGAGCCGGCCGATATCGTGGCATGCACGGACGTTCTGGAACACATCGAGCCGGCGCATCTGGATGCCGTGCTGGATGACCTGCAGCGGCTGGTGAAGAAGGCTGGGCTGTTCGTTGTATTCACGCAGCCCGCAATGAAGGTTCTAGCGGATGGGCGTAATGCGCATCTGATACAAGAGAAAATGGATTGGTGGATGCCGAAGCTTAAGCAACGGTTTTACGTGGTGTGGCACCAGGAACACGAGCAACAATTTGCCGTGATTGTCGGCGCGCTGAAGTCGAACATGGAGATGACATGATCCGCATATTCATTGGCTTTGACGCAAAGGAAACGGTTGCCTATCATGTACTGTCGCACTCCATTCTTGCGCGTGCATCGGTTCCGGTATCCATCACGCCGCTGAACCGGGCCAACATGGAGAGTTTCTACACGCGGCCGCGCGGCGAGTACGACTCCACCGATTTCAGCAACAGTCGCTTCCTTGTGCCGTTTCTCTGCGATTACCAGGGTTGGGCTATTTTCATGGACTGCGACATGCTGTGTCTTGGCGACATGGCGGAATTTGTCGGCTATGCGATTGACCACTACGGCACGTCGGTACGCTGCGTGCAACACAACTACACGCCCAAAGAGGACACCAAATTTCTTGGCGCCGTGCAGACGCGCTACAAGATGAAAAACTGGTCAAGCGTGATGTTGTTCAACAACAAAATGTGCCAGCGTCTGACGCTTGACTACGTTAACACGACGGCAGGGCTTGACCTTCATCAATTCAAGTGGACGGAAGAGCATCGTGTGCGCGAACTGCCTTCTGGTTGGAATCATCTGGTTGGCGAGGACAATCAAACCAGCAACCCAAAGTTGATTCACTTCACCAAGGGTACGCCATGTTTTCAGGGATATTCCGAGCAGCCATATGCTGATCTGTGGTGGAAGGAATGGGGGGAAATGACGTCATGTGCGAGTCCGGCAAAACATGATCAAGTCAATCAAGGGGCGCCAAGCCATGCGTAGACGACAAATTTTCGCAGCGATGAATGCTGCAACTAACGGCGGGTTGCCGGTGCCTCAGGAGTCAATATATGAAGATGCCAAAAGGGAAGAAGCCAAAGCCGCCGAAAAAGTATTGACGGCTGATCGCACTGTCGGGCAGTGCCGCGTCTGCGGGAAAATCATCGGACGCGGCCTGCACATGCACGAGAGACACTGTAAAGACAGGTAATGCCAAACTATACGTATGTGAACCTGCAAACGCGCGTTGCCGACGAGATTAACGACTCGTCGGCTGGAAGCGTTTCGACGGCGCAAGTGAAGAAGGCGATTATTTCGGCGATCGAGTATTACGAAGGCCAGCGCAATTGGTTTGGTGAGGCGATTACACGATCGGGCGTGACGGTTGCCGGGTTCCCTGCGGTGGCGATGCCGAGTGATGCTGTGTTTCTTGACAAGATGCAATTGTCCGCTGTGACGTCGATCACCGCGACGACGAACACCAACACGCTGCTAACTGCGTGCAGCAACACGGTATTCAGTGTTGGTCAGTTTCTGATTGGCACCGGCATACCTGACAGCACACTGATCAAATCGATTGATTCTTCCTCGCAAATCACGATGGGCGATGTTACAGGCGCTTCCGTCAATGCGACATCATCGACTGTTGGGGCGACCATTCGCGTAGTTCAAGCCCCGCGTTACGATATTGAACCGATTTCCTATCAGCAATATTCCGGGTATCAGGGGCAGACCGGATCGACTGGGCAGCCTTCGCAGTATTGCTACTATCAGGATCGGCTGTATTTGTACCCGACGCCGGGTAGCGTGTACGCGCTGATGTTCTGGTACATAAAGCGGTTGCCCGCGCTATCCGCTGATGGCGACACAAACGGCTGGACGAATTTTGCAGAGCCGGTGATTCGGAATCGCGCGAAGTGGGATATTTTCCTCAACTTGCTGCGGAACATGAAACTTGCGCAGGCCGCGAAGGCGCAGGAGACGGATGCGATGGATGCGTTGGAAACCGAACACGTTCAGCGCAACACAACGGGGCGCTTGCGAGCGCGGTATCTGTGAAATACATAGCGCTTTGCCTTCTGCTTGCCGGTTGCTCTGGTGGCCCGTCGGTTCGCTGGATGACGTGGAATGCGGGTCCGGATGCGGACATTGCGTGCGCGACCAATCCCCATAGTGCTAGCTGCCTGACCTGGAGCAGGTAATGCCGACAAAGCGCATTTCCCTGGGCGGGTCTCTGATACGGCGAGTTGGTAATGGCGGATATGCGACACCTACCAAGGATCAGAAATTCATCAATTGCTTTCCGCAAGTCGTTAACGAGAAGGGCGATTTTTACTGCGTCAAGCGAACGGGATTTCTTGCCAATTACGGCGTGGCGTTTGTCGGTGCCGTTACTCATGGGGCAATGAACTGGACGGGATCATCCAGGGCTTCGCCTGTGTTCGCGTTTACGGATACGACTACGCTTCGAATAGCGCAAATGGACCAAGGCCAAACGTTTAAGGTGGGCGACGACATTACGGGGACCATAGCTCACAGTATTGGGCCTGCAGCGAGATTCTCGGAAACCAAAATCACCAATGTGCCGAACCTTGTTGTTATGGCGCGCAAGGATGCCGACTACGTTCATCATGCATGGTTCATCGAGGAAAAAGGCACGGCATGGACAGAAATTACCAGTGCAAATTTTGTTCCTAACATCAACTTGGGGACGGTTACGGGGTCGGTTAACGTATCGGGCGTTTTGACGACCACGGTTAGTTCTACGGCCACAAATCTACCGGTAGGCACACGCATAGCCGGGAACGGCATGGTGACGTATTTAAGTATTGCGGAGAACCTCTCGGCAGTCGCTGGAATAGGCACTTACCAGACTAGCCATGCTGGGTTTGCGTTGTCGTCGCGCGTGATTACAGCCTACAACAACTGGCTTGTCGGGAACATGGTTCACATGGACGGGTATGCGTTCGTGATGGACAAGAATGGGCGCATCTACAACAGCGACTTGAACACGCTTACGACGTGGGCTTCCACGTCTTTCCTTGAGTCGCAGGTGTACCCGGATAACGGCGTGGGATTGGCGCGCATCAAGGATTTGGTAATCGCCATCAGTTCGTCAAGCATAGAGTTTTTCCGAAACAGCGGGAACGCGACGGGTTCTGTTCTCACGCGGATTGCCTCGGCGGCGAAACGTGTTGGCGGTCGTCAAGAGTACATTTTAAACCTCGACACCTACGAATCGATTCGCGTTGTGAATGATGACGTGTACTTCATCGGCACGTCACCGGATTCATCGGCGACGGGTGTTTTCAGGATCAGGGGAGGAGACGTTACTCGCATTTCAAATCAGATGATTGACACAGCATTAATTTATCCTTATTTTTGGGGATTTGCCGGCGTCATTCAAATGTATCAGATGAATCACCTCATCTTGGCAACATCTGATGCCAACTACACCAATGAAAACTATTGCTACTGTATTGAAACGGGTAACTGGTGGATACTTAACACAGCCACAACCGTCACGAAACTTCGATCCTGCGCAGGCGGTGGCCCCTTTCCGTATTCATACCTGAACTTTACCGGGGCTTTACTGGCAGCGGCTCCAGCCCCGTCATTCGTAGACGTTAGCACTCCCTACACCATGACCGTGCAAACTGAAACAATGGATTTCGGCACGGACGATTTGAAAGAGTTCCGTTCGTTGCGATTGATTGCCGACACGCAGACGGTGGCGGGGAATCTGACGGTATCGTTTTCCAACGATGATTTCGCGTCATTCAGCACACCCAAAAATATCAACATGACATTGCAGCAAAAGAAGCTCGAAGCCGGCCTCGGATGGGGGCGACAACGGTCATTCAAATTGGAGGAAACGGTTAATCGTCCGTGCCGCATCAAGTTCATGGACGTTACGTGGGATGTCTCCGAATAATGAACGCCGAACTTGTCAACACTTACGGCTTTGCAAACCGCGATCTGCTCGACCAGGACACGTACCAACTTCGCACGCAGGCCGATGTGGCATTTGCCACGCAGTTCAGCGTGACGCTGGTGGGGACGGGCAGTTACACGATGCGATGGCGCGACGTGGGAAAGGCGTGTCAGTTCGAGTGCGAATTTTCCTCGACGACGACGATTGCAAGTACTGCGGGGACGTCATATTTCCTTCTGCCACTGCGGTCGTACAACGCATCGAATCTCGCCTTCGGCAAAGGCGGCCTGGCGCAAATGAACAATCTCACGACGAACGTGGCGACGGGGTTGTGTTCGATCAATTTGGTAAATGGGCGCTGTTACTTGCCGGCACTGGTGGCGAGCGGCAACACGTTTCAAGTAGCGGGTTGGTACCCGATAGGATGACATGATGCGAAGTTTCTACGATCCCAACACATGGAAAAATGTTGACGCCACAAAGGTTACGACAAATCCGGGGTACAACACCAACTGGAGCGAGAACGGCGGTGATGGCAACGTGCCGGAAAGTCATTGGCTTGGTGACGCTGGCAGCATGCAATCGCTTGGCGACGAGTGGGGTACAACTACTTGGGTTGCGCCTACGGGAACATCGGTCAAGCAGGGTGACGGCACGCAGGCTTACATTGACCAGTACTACTTTAACCCGCAACTCACGCAGTACCTGAAGTCATTGCAGGGCCAGGGATACAAGGCGGAGGATTTTGAAGGCGCGATGAATTCGTACTATGGGAAAAGCGGGTCGAATTCTATTGATCGCAGTTGGTGGGGTGACGATGCGCTACTCCGGGCCTTCGGAACCGGCTTCGATACGCAGGGAAAGAATACCAGTTGGGGGAATTACTTCAACGCTGGTCGTGAGCAGACGCGGCAAAAGCAACTCGGCGAAAATCTGACTGCGGACCAACAGAGGGGCGGAAGCGATTTAGAGGACATTATGGCCGCGCTGACGGTGGTTGGCGCGGGGTTCGGTGCAAGTTCGCTTTTCAGCGGTTTGGGCGCCGCAGGTGCGGGTGCAGGCGCAGGTGCAGGCGCAGGTGCAGGCCTTGGTGCCGGTGGATCAGCGCTTGCCGGGGCCGGGTCGTTTGAGGCTGGTCTTGCCGGCTTAGGCTCATGGGGCGGCGGACAGGCTGGACTGGGTATAGCGTCGTCGCTTGGTGGTGTGCCGGGTAGTGTTTTGGGCGGCTTGGGATCATTCAATGCTGGATTATCAGCTAGCGCGCTTGGTGGCATTGCTGGGGCGGGCGCATTGAGCGCAGGTGTTGGCACAGGCGGAATTGGATCGCTTGGCGGCACAGACATTATCGCCAGTGGTACCGGTGGCGGATCAGGCGGAGGTAATGCAATGGACTGGACAGACTTTTTCCCTGGCGGATCGGGCGATGCCGGACTGCCTTTTGATGCCAGCAACTTCCCCGGCTTCCCCGGCTTCGATCCTACCGGCGGATTCAACACGGGTGGAAGCGATTGGGCGACCGGAAACCCAACGGGGCCGATTGAAGGACTCCCGAGCGGTGGCGGCGGGCTGATTAATCAGATTCAATCCATGCTCGGAAGCGGCAAGAATATCCCTGCGAGTCTGCTCAAATCGCTATTGGGTACGGGTGACGCGCAATCGGCGGGCCTGGCAAAGCTGCTAGGTACCGGAGTGGGCGGGTTGCTCGACTACAAATCGACGCAGGAAAAGAACGAATTCCTGAAGAAGCAGTTTGATGCCGGCCAACCTTACCGCGATCGCGCCAATGCGGCGATGCAACCTGGGTTCGACATCAACTCGATTCCAGGCTACAAAGCGAGCATGGATACGGCCGCTGAAACGTACTTGCGGAAACTGTCGGCAACCGGCGGCAATCCGGCCGGCATCGGCGCCGCGCCAAGCCAGACGCAAGCCTATCTGATGGGCAATGTTGGTTTGCCGGCGTGGCAGAATTACTTCAACTCAAACAGCAACGCGGGTGGGCTGTCGAATCTTGCTACAGGGTCATTCAACGGGTTGTCGCAGAACGCGGGGGCCGAATACGGGTCATTGGGAGCGACGGCAAACAAGATGATGAACTCTGATTCGGAAACCGACTACAGGAAAATTATGCGCAGCATGTACGGACTGGCGTAAGGGGGCATCATGGGTGCATTTTGGGATGCGTGGGACAAGCAGAACGCGGTTCGCGATCAACGCGGGATGGCTGGTTTGCAGCAGGCGCAGGGGCTTGCCGGGTTGATGAGGCAGGCGCAATCCGAGCAGGAGATGCAGAGGGTTCGCGGGTTGCTGTCCGACACGTCATTGTCGCCAGAGGCTCGTGCTCAGGGGTTGATGCAACTCGGGCCTACGGGGATCAAGCTGGCGGGCGATCTTGCCTCGATGCAAGAACAGCAGGCCCGGGCGGGGAAACTGAAGGCGGAACAGGACTTCAACCGGGATGTAGCGCCGAAGTTCATGCAAGTTGCGCAGCCGGCGGTGACTGGCAATATGACGCCTACCGGTGGCATGATGGGCTTTCAGTCGGGCGAGGCGGAAGATGGTGGGAATCAGGGGTTGATACCGGCAAGTTCAGGTGGGTTGGATTACAACGGGCTGATCGAGGCGAAGGCGGCGGCTGGACTTTTGAATCCTGAAACGGTAGCGAACCACCAGGCGCAACAACTCGAACGCACGGCGGCGCGACAAGACAGAACGCAGTCGGTTGGTTTGCAAATTGCGGCTGCGAATCAGAGAGCGCAAGACGCTGCCGAATGGCGGAAAGAAATGGCGCAAACACGGGATGACAATCAAAAAGAAAATATTCGTTTGGCGGCATCGTTGCGGCAATCGGCGCAGGGGCCTCGCGTTACGCCATATTCTGACATTGCAAAACTGGAATCCGATGTCAAGAATGGGTTGATATCAAGGGATCAGGCTGATGTGGCGCTGAAGTCGCTGACGGCCAAGAAGGAATTCACGTTCAGCAAGGATCAATTCACGCAGGCCAGAAATTTGCGCAGTGAGTACGAAAAACATCCGGAAGTGGTCAAGGCAAACGCGCTTGAGGTAAAGGTCCGGCCCATTGCGGAGTACATGCTCTCGTTGAAATCGGGTAATCCGGTTTCGCCTGCTGCGGATATGGGCATTGCGAAAACCTATCTAGGCGCGTTGACCGGGAAAGGCGACAACATCACAAACATGGATACCAAGGCGTTGGCTAAGTTGCCGGAGTTGGCAAGCATGGGAGACGGCGGACGAGTGGGGACTTCTCTGAAATCGTTTTTTGGTGGAGCGCAACTTGACACCAGCACACGGCAAGAGATGGTGAACGCAATCCGAAGCCGGTACAAAACGCTCGATGACTTTCGCGGGAAGGTCAAGAAAGACAAGGTGACGATAGGGGGACGGCACAACCTGACCGAAGATTTAATCTTCGCAACGGAGTAAGCAATGGCGAAATCAACGCTTGAACTGCTGGACGAGGCGATGATCGATACCAAGCCCGTTGGTAAGGCTCGTGTCGGCACTGGTGCTTATGTAGCCAATGCGGGATTGGCGGGATTGATGGACACCATTGGCATGATTGCGGACACTCCTGCTCGTGGGTTTCAACTTGCAAAAGCTGCGGGCAGCATGCCGGTGAACATGATTGCACGGCAGATTCCAGGTGTGCGAAAAGATTTTGGATTGCTTGATGTGAATATCGATGCAACGAATATCGGAACGAACGCGCTAAAGCAGTCGGTTGGTGTGGACGAATCGATGGTTGCGCCCGATGAAACGACGCGATACCTCGGCGCTGCGGCACGAGGGGCTGGTGGCTCCATTGCCGGTGGCGGTGTCGGCGCTGGTGTAAAGGGATTGCTTGCCAATGCTGCCAAAAATTCGGCAGTCGGCGGCGTGGCCGGTCTTGGCGCTGCGGGCGGTGGTGACGCGATGAAGGCCGCTGGAGGCCCGGAATGGGTTGGTCAGGTGGCGGGTGGATTACTCGGCGGCGTCGGTGCTGCGTCGTTCGGAACGCCGGCCATGGCCGCGTATCGCCTGGCGACCCAGGGGCCTGGCGCGATTGCAGGTGCTCCCGGCAATCTCTCGGGGGCAGCCGACAAGGCTCGACCGCTTGCATCCCGGATCATCAACAGGCAAGTTGAAGACGCTGTTTCCGGTACGCCGAACGCTGCCGCCAATATCGCAGAGGCGCAGGGGCTTGCAGCGAAGATACCTGGCTTTGTGCCATCGGTAGCGGAAATGTCGGGTTCGCCCGGGCTTGCCGGGATGCAGGCGCGCTACGCTAAGCTGACGCCCAAAAACCTGAACGAAGAACTTGGGCGTGTCGAGGCAAACAGGTTGGCGGTACAGTCGTACTACGACCGCGTGGCTCCTGCGGCGGGGCGAGCGGACACCGTTCGCGCCACGATTGAACGCACGTTGACGGCCGAACAAAAGGCGATTAACGACCAACTAGCGAAGCTTGGCGGGTCATTGCCTCGCGCCGATCTGGTTGGGCAGGGCGATCGCATGTCGCAGATTGCCGCAGCGGAGAAGGCTGCAGCGCAGCCGGGTGTGACGGCGGCGTATCGTCAAGCTTTCGATGCTGCACCCGATTCTGTGATCTCGACGGCTCCGATTGTTGCCAAGGTTGAGGAAATTCTTGGACAGTCGTTGTCGCAGATCAAGCCGGAATCTGCACCTAACACTGTGCGCCTGTTGAAATCGTACCTTGGTGGCGATAAGCCCGCCGGCATGCAGGCAGAAATGAACTCGCTTGCGAATCCCACTGCTGCGGCCGGCAGGAACACATTGACGCTTGAGCAGGCAGATGCATTGCGGAAAGCTGTGAATGCTGATTTTGCCGCAGCGAAGGCGTCCAGCGACCCTATGGCGGCAACGCGCCTGATGAACATCAAGCAACTGCACGGCACAATTGATGACGTTGTAAATGGATCGTCAATTTCGAGTGCTGCAAAAGGGCTGTATTCGGGTGCGCTCGCCAAATATCGGACGGAATTTGCGCCGAGATTCAAAGAGGGTGTGAACAAGCAGATGTTCACGTCCACTTCGTTGAACGAACCACGCATCCTGGCCGACAAGTTCATGTCGGAATATTTCAAGCCGGACCAGATGGCGGGCGGCACGCGGGCGCAGAATTTCACGCAGTTGTTCGGCGCAAACGCCGAGGCAAAGTCGCTTACCAGGCAGGGCATACTAGACCGATTCCGCAACGACGCAGTTGACCCTGTAACCGGGGCCTTGAAGTCTGCCGATGCCGCGCGGTTCATGGACAAATACGGGCGCACGCTGGAGACATTTAAATCGAACGGCGTGAATGCCTTGGACGATATCAAGGCACTGGCCGCGCAGGCCGGGAAAATTGAGGTGTCCGCGCAGAAATTGGCGGATGTTGCCAAGTCATTGCGCTACGAATCAATCGATAAACTCTCGGATGCCGCGCTTGGGTCGGAAAAGGTGATGGGAAATATTGTCAGTCGATTGGATCGTGATGGGAAAGACGCGTTTTCCCGCATGCTCATGGACAAGGCGTTAGCGTCTGGTTCGTCTCTCGATGATTTCCTGAGCAAGAACAAAGAGACGCTGAAAATTGCAGTCAGGCCGGGACACCTGAATGACATTCAAGACGTTTCCAAGGCGCTCGAAATCACCGGCCGATCGCACATGAACGCCGGCGCCGGCTCTACGGGTACCGATCCACTCAAAAAGGCCACGGGTGTTTCGATGGCAACCGTTTGGAGCCAGTACCGGGCTGTCAGTGGCGGGCGTCAAGGATTGGTAACGATGGGGTTCAACCTTGCCGCGCCGGTCATGACCAAATTAGGGCAAACCAATTTCGATGACATTATGAAAGCCGCATTGCATGATCCCAAGATGGCGGAGAACCTGAAAAACTTGTTGAACGCGCAAACGGCATCGGGCGCGACGGCTTCTGCAAATGCACTGATGCGCGGATTGAAAAATGCGGCTGTTGTTGGCAAGGCATCGGCGTGGCCGTTGACAAAGGTCGTTTTTGGCGGCGACAGTTACCTCCCAAATTTGAAGCGCACCATACCCGCAACTAACGCGGTGATGCAAGAGCAAGAGCAGCAGTAGTAGCATTCATGCCATTGAGAGCGACCACGATGACCACCGGATCGACGGCAACTGAGGCAGCGACGGCCAGCGCAGGCGTGGCAATTACGGTTGCCGGGTCGATATTGGGGATGGACTACGACGCCATTCTGGCCGGCTTCGTGGGTGCGTTGGTGGCGCAGACCCTGGTGCGCGACCAGGTGCCGGTCGAATGGTCGGCTTGGCGACGCTACGTGCAGGGCTTCGTCCAACTTGTTGCCGCCGGTCTCCTGGCCGGCCTACTCTCGCCGGTAGCCGAGTCGATCCTTGCCGGCATGCTGCCGTCGCGGGTACCGGTGCAGGCTCTGCACATAGCCACTGCGGCTATCATCGGCATGATCGCGCCGGTTGTCGTCCCAATCCTGCGAGGCATGGTGCAAAAACTCGCGGAGCGCACATGACCTACGTGATGATAGCCCTTGGATTCGCGGGATTGGTGGGGTGCTACGAACTGGCGACCCGGATGAGTTGGCGCACACGGCACGGCATCAGGCTCGCGGTGATCGTGATTGGCGCCGGCTGCACGCTGGTCATGCTCGGCGAGGATCGATACGCGCTACTCGCCCTATTGGTCGGCTGCGGGCTGTACCGGATATGCGACACCCGCGCAGCGGATTGGTATGCCGATAGCCGCGCCCACCGCCCGGTTGGCTTTGGCGACATCGCCGCCAAAAATCTGGATAGAATGTGCATCTGTAAGTCGTGCAGTGAGGTGGTGAAATGAGACCGTCTGAAGCATGCTACGCCCTGATCAAGCATTTCGAGGGGTGCAAGTTGACCGCCTACCCAGACCCTGGCACCGGAGGCTCTCCGTGGACCATCGGATACGGGCATACCGGGCCAGATGTTCATCCCGGACTGACCATCACGCAGGCCTTCGCGGACGCCTACCTACTCAAGGACGTGCAGCATGCTGTGGACGCCACCGATGCGGCGGTGACGCTTGCCGCGCCGATGTTCAAGCAAGGCATGTTCGATGCCTGCGTTTCGCTTGCGTTCAACATCGGGCCAGGTAACCCGCGTCGCCACGGTATTTTCAAGTTGCGCACTGGAATGCCGTCGACGTTCCTGCGCAAACTAAACGCGGGTGACACCCTTGGGGCGGCGCAGGCGATACTGTCGTGGAACCGTTCCGGCGGGAATGTCATGGCCGGCCTGGTGCGACGGCGCGCGGCGGAACAGTCGCTGTTTTTGTCGTAGGTTGCGGAGGCACGACTCGAACGTGCGACCTCGGCATAACTTAACCCGCTCTACCCACTGAGCTACTCCGCGACCCGCGACAAATGATAGCATGACCCCGCTACTAACGTTGATCCCGATGCCGTACAGGCTCGTGGCGCTCGCATTCCTGGCAGCCGCAGTCTACGGTACCGGATGGGTGCGCGGATCGAGCCACGAGGCTGCAAAGCGCGATGCCATCGAACTGCGCATGTCTGTGCAAATTGAATCGCTCACGAACGGCGTGACTGAGCAGAATCGGGCCGTGCGCGAGTTGGCGATTGCGGGACAATCCCGCGTCGATGCAAGTCGTCGAGCAGTTCAAAAAGCAGCCACGCGCGTAAATTCTTTGACCGCTGACCTGCGGGCTCTGCATGCATATACTCGGCCGGTCGGGATGGACCAGTGCGAAGCGGCTCAAGCGATCGTGGAAGCGGATAATGCTTCTCAATAGACCATTCCTCCTGTTCCTGCTTCTGCTCCCGCTCGTTCTGGGGGGGTGCGCAACGCAAGAGCGTGTAACGACCGTCAGTGTTCCAGTGGCGCAGAGATGTGCTGTAGGCGAGCGCGTGGTGCCTCCCGAAAACGAGTACGGGCGCATGCCACCACCACGGCAAATTGACGCCGCCATCATCGCTCTCAAAGCTGATCGCGCCAGATGGAGCAAAGCATTCGCCGAATTGGCTGCAGCTACCGCTGGCTGTTGGTAGCGTCATCTCGGCACCATAGGCAGTGGCATCCAGTGGGATGGGCTGCTCGTGCGAAGCCATTCGCGGCCCCAAGAAGGTTCTCTATCATTCCCCCAATATGGGCGGGGTATCACCGCATATTTGTCGGTCCGCCAGAATCCGACAACGACCAGATGCGGATATTCGTATAGCAAGATGATGCGAACGTCTTTCGGCGCGGTTTTCATCGGATGCCAGGTCATGGGAAGCGCTTGAATTTTGCGTGCGTTCATTTTGCATCTCCTGCGCTATCGCCTATCGCGTGGCTTGCCCGTGTGGGTGGTGAATACTTCCGGTCAACAGTCTCAGTGCACGTACTGTCATCTGTCTCGATGGTGAACGTGATCTTCACCCTGTAGATTAGAGCTAGGTGGTTAACCACCGAGCTTACTACCTCATAGGCTGATGGCGGCGGTTCGTAAAACATGGTCATGGCCGGTCCGCCAGGTACTTGCGGATGCGTTGCAGCAAATCATCTCGTTGCCTAAGCGCATAGCCATAAAGGCCGGACCGCCAATGCGTATCGGTTTCGTGTTGGGC
>Ga0163151_10002686_pt1 | contig 26987 bp, 17 predicted proteins | sample OliLakLV19MP5IB2_FD_145596 | JGI IMG/M metagenome (GOLD analysis project Ga0163151, IMG submission 145596) | Freshwater microbial mat bacterial communities from Lake Vanda, McMurdo Dry Valleys, Antarctica - Oligotrophic Lake LV.19.MP5.IB-2 | ecosystem: Environmental > Aquatic > Freshwater >...
GTGCCGCATCAAGTATTCGTATGCATCGCCCAGAATATCATCTCCTTCAGCGCGGTTGCTTCTGAAATCCAAGGCCGGGTTTTCAAAAATGGCGATCAGGTTGGTAAGCTTCTTCACCATGTCTGCCCCGCTGCCCAACTTGTCCGGGTTGTTGAAATCCGGCATCTCTGACAACTTATTTGCCTCTGCCAGCGGCCCAATCACCCGTTTGTTGATCAAATCTCCAATGTCAGGATTGCCTTTCAGGGCGACCATATCCTGAAAACTGGCTCCTTCGGGTATCTTGATGGGCGCGTAAGCTTGTCCGGCGTATCGGTCGCTGATGTACTTGACGAAGAGCATTACCAGCACATAGTCTTTGTACTGGGAGGCATCCATTCCGCCGCGTAGCTCGTCGCAACTTGCCCAGAGGGAGGAGTAGAGTTCTGATTTTTTGATTGCCATGGGTGGGATTGGGTCTGAATCGGAGTGGTTTAGGTTTGGTGTTTGATGATGGACAAATGTAGGAAGAAACCCGTGTCTTTAAGCATGTGGCAAAGACAGGGGCTGTTTTCGGGGTTGAGGTTTGGGCTATTTTTCTTTAACTCTACGCAAGTCTGCATACCCAGTTTACGCCACCACACCCATGCACGCAACCTGGCGGCAGCCCCAGCACTGTGCCCTCAAAAGCAATCAAGATCCGGCCATTGCATTGGGTCTCCGACTATCGGACATTTTTGAAACGAGACCTATAAGGTTTTTAAAAACCTTATAGGTCTTATGGCAGAATCGAAAATGCCCATTGGCAGTGCGCTCGCCTCACGCTGAAGATGGACAAATTTTAAAAATTTGTCAAATTTCAAGCGATTGCTTTTGACCGATGGGGGGTATTGAAAAAGTTGATGCCGTGTGGAATGCCGTTGGCGGATGGATAGACCCAGGGAGCGGCATAGCCTTCTTTAGGATCCTGGACGGTAATACTGAGCGTATTCAAATCTATGTCAACTGCCGGGTGCACCCCCTACACCTGAAGGGGGTGCACCCGGCAGTTGACACAGATTTCTGAATACTCCCAAAAAGAAGGCCTGTAAACGAAAAAAGGTATCCCCCCCCTACAACTTCTCCTTCAAATACACCCCCGTATAACTCCCCTCCACCTTCACCAACCCCTCTGGCGTTCCCTCAAAGACCAGGCCCCCGCCTTCTTTCCCACCTTCCGGCCCAAGGTCAATCACCCAGTCAGCCGATTTGATGACCTCCATGTTGTGTTCCACTACCAGCACCGAGTGGCCTTTTTCCACCAGCGCGTTGATGGCTGTGAGGAGTTTTTGGATATCGTGAAAGTGCAGTCCGGTAGTAGGCTCGTCGAAAATGAAAAAGATGTGGCCGCTTGAATTTTCCCGGATCAGGAAAGAGCCGAGTTTCACACGCTGCGCCTCGCCACCGGAAAGGGTGCTGCTGGATTGACCAAGGTGGACGTAGCCCAAACCCACGTCGAACAGTGGCTGGATTCGGTCTGTTATGTCTTTTTGGCCTTTGAAAAACTCCAGCGCTTCTTCCACGCTGAGGTTCAGCACGTCGAAAATGCTCTTGCCCTTGTACTGCACATCGAGCACTTCCTGACGGAATCTGCGGCCTTTGCACTCCTCGCATTCGAGGTGTACGTCAGCCAAAAACTGCATTTCTATCACTTGTTCGCCTTCGCCTTTGCAGGTCTCGCATCGGCCTCCCTCTACGTTGAAACTGAAGTGTTTGGGTTGAAACCCGCGAATTTTGGAAAGCTGCTGTTTGGCAAAAAGTTCGCGGATATAATCGTAAGCCTTCACATAGGTGACGGGGTTGGAACGGCTGCTTTTACCAATAGGACTTTGGTTGATGAACTCCACACGGGTCACTTTTTTTACGCTGCCCTCTATGCCGTCAAAGGAACCGGGCTGTTTCCCGGCGTTTTCGGGCAAATGCTGCGAGAGCGCAGGGAAAAATATGTCGCGCACGAGGGTGGTTTTTCCCGAACCGCTTACGCCGCTGACCACCGTCAGGCAATGGAGCGGTATGCGCACATCCATGTTTTTTAGGTTGTGCTGGCGCACACCCTTGAGCGTTAAAAATTCCTTTGCCGGGCGACGTGTCGTGGGCGTTTTGATGCTCATCTTCCCCGTCATGTATTGGGTAGTCAGGCTGTTAGGCGCTGCCTTGGCAATGTCTGCATAAGGCCCGGAATACACCACATTGCCGCCGTGTTTACCCGCTTCGGGACCCATATCCACAAGGTAGTCGGCGTTTTCAATAACGGATTCCTCGTGCTCCACCACCACCACGGTATTGCCGAGGTCCCGAAGTTCTTTCAGCACTTTGACCAATCGTCCGGTGTCTCGCGGGTGTAAACCAACGGAAGGTTCGTCGAGCAAATACATCGAAGCCGTGAGGTTGGAGCCAAGCGTTCGGGTGAGGTGAATGCGTTGGGTTTCGCCGCCAGAAAGTGTGCTGGAAATACGGTCGAGCGTTAGATAGCCAAGACCAAGTTCGACCATAAAGCGCAGGCGATTGTTGATTTCCAACAGCAGGCGTTTGGCAATTTGGCGGTCGTAATCGCTAAGTTGTGTAGCAAGGTTTTGAAAAAAAACCAGCACCTCGTCAAGTGGAATTCCCGCCAGTTCGGAGATGTTCTTGCCTACAATTTTTACGCACAGTGCCTCTTGTCGAAGCCTTCCGCCCTCGCAAGTATGGCAGGTGGTTTTGCCACGGTAACGGGCCAGGGTCACACGGTTCTGGATTTTGTAGGTCTGACTTTCCAGTTGTTTGAAAAAAGCATCAATCCCTTCAAAGTATTGATTACCACTCCATAAAAGTTTTTGTTCCGGCTTTGTAAGGGCCTCGTAAGGGGTGTGAACGGGAAAATCAAATTTGTGCGCGTGTTCCAGCAGCATCGTCAATGACTCGCCGAACTTCTCGCCTTTCCAGACAGCGACCGCACCGTCGTACACGGATTTGGTTTTGTCAGGCACTACCTTGTCCAGATCAATGCCGAGCACCCGGCCATAGCCTTCGCAGGTGGGACAAGCCCCGTAGGGATTGTTGTAGTTGAATAATTGCGGGGTGGGTTCCGGAAAGGAGATGCCGTCTAGTTCGAAGCGGTTGTTGTAAGGATGAATGATGAATGATGAATGATGAATACCGGTCTCTCCAACTGCCACATGACACTCCCCCTCACTTTCATAAAACGCTGTGTTCACTGAATCCGACAAACGCATCCAGTCTGACTCCTCCAATTCAGGTGAAAGGACAAAACGGTCAATCAGAAGCCGTAGGTTTTGTTCGTTGAAAAGATAGGCGGCCTGTTTGGTATCGAATCGTTTTTCTACGCCCTCCAGGATATCCTGAATACTGATGGTCTCGTTCCCGAACTGAACCCGTGTGTAGCCTTTTTGCAACAAAAGGTTTAATTCTTGGTCCAGGCTGCGTTCCAGATATTTTTTCGGGAACGGCATGAGCACAAGTCCGCGGGTGCCGTCGGGGAGTTTCTTGATAAAATCAATGACGTCGGACACCTCGTGTTTTTGCACGATTTGCCCGGAAATGGGCGAGTAAAATTTGCCAATGCGGGCGTACAGCAAGCGCAGGAACTCGTACACTTCCGTCATGCTCCCTACCGTACTTCGCGCATTACCAGTAGTGACGCGCTGCTCAATGGCGATGGCCGGGCAAATGCCCCGGATATAATCCACATCGGGTTTTTTCATGCGCCCAAGGAACTGGCGTGCATAACTCGAAAGGCTTTCCACATAGCGTCGCTGGCCCTCGGCGTAAAGCGTGTCCATCGTAATACTCGATTTTCCGGAACCAGAAACACCCGTGACGACCACGAGTTGGTTCTTCGGGATGCTCAAGTCCACATTGCGGAGGTTGTTGGTTCGGGCACCCTTTATGATGATGTGGTTGGGATCAACCAAGTCGTCATTTATTGTTCCTTGCCCTTTGCTTTTGGTCATGCTAAACTGGTTTGAAAGCGCGAAATTCTGAAAAACTTTTTGTTTTTAAAAGGTGGGGTAGAAATCATTCTGCCGCGAAAATTTAAAACCTCATAGGTTTTGAAAACCTATGAGGTTTCGACCTCGACTTTTTGAAAACACCCTACTCAAACATATCCCGCACCCGATCAAAAAACCCCTTCTCTTCCTTGCCCGGAGTGGGTTTCAGGTTTGGCATATCGCGGAGTTTTTCAAGCAGGCGGCGTTCCTCGTCATTGACTTTTTTGGGTGTCCACACATTTACGTGTACAAGTTGGTCGCCACGGCCATAGCTCTGCAATGCGGGCAAACCTTTGTCTTTCAATCGGAAAACCTTGCCCGCTTGGGTGCCAGCAGGGATGGTGATTCGGGCGCGTCCGTCGAGCGTGGGCACGTCTACTTTCGAGCCAAGGGCTGCGTCGGCAAAATTGATGTATAGTTCAAACACCACGTTGCTGCCTTCGCGGGTTAGTTCTTCGTGTGGCGTTTCTTCGATGGCGATGAGTAGGTCGCCGGGCGGGCCACCTTTTGCCCCGGAATTGCCGCGGCCCGACACACTGAGTTGGATGCCCTCGTGTACGCCTGCCGGGATGTCCACGTCAATGGTTTCTTCGCCAAAAACGCGTCCATCGCCCTTGCAAACGTTGCAAGGGGATTTGATGGTCTGCCCAGCTCCGTTGCAAGTAGGACAAGTGATGGCGGTCTGCATCATGCCAAAGGGAGTTTGGCGCACTTGATTGACCGCACCTGCGCCGCGACAAGTGGCGCAAGTGTCCACACTGCTGGCATCTTTTGCGCCAGAACCGCTACAAGTGCTGCAACTGACTTGCTTGCGCACTTTGATCTTTTTATTTACCCCGGTAGCGACTTCTTCGAGGGTCATTTTGACTTTAATGCGGAGGTTACTGCCGCGTTCGCCCTTGGCTCTACCGCCCCGTCCGCCGCGCCCTCGGCCGCCAAAAAACTCGCCAAAAATATCGTCGGTATCAAATCCAAAGCGGCGCAGAATGTCATCCATATCCATGCCCTGAAAACTGCCCCCGGGGCCGCCTGCGCCCATGCCTTCCAAACCTGCGTGACCATAGCGGTCGTATCGGGCTTTTTTATCCCCATCGCTCAGTACATCGTAGGCTTCGGCGGCTTCTTTAAATTTTTCTTCCGCCCCTTTGTCGTCCGGGTTTCGGTCGGGGTGAAGTTCGAGGGCCTTTTTGCGGTAGGCTTTTTTTATATCGTCGGCACTAGCGCTTTTCGCTACGCCCAGCACTTCGTAATAATCGCGTTTTGCCATTGAAATTGGTTAAAAGGATATTGAGAAATTGGGATATTAGGATATTGAACCAATATCTTAATATCCCAATTTATCAATATATTATTTACTTCCCTACCACCACCTTGGCGTGTCGGATAATCTTGCCGCCGAGGGAATAGCCTTGTTCGAGAATGTCTACGATTTTGCCTTTGGTTTCTTCAGTAGGAGCGGGAATTTCAGCCACCGCCTCATGAATGTCGGGGTTGAATTCGTCACCAGCCTCAGCATCGAGCGAAACCAAGCCCTTGCTTTTGAGGGTGTGGGCAATTTTGTGATGAATGAGGGTAGTGCCTTCAGAAAGCGCTCCGTTTTTGGCCGCTCTGTCAAAATCGTCCAAAACAGGCAGCAGTGCTGCCATCATGTCGCGCCCGGCGGTGGTTATGAGGTCCATGCGCTCACGGGCGGCATTGCGCTTGTAGTTTTCAAAATCGGAGAAGAGGTATAGGTATTTGTTGCGGCTTTCTTCAAGTTGCTTTTGGAGTTCAGCGAGTGGGTCGGAATCTGATGCAGGCTTATTTTGCAGGGAATCGCTTTGATTTGTAGCGGTTTCGGCAGATTCTACAGTGATTTCCTGCAGCTCATGCTCAGGCATATTCGGCTCTTTTTCCTTCATATCGAGTATTTTTTTGAACGGATTTTTCATTTTGAAAAAATGCTAGGCCGGGCAGGGAATGCCCTTAGGTTTTTACACCCAAGATGCTTTGTCAACTTTCGTGCCTTGCGTTCGGGTGTGTCAGAATGACAGTAGGGGTTGTGTCAAAAATTCAGATTGAAAATCAATCGCGGAATTTTATTTCTTATTTCACGAAATCCTATAAGGTTTTAAAAACCTTATAGGATTCAATTGCCAGAAATGAAAAATATTATTTCATAAAAAAAATTGCGAAACACCTTTTGATACAACCCCGAGATTCGTCGTCACTAGCCCCGGAAGGGAGTTCCGGGGTATGCCTACTCCTCTTCCAGCCTTTCCGTCATCCTTTGCACTACTTTAAACTGGGAGAAAAAAGTGCGGGCAACCACGCGGAGCACAGTAAAGACGGGGACGCCAATGACCATGCCCACGACCCCGCCGATTTGGGCGGCAGCCAGCGTGACGAGGAATATTTCGAGCGGGTGCGCCTGAACGCTTTTCGACATGATAAGTGGGCCAACAAAATTGTTGTCAATGACCTGTACTATGATAAAGGTTGCGACAACTTTTACCATCATTGGCAGCATCAGGGCAAGGTCAGCATCGAGCCCCGACGAAATGGTAATAAAGACCCCGAACACCATGCCCAGCAGGGGGCCGACGTAAGGAATAATGTTGAAAACACCGCCAAAAGAGCCGATGAGCACGGCGCTTTTTACTCCAAACATCCACAGTATTAAAGTGCTCAACACAGAGAAAACAAACAATTGTATTATCAAACCTCGAAAATAACGCGTGAGCAACTCGCTGGATTCATTTATGGCCGCGTTTACCTTTTTCTCTTGTTTGTCAGGAACCACGGCTTCTAAAATGCCTTTGAAAAGGCTGTTGTCTTGCAGGAAAAAGAAGAGGATGAAGGTAACCGATGCAAAAGTGACGGCCACATTGCCCGCTACCCCAAGGAACTTGCCAATAAAATTCCCCACCAGCGTGGGTTGAAACCAATTGGTCAAGGCTTTCTGGGTTTCCAAAGCCAATGATTCATTCGGCGCAAGCAGCCCGATTTGGTGCAGCTGCAAATCAATGTTAAAAAAAATCGGGCGAATTTTTTCACCAAGCGCTTGATAGTCAACCGTAGCAAGATGCCGTGCCTGTGACACGATGGTTGGTACAAAAAGAAGCAGTACGCCGGTCAGTATTGCATAAAAAGTGATAATAGTCAGGAGCGCCGCGCCGGAAGGTCCTAACCTGAATCGTCCGATACTCAAATGCTTGCGGTAAAAAACCACTATGGGCCGTCCCAACATGGAGAGCACCCAGGCAATGAGGATGAAACCCACGATGTTGGAAAAATAAAAGACTATAACTGCGAGTGCGGCTAAACCGAGTATCCAGAAAATATTGCGGTTGAGGAAGTTCATTTGACGTTGTATAGTTAGACGTTGGACTACACCGTATCGAATGGATTGTCCATTCAGCGGCTGAGGGCAAAAATATCAGCGCTTAGCGGCGCTCTTCTTATCCTTGGCTTCCGCCTTTGTCAAAGCTACAGAGGAAGAATCTGCGGGTAAGGCTGATAATGCGCGGCTATTTTCCAATTCAGCAAGCTTCTTTTCTAATTCAAGCACCTTGCGTTGCAAATCAGGCAGCTGCTTGAACACCACGTGCGATTTGATGAAGTCGCGGTACCCCATGGCCGGGCTGCCGAATATCGCGGTTCCGGGCTTTTTGATATCGGAGGCCAAACCGCTCTGGGCTTGGATTTGCGTCCCATCGGCTATCCTAAGGTGGCCGGCAAAACCGACCTGACCTCCCACCCTCACATCGTTGCCTAGGTGCGTGCTGCCCGCCACGCCTACCTGGGCTGCGATGACGGCATTGTGCCCTACTTCCACGTTGTGGGCGATGTGAATGAGGTTGTCGAGTTTTGCCCCGGAGCGTATCACAGTGCTGCCCAAACTTGCGCGGTCAATGCAGGTAGATGCCCCAATCTCTACCTTGTCTTCCAGCACAACCTTGCCGACTTGCGGGATTTTTGTCCAGGTTCCGTCAGGCTGTGGGGCAAAGCCGAACCCATCGGCGCCGACTACGGCATTGGCGTGCAGGATGCAATCGTTGCCAATTTCGCAATCAAAATGGATCCGTACACCTGGGTAAAGCGTGCAGTTGTCGCCAATTCGGACGTTTCGCCCGATGAAAACCTGTGGATATATCTTGCAATTCAGGCCAATCACCGCGCCCTGTTCGACCACCGAGAAGTGCCCGATTTCAGTGCCAACACCCACTTTCGCTTCCGGATGAACGGATGCTCTTTCAGAAATACCCGAGCCGTTGGGGTTGTTAATGCCATCAATGTATTTGAGCAGAACAGCGAGCGAGGTACGTACATCGCTTGTGCGTATCAAGGTAGGCGTTACCGGTTTTGCAAGTTGAAACTGCTTGAGTACCAGTACAACGGTTGCCTGTGTGCTGTACACGTATTCTTCGTATTTGGAGTTGTCCAAAAAAGTGAATTCGCCTGCCTGGGCGACCTCAATGGGTGCTCCACGGGTTACGGAGGCATTAGGGTCGCCTTCGACCGTGCCGCCGATGATTTGAGCGATTTGTGCGGCAGTTAGTGTCATGCCGGGTTCAGAATGGGCCAAATGATGAGATAAATACGGGTTGGGGCAGCAGGACAAAGGTAGGAAAGGAAGTTTTGATTGGGGGGTACTAATTTTTTGGACGTTTGGGGGCTGCGCGATGGGAAGGCCCATGCAGAACGAAGAAAAATGTACAACTAACTTAGAGGCTGTTTGAATCATATTTTTTACAGAGTATCTGTTAAATCTTTTGCCACTCACCGTGGTTTGGAATTTATTTGAATACATTGCACACGTTTTTGCTCCCACTCTGACGTGCGCCGGGGCATCCCCTACAGGAATAAGGACTGTGACCCACACAGTTACAATTGCAGGTGTCATGCACACCTGCTCAAAACAAATTCAAGTTGATTGTAACGAAGGTTGTGACGATAAATCTTTTAGTTATGCAGTTAATGGTTGCTCCGTTACATTTCAAGGAACATCCCCTAGTGGTCAATACTGGGACTTTGGAGATGGCATCTTCATTGGAGAAGACGCAACCACCACTCCATTGACGGACTACAATTGTGTGCTGCCAGGGGCACTCTATAACGGGGCTTGCACCGTCTATTCCAGCGGCATTGTTACCGTAGACAAAGCCTTTACCTTTTCGTCGGCAAACGTGCGCGTCCAGCCGGGACTCTCAGGTTTTGATGTGATCAAGAACTTCACACTTGATCAAAACACTGTAGTGAGCGGCAACACCGAAGCGGATTGCAACTGCCTATGGCGGGGCATTAATGTGTATGAGGCCAACACTATGACCACGGACACAGATGCGTCTATTCAGGATGCGCTGTATGCCATCCGTGCAAGTGTTAAGAACACGCTGAGCATCAAAAAAACCTTGTTTAGCCGAAACTTCATTGGCATTCGTGGAACCGATGGAGCATTCTTTTTGCCCGCATTTGAAGAAAATCTTTTCGATGGTGCTGGCCCGCTCAAAGGAATATGTAGTTTGGAGCCATTAAAAGCAGATATAGAAGCCCCTCATTGGTATGGCTCCTTTTTAGCTCAACCGATAACATTTGTAGGATATCAATCAGAGAGGGGATTTGCAGGGATGTATTTGTCAAATTACTCACTCAATTTGAGCGCGCTTCCCCCTGCTGGTCAAAACAAGTTTTCTGATCTGGCCTATGGCATTATGGCTTATGACGGCAATATAGCGATTTTCCGGAACAGTGTTTTCTCCGATATCGCAGCAGGCGCTTACCAACTACACCGTACTGCTGGGGTACTATTTGTAGACCGCAAGCCCCAAGGCCCCAATACCTTCAGTTTTGTCGGCAACGGACAAGCGGCTACCGACTTCGACAATTGTGTACAAGGGATGCAAATCCGCTCAGGGCAACCATTTGCGCCGACAAGAATTGGAATTACCAACACTACTATGGATGGGGTTCGCACAGGGATATTCCTCGATGCCAGGTTTATAGGAGGGGAGTTCTTTGGTGCTGGGACGCATGGAGGTTTTACTGGGGTAAAGAACAATACCATTGACGCGAATTTGAGTGCTTCAATGCTTTCCAATGCAGGAATTTCTTTCATGGATTACTCCCCGGGTTTCAGTGAGGTGGAGATCAGTGACAATGAGATTAATATGGGTTATGCGCTTGGTGGTAATGGGGCGGTGGGTATAGCGGATATTGGATTGGGGGCGGCTTCCGATCCAGGCCCTGGGGGCGTTGAAGTGGACATCCACGATAATCGGGTCACACTTAGTAATGACGCAGCAATCGGGCTGGGGCTCGGTGCTCATCCCAACGGCTGGATAAGAAACAATACTGGGGGAAATGCTACCGCAGGGAACGGTGTTTTTGTGCTGAATGGCAATTCCTGGGCAGGAATTAAAGTTGATTTGATGAGCAACAACAACTTAGTTGCCTGCAATCAGGTGACTGCTCTTTCAGCTGTAACGGATGGGCTTCTTCATGTTAGTAATAGCCAAAATGGTCAATTCTTGCGCAACATACTCGATGGGCCGGGCAACGGCGCGCACTTTGAATTGGGTTGTGACAATGCTGAATACCGCTGCAATGAGATGATAGACAACACCATTGGCTTGCTGTATGACAATGCTGCTGTTACTGGCCCTCAAGGCACGGATAGTATAACAAATGGTAACCGTTGGTTGGGTACCTTCTCTGTGGACGGTGCTGTGGCAGATGGGTCAATTTTCACGGCATTTTCAGAATATTACTACCGAAGTGTCAACAATGAAACCCCGCCTTCTGTGGTTCCGACTATTGGTTTTTTGTGGTTTCTTCCCGCTTTGGCTAATGCTACGGCAAATTGTCTCTTGGATGCCTGTCCTGCTCCCGATCCTCTGGCTTTTGCTCCCTCTGCACAAATCACCCGTTTGGACTCTTTGGTTGCCGAAGGCCTGGCCGTGCCTTCTGAGGCACCTTATGCCGAAGGTCGGGAATGGCAACACTGGTACAATTTATGGCGCAAGCTGTCAGAGAACCCTTCCTTGGCATCAGGGAACACCGTGATGCAAGACTTTCTTACGGCGCTTTCCGGCAGCAATATTGAAGCATTATGGGAGGTACAATCTGTAATGCGTGATAGTTTGGTGTCTAGTACGAGCTTTTTGGCCAATGTTCAATCCAATTTGGACACCATCTTGCAGATGGAGGCCCAGATTTTGGACTTAGATTCTCTTTTAGGGCTTGCTATGTCACCCAGTCAAATAGCAGTTGCGACGACATCGAGGAACGAGGAGCACAAAAGCCTTCGAAATCAAGACCCGGCTTGTCACTTTACCCCAACCCCAACCGAGGCAGCTTTGTAGTCAGTATTCCAAAAGAATTAACCGGTAAACACACCCTGCTTCGCATTTTGGATGCACGAGGAGGCCTTGTCAAAACTATTACTGTCAATGAAGCACAGACAGTAGATATTGACCTAACGAGTCTGCCCAACGGGCTTTATTTCTTGTCCTTACTTGGCAACGGCACAACAGCTGAGCCTCTGTCGTTCATTATTCAGCACTAATTTTTTCTTTTACCTGCTCATTTGTTGCGATGAGATCATCGCAACAAATGAGCTTTATATATACAGACATGCGATACTTAATTTTTTTTATCACAATTTCATTTTTTTCTCCTATAGCATCATACGCTCAAAAATATGATAATATATGGATGAGTGGCATTTACAATAATTTTTTCATTGATTTTTCTGATCTAACCCCCAAGATATACCCTGTGAATAGCCAATATTCTTTTCTTCGTACCATGACCTTTATGAGCGATTTTTATGGGGAACCCATCTTTTACTCAAACGGTTGCACAATACAAAACGCCAGCCACGAACTGATGCAGAATGGAGATTCATTGTTGCCTAATGATTATCGCTGTGGTAATGAAAGTTCCATGAATTTTGCTCATGGAGGAGGGGTAACTCTTCCAAATTTTTCGGATCAACAGTATATCATCTTTAGCTTAAGTCAATATCTTCCCCTATCTCCACAACCCTGTACTTCAAATCGTTTGGTGGCACACTCTATAGATATGGTAGCCAACAAAGGCAAAGGCAAAGTAACGCAAAAAGGTCAGTTATTGCAGAGCGGTTGTTTTCAAGAGCCTTCTGCCAACCGCCATGCTAATGGGCGAGACTGGTGGATACTATTAGGTGACAATCAGCAGGGCAAGTTTTACCGTTGGTTGTTCACCCCTCTGGGGTTGGAGGGTCCATGGGAGCAAGTGATTTCAAATCCCACGGTTGATGGATATTGGTATTGTGGTTGGTCTGAATTTTCTTCTGATGGGGAGCGATGTATGGTCAATGCTTGTCGAACAGGTACCGCCGTGTATAACTTTGACCGATGTACAGGACTTTTAAGCAATCAGATTTTCCTGCAGCATTCAACCGCTTATAACGACCCTGCTACCTTCTCACCGGATAGCAAACTTTTATACAATGTTGACAATGTTCTGAAAGAACTTGTTCAATATGATTTGACGGCGACCAATGTAAATGCTTCCAGGAAGGTACTTTCTGTCTGGGACGGAACGGTGGATTCATTTAATATTCCATCTATATTTGGATTTATGCAACATGGGCCAGATGGTAAGATTTATATCTGGGGTGGCGGAAGCTCCTATATGCATCTTATTAATTTCCCGAATCGAATTGGGCTTGATTCAGATGTGCGCCAGCGAGCCGTTAAGTTGCCCGCTATTTGCTTCGGCCCAAGCCTTTACTACCCTCGCTTCCGCCTCGGCCCCATAGACGAATCCGCTTGCGATACACTTGGTATAGACAACCTGCCCACAGCCCTTTTTCGCAACGACATAGAGGACACGCTCAGCCCCTTGCAAGTAACCTTTACGGATGTATCGTCTTACCTGCCCACCGCCTGGCATTGGGATTTTGGAGATGGCGCCATGAGCCAGGACACGAACCCCGTACACACTTACGCACTGCCAGGCTCTTACAATGTGTGCCTAATCGTGAGCAATGCTTATGCTGCCGACACTTTTTCCGTCAGGTAGTGGTAGGCACTACGGGTATACGTGAATTGCCTGTACTGCCACATGCGCAGGTAAGCCCCAACCCGTTTTCGAGCGAAATCCGGGTACAGTTGCCCGCATTGGTAGGCGTTGTGCCTCGTTTTGTGCTGTATGACCTTTTTGGCCGCGAGGTACAATCGGCCTGGATTCGGGATTTTGACACTTACCTGCCGCTGTCGCAGCTGCCTGCGGGCATGTATGTGTGGCAGTTGCGCTGGAAGGGGGTGGCTACGCAGAGTGGGCGGGTAGTGAAGCACTGAGCCGAAGCTAATAAATCGCCATCCGTATCCGCCGTTCTTGCGGCAAATAGTTGTTCAAGCGATTCGGCAAGATTTTTAGCCAGCCCAGGTTCAAGCCTTCAAAACGCGCAAGTGCCCAGCCCAGCGGCGTTCCTGGAGGCGGGTCAAAAGTTTCTTTTTTCAAAAACAGCAGCGCTTGTTCGCGGCTCAAATCCACGGCGGGCAATTTGGAACAAGCCCAAATGCTTAGTGCCAGCGCGTGACTTGGGATAAAATCTTTGCCTTTGAATTCGCCAATATTTACCCCAAACCACTTGGTTTTCAAAAACTTATCCAGCAAAAGAAAGTCCGGTTCCAGCAAGGCGGGCAATGCCAACACATCGCCGGATGGGGTCAGGAAAAAACGGGCCTCCAGTTCCGGGGATAGCCAGACCGCAGCAGCAGGTATCAGATTCTTGGGCAATGGTTTTATGCTTTTGTACATCGCAGCGGGCGTATGTTTTTTGGCGTCGCCTTCTTTTTTTCGAAAAACAGATAAGAAAAAGCCCTCCCCTTGCACCCGGTGCGGGTAAAACTGATAGCCTCCGCCCGCTGTTCGCACAATGCCCCATGTTTCAGGGATTTCTAGTTTAATAGGGTCAATATCAAAATTTTGAGCAAGCCAGGTAGCGTTCCCATCATTTTCCTGCGCATTGTAGGTACAAGTGCTGAACAGCAAAATGCCCCCCGGTTTGAGCGTCTGAACCGCTGCTGCAAGAATGCGCCTTTGTCGCGCTGCACAAAATTCGACCTGTGGAAGCGACCATTCCCGCATCGCATCGGGGTCTTTTCGGAAAAGCCCTTCGCCGCTGCAAGGGGCATCGGCCAACACGACGTCGAACCAGTCCTCCATCTGCGCAAACTCCTCCACTTCGCCGCTCGTGACGGCCACATTCGGGTTCCCCCAACGCTCCAGATTTTCTCGAAGCGAAGCGGTACGCGGTCGGATGGTTTCGTTTGAAATGAGCAAACTTTCAGGCGTCATCATATCGGCCATCAAAGTGCTTTTCCCGCCAGGCGCGGCGCATAAATCCAAGACTTTCAAGGGTTTGGAAAAATCCACCGTTTGACGCAATGCCTCGTAAACAAACATGGAAGATGCCTCTTGTACGTAATAGGCTCCTGCGTGAAAAGTTGGGTCAAGCGTAAATACGGGGCGTTCAGGCAGGTAAATGCCGTTTGGATGCCAGGGAACGGCGGAACGGGAATGTCCAATGTCCAATGTCCAATGTCCATTGTTCAACGTCTTCTTGGGATTGAGCCGGATACTTACAGGTGGCGGGGTTTGGAGCGCGGCTTCGAGCAGTGGCCAATCTGTTCCGAGCAGGGCCTTCATTTGGCGAATAAAGGGAGGCGGGAGTGTTGGGTGCATTTTTTTGGTGTCTTTCGGCAGACAAGTTCAGGCAAAAGTCTGTGGAATCTCTGATATGAAAGGAAAGGTCTCTATTTTTACCGCGATAAGATTTTAAATCAAACCCGTTCTGAAAGGCATTTCCATGCAAGTAAAAGAGGCCATCTTGCTCACAATCAACCAAATAACTGATCTGCTCCGTCAAATTGAGCCGCACGAATACCGCCAGCCGCTCCCCGAATTTGACGGCAGCACCTTGGGGCAGCACTTTCGGCATATTCTCGAATTTTTTATCTGCCTGGAACGAGGTCTTCCTTCGGGTACCGTGGACTATGCTTCGAGGGAGCGCAATTTGCTTTTTGAAGATATTCCCGGTATCGCATTGGCAGCATTGGAGTCCTTCTCAGAGGACTTAGAAAGGTTGCAATCTTCCACAGAAATGGTGTTGAAGGCCGAGTTTGGCGGCGCAGATCGGCCTTGCTACCAAAGCACCGTGGGCCGCGAGCTGGCTTTTGTGTACGATCATGCCATTCACCATTTGGCGATGATAAAAATTGGGCTTCGCTGCCATTTTCCACATATTCAGATAGATAGGGATTTGGGGGTTTCTCCTTCGACGATTAAGGCCAGGAAGATGGTTGGGTGATTGGGGATTAGGCTACCCTTTATCAGATATAAATTTCCAAATGTCTTCAATTAATAAATGGTCAAATGTTTTTATGTGGTCTTTCAAGATGGCCTCGGTTGACATATTTGGTCGAATATCACAATAATATACCCCATCAAGAGGATTTAGTTTTATGGTGTATCCTTTAAAATGTCCAGGTAAAAAGGTTGAACTAATTCCATATTGATTTTCTCTTCTTGTATTTTTTCTTTGAACATCGTTCAAAAAAATGGCGATATGCGGAATAGCTGTTTCTGTCAGCCGATTATATAGAAATTTGTCAATGAAAATTTTATCAATACGATCTTTACTTGATGTTTTGACAGATCCAAGCACTTTTACAATCTCACCGTCTTTGATAATCAAGTCGTGCTGGTAGTTCATATCGAATGCTTTTTCGTTGTCAATAATCACGGGGACTTGCACTGTACCTGCAACTACACTTACTCCCATTTCCGTTAATAAAATCCTGATTAATCTTTCAAACAAATCACCGTTTATTTTTCTTGTGGCATTTGCTCGACCACCGCCTATTCCATCCAATGCAGCACCAATTGACTGTTGTAAAGTGTACGTTACTTTATTTAAGATCATTTTTTCAAGCGGAAGCTCAGGTTTTGTATCTCTTAGGTTTGGCAATAATTCTTGAAATTTTTTAACAGCAATATCGAATGTATCTGCGGAATACATAAGATTAGAATTAACAGGTCGAGTTATCTGATAGTTACCTTCCCTATCATATTGATAGAATTGATAGACATTTTCGTTTTGCGAAACGATGACGGCTTGTAAATGTTGAGAAACAAAATCAAGAAATTCTTTTGCAAAATCAATATAGTTTTGCAAAGTAATAAAGTTAGTTTTATTCAATGCCTTTTCTATCAGGAGTTGTATATTCATCGTATTGAATTTCTGCGTTTTTGGTTTTCAAAATCATATCTTATCCATTTCTCTATGGTCCAATCCTCCACTAATTGGAGACGGTTAACTGCCCATTTAAGGTATTCTGAAGATAGATCACAAGCCAGCCATTTACGTTGAAGTTGTTCTGAACACACAGGCGTAGTCCCTGAACCGCAAAATGGGTCAAGCACGATGTCCCCGACGTTTGAAGATGCCAATATTATTTTGCGCAAAAGTTCTTCGGGTTTCTGTGTTGGGTGAGGAGTTTTTTCGTGCATTCCATTGCAAGTTGTCGGCACTTCAATTATGTCTTGCGGAATTTCCAAAACATCCTTCGGTTTTGCTCCAAGCGGATTTGGTTCCCATAGATGGTTTCCATTTTTGCCGTTGCCATATTGACTTGTCAAAGCTTGTGGATGGCTTGGATACTTCAGGGTATGCTCACTATATGGAATACGAATTTCGTCAATATTGAATGTGAAATTTTTTGTCTTGCGGAAATGCAGAATACTTTCATGGCTTCGCCCCCAGTCACTGCCAAGGTTTGCTTTGTTTTTGTAATGCCAAATAATCCAACGGCAACCTTTAAAAAATTTTGTTGCAGGATGTTTTAAATCTGCAAGAATTTCAGAGAAACCACAGATGAAAAGCGTTCCAGTGGGTTTTAATACTCTTGCTGCTTGTTCAATCCATGTCATAGAAAACCTGATATATTCCTCCTGACTTTCAAATGTATCCCAATCGGCTTTCTTGATGTTATAAGGCGGGTCGGCGAAAATCAAATCTACACTTTCGCTTTCTAAGCCTTTCAACCACTCAATACTATCTCCAAGCCAAAGTGAACCATTAGGATGTTCAAAAAATGGTTGAGGTAGTGGATTACTTGACTTAATCTCTATCAATTTTCCGCGATTTTCCTCCTTTCCAAAGAAATTAAACCGCTCCTTGTTTCTTGTCATTACGTTTTTCATGCTTATGAATTTTAGCTTAATGGGAAATCATAGGCAAAATTAAAACATACCTTTATTATTTTGAAAACAAAATGTTTTTAATTCAAAAATAACCGATCTACACAAACCGCAGTCACGAGTTCCGTCTCGTTGGGAAGGACTATCCTGCTAAATACCAATTGGAATTCCTGTCGAAAATCTCTTTTTTCAACCCTTCCGATCCCTTGTCCGTTGCTTCCATCCCATTGGATTTTTTCAACAAAAATGTTTTTTCTAAAATCCAATTGCTTCAAGCCGTAGGCTTTGTAGAGGCTTTCTTTGGCAGTCCAAAATAGGTGGAGCAGGACGAAGTTTTCAATTTCCGGACGGCTTTTCACAAACTCCTTTTCTGTTTCGTTGAGAAATTTATGCGCAATGCGCGGCATTTTTTCTGTCAAAACCTGGATGTCGCAACCAATTGAACGATGAACGATGAACGATGAACGATGCATGCTGGAGATGAAGGCGCCCACATTGCCCTTGGAGTGGCTGAGCGAACAGGCAAGGTTCTGGTTTTCAGGAAAAAAAGGTTTTGAAAAAGCGTCTTTGGCCAAGGGAAGTCGTTGGGGTGCATCGGTCAATTTGTGCAAAAGCCATCGCCCGGCGAGCCACTCGAGGCGGCGGAGTGGGTTTTGGTGCTGGGCTAAATCCGATTCTTCAGGAGCCGACAGTGGCAAATCTTCACGGAAAAACGCCTCTTCCTCAGCGATTTGCCAAAGGCCAAAAGTAGTGTCCTGGAATGGGTGAGTAGTGAGGAGCAGCGGCATACGCGGATGAGAACAATACCGCAAAGGTGAGGAAAATCAGCACGAATGCACCATTGCGACGCATCCGTGCTGATTCAAATACTCTTCTTAACGCGACACCACAAACTGCTTCGATATTGCGCCCGTACTTGATTGCAAGCTGATCACATAAATGCCAGCATGGTAGTTTATTGCATTGAGTTCCACTTGATAATGCCCGGCAGCACGGTTTTCCTGCGAAGCCAAAGACTCCACCAATTTCCCCTGTATATCGCGGACATATAGGCTGTAGACTCCATCAGTAGGCAAATCAAATTCAACGCGGAGCTGGTAAGTGACGGGGTTCGGACTGCAAAGCAATGCAAGCGATGTGGAGGAAATGATTTTTTGGTCGTGGGTGCGGTTCATTAGATTGGATGGGTCTTGAGCATCGTTCGGGGTTGGCCCAATACCACATGCTTCTATCAAGGCCCAAAAATCGCTGCCCCTCTGGGCATGGAATCCGGGCGTAAGCTGAATACGATTGCCAGCGTGGTAAATGACCTTCTTGCTTGGTGCGATCACGCCATCCGATACAATAAAATCTTCCGCCATGTAGATGCCCGGCATCACAGCGCCTGATATGTTGAGGCTGGGCAAACAAGTGTTGAGCAAAGTAAAATAATCAGTTGTGAACATTCCCCGCCCGTGGGTTGCAGCGGCTACGAGATGGTCGGAAGGGCGGTATTGAAGCATATCAACGCGCACGTTGGCCAAGCCAAAATTGTTGCTCGGCCACCATTCGGTGTTTACGCCATCAAGATCGTCTGTGCTCCACACGCCGAGCTCCGTGGCGAGCAAAACTTTGTCCTCATCGAAGGGATGGAACATGGCCCAGCGCACGGGCATATCTGGCAGGTCGTTGGTCAGATTTGTCCACATGGTGCCGCCATCGGTAGATTCAAACACTTGTCCGGCAGCCCCGTAATTGCTGAAAGTAGCTATCAAATGATTGTCGTTGCCTGGCTCCACTAAAATGCAGGAAATGTTGGCGTTGCGTGGCGAGCTGAGCACGTTGGCAGTGAAAGTGCCCAAATGTGCGTTGTCAATGCGGACGACCCTGCCCCCTGTCGTGCCGACGAAAAGCCTGTTAGGGGTGTTGGGCGACACGGCGATGGCACTCGCCTGCTGGCCTCCGAAGGCTGCGACCCGTTCCAGCACAAACGTATTGGCAGCACCCACTCCGCTCAGCCGACCCAGGGTATCCACATTGTCTGACAAATAAAGAATGTCGTTTGCATCGTCGTATTCAGCGGGTGTGATGAAGAGAGTGGCGGCCTTAGAACTGATTACGGTATTAAAACTGGACCCTCCATTGTTGGAAGCGTAAAAACGTCTGTTTTGCGAAGCTGCCACTTGGATCATGGGATTATCCTGGTCAATGAAACAATAAGCACCATCGCCACCGGTGCCAGGGGCTTCTATCGTGCTGGATATGCCTGCTGCGTTAAACTGTGGAGTGCCGTTGTCCTGTGTCCCACCCAGCATATAATTGGAACCGCTGTTTGGGTGGATGGCATTGGTGTAAAACTGCGTTACGTTGTAGAGATTGTTCCTGGCTGCGAGTGTCGGGTTGGCATTCGTCCCGTTTGTGCAGTAATAAACACCACCATCGTTGCTGAAAACTATCTCGTTGGAATTGCCTTGCCTAAAGGTTACAGTATGGTGGTCGGCATGTACGCCCATCACTTGCGTCCAAGTGCTACCCATGTCTCCAGACACCGAAAGCCCTTGCCCCCCTAGAAAGAGCCGACTTGCGTTGTTGGGGTCAACACTCATAGCGAAATTGTACCAAGCCTGTCCACCGTAAGCGGGCGGCACGGTTTGAGTCTGCCACGTGCCTCCACCGTCTGTGGACAAAAACACACCCTGACAGATTCCTTGGTTAGGGGCGGCGGCTTTCCCGAAGGAAGCGTACAAAGTCAAAGCATTGCTTGGAGCACAAGCGATTTCGATCCTGCGAAATCCTGCAGGAAAGTTGGGGCTGTTTAGGGCTATCCAAGTACCCGCTTGAAGTCGAAATATATTCCCTCCAAGTTGGGTTGCAAAGACATCTCCATTAGCGGCAATTTCAACATCAGGAACAAAACCGGTCACTTGCGCGACGGGTAAAAAATTAATGCCATCTGTCGAAATCTGCAAACCTGCATCGGTTCCCGCATATACCGTACCATCGTTGGCGATCACGATTTTGTAAACATTGGCAAATGCCCCTGGGAGTCGCGCCCAATTGACACCGCCATCCATAGAGCGCCATATCCCCAGGCCGCGCACTGGGTCGCCAAAGTTTAAATTTTCTTCGCCTGTCCCGAAATACATCCGGTTGGCATTGGAGGGGTCTTGCGCTATAGTCATGATAGCAAGATTTGCAAAAAAATCATCCACTAAAATCCAGGTGGGCGCAGCGACTTGAATGTTGGTCGTGCGCCAAAGTCCACCTGCCACACCCGCTGCCCACACGGTGTGTCCCGTGGGGTCGTTGGCATCAAAAATGAGACCTCGGGTTCGACCGCCCACGTTGTTGGGGCCGCGCTCTTGCCAATAGATGGGGATGGCACGCTCGGCCAAGGCCATCAGTGCGCGTTTTTCTTGCGCGATGCGGTAGGCCGTAAGCAGCCTTTCTCTGGGAATGGTGTTGGTGGCAGGGTCGCGCGTCATCAAGAATTCCTGTTCGAAGCGGCCTTCGATGGTCTGCGCCAAAGACATTTTTTTCATCCTATCTTTTTGCGCGTCCAGTTTGAAGGATGGCATCAGGATGTTCCAATGCTGGGCACTCGCCCAAATGGCGAACGTCGCCAACACGAGCAGGCTGAGTGGGTAGATTCTATTTTTCATATTGTGGATATTGTGTGTTGCTTTTTAAAACAAGAAGGAAAAGCAGTTACACTTTTTGAAAAGTGTAACTGCTGAAAACACGGTCAATAAGTTCAAACTTTTAAAGCCTACACTTTCATCAATTTCTGAACCCTTCTGCCAGAAGAGGTTCTGATCTCGACGTAATAAATGCCGGGTGTGAGATGTACCTTGTCCGATTGCACCGTATGTTCGCCAACTTCGAATATTTCTTGGTTGTACCACTGATAAACCGGTTTTCCAAAAGCATCCAACAATCGAAGCGAAACAGATTCGCGCTCGGCGATGTCAAATTTAATGTTGAAAAAATCACTTGTCGGGTTGGGCAATACTTGAAAATCGAGCACCGTTCCGGGATTTGATTTTTCTTCCAATATCTGTTGCCGTTCTTCCAATTCCCCGGCAATTGGGCGAGGCCCTGTGTAATTGTCCGCTTTCAAATCGCCCGTGAAACCGCCGCAACCTCCACCGGGCAGTATTTTTGCCAGAAACCTGCTTGCTGCTTGGGCGTGAAAACCCGGAACGAGTCTGATAGAGTTGCCGGCGTAACCTTTTACGTCGCCTGGGTTGGTGACCACAAAAGCAGGGCCAAACGTCAGGTTTTGACGGACGGCATAGGTCCGCTCGTCATTGATGGTCAGGAAACTGTACGTCGCATTGTCGGCGGTAGCGTCGTTGCCGCTAACGAACAGACTAAAGTTTTGTGGACCTGAAGTCAGCGCGGCTGGGGCCACAACACGAATGGTGTAGATGCCTGCAGTAGGGCTGAGAAGCAACACCTGTTCCACATTGTCGCGGTTGTTGTCCCCGGTTGTCGCAGCGTTTGCAGGATTGGCAGGGTCGAGCGTCCAAGGGAAAAAAGTAGAAACGCCATCATCCACGCGCAGGTCTAAGTCATTTACCAGATAGGAAACGCCTGCCGGATTAATCGTACCGGTATTCACACTGGCAACTGGCGGTGGCGGGTCGGCCCAAACAACCGTGACTTTGAGCGGAAATAGTCCAGTACTGGAAGTCGTGTATGTAAAAGTGTTAGCTGCCGCTACGGATCCTTCAATGATTTGATCACAGCCTTCGTAACTGTCAACAGTGATAAATTCTGCAGCATCAGAAATATTGACAAGACCCCAACCCATTTGATAATCAGGGCCATCGTTGGCGCCACATTCGTCCGCCTGATGAATCAGCAATCCTTTCATGGTAGCGGCTCTTGGCACTCCTGTTAGCGTATTCTGCCAGTGTTCGAGCAGCAGCCCAATCCCACCGACTACGGAAGGCGTCGCCATGGAAGTGCCGCTTTTTGGAGAGTGGTCAGTATTGCTAAGGGTATCGCAAGACGATAAGCTGACCCCTGCCGCTACGACATCGGGCTTAACCCTGCCGTCGTCAGTAGGCCCAAAACCGCTAAAACCAGCCGAGGTTGCGCTTCCCGGATTCGCGTATCCTCCCAGGATTTTGAATACAGCCCCAACCGTGAGGATATTTTTAGCCGTGCTTTCAAAAGGAATACAGTCGAAACCATCGGCGCCACCGTCCTGTTGTTCGTGGGCATCAATTTCCATGGTATTGGTGGCTGTGTGCAAGTGCATCGTGCCTGCAGGGATACCCGCATCCCCGCGTTCGTTCATTGCGGCTTTTACCGCCAAATGAAAAGAGGTGTTGAATGCCATTTCGTCCCAGGCACGCGCTGTTGCGTTGTAAGCGCCGAAGGCCCAATCTTCAAAAGCCATATCTCCAAGCCATCGGGAATTATCCCAACCGCGATAAAAACCATAAGAATGGCAAGAAGCACGTATCGGGGTAGCTGCACCTGCTGCTGTGGTCATCTCGGCAAGATTGTTGGAGCCATCAAAGCAGAGCAAATTGGCAGCATCTGCAAATCCGGTTGCTGCGGCACTGCTAAAGCCGTCGCCTATGATGGTGCCAGAAACGTGGGTTGCATGGCTGCTCAGCACATTGTTTTGCGCAGCGCCCATAGTTGCTCTTCCACCAAAATCCTGGTGCGTGGTCATAACTGCGGCCCTGCCGCCGGTCTCAAATGCTTCCCAGACCCCGAGTGTTTGCCCGGCTCCAGAGAGCGTCAAGCCCATACCGCCACCTGTTTTTACATTGTCGGCCGAGATTGTCCTGACAGAACCGTCGTTGGCAATGCCTCTGAACAATGGCATCCCATTTTCGATGGCGCAGATTTGCAAGCCGTTTTTTCCGGTGAGATAGTCTTCGGATAGGCCGTATTTTTTGATGTATGCTTTTACAGCCACTTGGTCTTTTAGAAATTCTTGGTTGAACTCGTATGCGAGCAATTGCAGGTTCTGTTGCTCCTGCTCAGTCATTTGGGCACTGAGCACACTTCCCCAGTTCAAGAGGATGGCCAGCAGTATTGCTGTGCGCAGCATTGGTAAATTTTTCATATCGGGGATCGTGTTGTTTTTTAGTGAGAAAAAGAAGAGGCTGTGTCAAAAGTTCAGGTTGAAAATCTATCGCGGAATTTTATTTTTGATCTCGCAAAATCCTATAAGGTTTTAAAACCTTATAGGATTCAATTGCCAGAAACGCAAAATATTATTTCATGAAATAAATTGCGGAACACCTTTTGACACAAGCCTCTTCTAAAAACGCGGTCAATCGCTCTTCACTACCTTTTGGACTCTACGGCCATCGGGGGTACTGAGCATGACGTAATACAAACCTGGGGGTAATTGCCCAGAGGCCAGTTGAATAGCGTGCTGGCCTGCATCAAACGTCTGATTGTTTATCGGCGCTGTAATAAGCCGCCCAAAAGCATCGCTGAGCTGAACGGTGACAGTCGAGGTTTTTGAAATCTCAAACTGTACGGACAGTAAATCGCGGAAAGGGTTGGGGGCAACCGTAAAGGCAGAAGCCCGTGTCATTTCCCTGCTGCGCCCTTCCGGTTTTGGACCCGTACAACCATCAATAAATGCTCTGAAGCGATTGCCATTCTGAACGTGAAAGGGTGGCTTGAGGAAGATGCTTTCTCCTGAGTCGTACACAATATCCGAGCTGCCGGAAATGGTGTTCCAAGCATAAATCATGTCATTCGCTTCCAGTGTTTCTACATCAGCGTTAAAATCGTTTGTAACATAATAAGCCCGTGGACAAGCGCCACCGCAGCCATTGGAAGTAAGCAGCCCAACCCGTAGCCCGCCCGGCATGAACTGTGCGCGCATCCTGTCTCGTTGACCGCTTGAAAACATGACCCTGCAGTCGGAATCCGTATAGTCCATGTGGTTGTAAAAAAGATCGCCATCTAGACCGTTGGTACAGCTTATGAGTGGGAAGTTAGGACACCCACCGTTCGGAAGAGCTGCATTTGGAGTGTCTGCTACTTCATCGGTACCCGAACAAGTATCCGGGTCGTCATGGTCGTCGCCCCAGATGTGAATTAAGTTCAGCCAGTGTCCAACTTCATGGGTCATTACTCGACCCCGTTCAAAAGAAGCATTGTTTAGGAATTGAATCACAATGCCATCTTGGTCTGCTGGTGATGTGCCGGGATATACGGCATAACCGCCCGCACCACTGATGTCGCAAATCCACATATTTAGGTAATCATCCGTATCCCATGCGTCTGCACCACCAGCGGATGCATGTTTTACATCGTCGAATGCTATTGTACTTGCTGGAACGGGAAAAGGGCCATGCGTTGTTGCTGTACGGGTGATACCCGATGTCGGGTCTCCATTGGGGTCAACGGAGGCCAGACAAAACTGAATTTCAATATCTGAAATCAAGGGTCGAAAGGCAGCGTTTACTGCGGTTATACCCTGATTATAGGTTCTGAAATCTTCGTTCAACACCGCCAGAGATTCATAGATTTGATCATCCGAAATGTTCTCTGCAGCGTTGTTGAATACCACATGTATTACGACAGGTATGGTAATCAAGCCGGTTACAGCATACTTTCCCTGTTGCTCTTTAATCTGCTGCTCCATCTTGGCACGTTTTTCCAGCAATTCAGGATATAGAGACTGAATGGTTTTGAAATATGATGCCGTTCCACATTCCTGGCCATAGCTAGGCGTGACTACGAAGTTCAAGCAGCATACCAGCAATGCTAGCAACAAAAATGATAGGTACTTTTTCATGTCTTTTGAAATTTAAGGGGCGATCATTATTGTTTGCTGCTTTTCAGTTCGGCTTTCAAAGCCGTATTCTCTGCTTCGAGTGCGTTCATCCGCTTTTCCATAGCAATCATGTGCAGATACAGCTCTTCAATTTTTTCCATTTGCGTTTTTTGCATTTCGCCGAGGCTTATACCGTTTTCAGCCACCTCTACTGCGGAGGGCACACCCGGGAGGTGTTTCTCTTTTTGAACAAATGCCTCTACTTCTGAGAGTGGCTTGAGTTTGTAATTTTCCTCCATAACATAGTCAGGCCAGTTGCCTTGCAACTTGACCACCACTTCTTCGGCGATGATGCTGCCGTTGACATACAGCTCATGTTGAACAGGCACGATAGGAACAGAAGGAGGGTTTCCAACAACGAGCATCCCATTCACTCGACCGTTGCCGTTCACTTGAAGGGCATTCTCCACAGTCAAATTACCCGTACCAGGAACACCTACTGCAACAGTGGCATTGCCTGCAAAGCGGCTGTTCCCAGAAAGCTCCAGGCGATTGGCGGTAGGCGCGGTGCCCAGGCCCATGTTGCCGCCGTCGAAGTGGCTGGTTCCCGATACTTCCAGGCGATTGGCAGTAGGGGCAGTACCCATACCTGTGTTGCCATTGATATGGGTGTTTCCATCCACACGCGCACGGCCTGTTACGGTCAATACGTCCAAGACGTCAAACACTGGTGCAGGAACAGCGGGAGCAGGCAGGAAGCCTCCAATCACGACGTTTGTGGTGTTGTCGAAAATTTGGCCGTCGCGCAGTCTACTCGATTCCGGTCCAGGCGGGGTAAAACGTGCTACCATGTGTGGTCGGCCATTGATGTCGCCGCTGGTGAGGATTTTTTCCCAGGCAGCCCAGCTATTCAATCCGGTGAGCTCCTGAGAGCGCGTCCAGAGACCGTCGTTGCCGCCAGTGTAAATCTGTCGGTCGAGGCTGTTGCCGCCGGGCGCGAGGCTTAAGGTGCCCCCGTCAGCGAAAGCATTGGCAGCTAGGCCCAAAGCCAAGCGGTTTTTCCGCTCGAAATAGGATTCGTCAATGTAGTCGTTGGGCACATCGTTTGCATTGCCGAGGTCCAAATCATAGTGAATGCGACCCCAAAACCGACCACTGGTGTGGGTATTTCCCAACACATCCAGATGGAACACAGGGTTCATCTCGCCGATGCCCACCAGGCCTTCCGGGGTAATGATCACTTTATCGGTCAATCCTGCTGCGCTCCTTGTGCTAAAAAACATATTGGCACTCATAACGCCGGGCGATACATGGGTCGCGACGGATCTGATGGTGGCTCCTTCCAGCACAGAGCCTACGGCGGTAAGGCCTCTCCATTGAATCGTGCCTAAGGTGTTGCCTGTGGCCGCTGGCGCTGGCGAACCGCCTATACTGCCATTGTGGCGATACATGAAAAGCTCCGGTTTGGCACCACTGGCTTGGGCATTGGTTTTTTCAGCGCAAACGCTGAGGAAAAATGCGAAAATGGATAGGGAAAAAATCGTTTTGTTCATATTGGAGAACATTTAGAAAAGGGTTTGAAATTGATGAATTTAATAAAGAGGGACAAAGATTTCTCCGAAATGAGTTCACGCTTTGGAAATGAAATGGAATTATTTTGGAAATCCGTTGGAAATATTGATTTTTGCAACGCCTCCCGAATCATTCACACCTAAATCGCCGCCCCTATCATGCAAGCAAAAGAATTTTACGTCTTTCGCTCTTTACTCTCCGATGTTCATGCCAAAGCCTTTGGCGAACCCATTTCAAAAATCCCGCACAGCAAAGCACACACCTTAGCATGGCTTATTGAAGAAGCCACAGGGGTGATGCTCAGCTACAAATCGCTCACCAACTATGTCAATGCTGTGCTGGATGAAAACCCAGACAAAGTGAACCCCAGTTGTATCACGCTTGCTACCCTCGCCCAATTTGCCACGGGCGAAAAAGAAAGCAAACAGGTG
>Ga0163151_10002691_pt1 | contig 26921 bp, 31 predicted proteins | sample OliLakLV19MP5IB2_FD_145596 | JGI IMG/M metagenome (GOLD analysis project Ga0163151, IMG submission 145596) | Freshwater microbial mat bacterial communities from Lake Vanda, McMurdo Dry Valleys, Antarctica - Oligotrophic Lake LV.19.MP5.IB-2 | ecosystem: Environmental > Aquatic > Freshwater >...
AAATATACCTTTAGGTAAAGAAAACGGCGCGGACTTTTGGTTCGCGCCGTTTTCTTTACCTTGACCCTACTCGTTACTTTGATTTCGCCCGGACAATGACTCGGGAAAGAGGCCGTCAATGTCCGTGCATAAGTGTCAAATAAAACTGCAGGGCAGTTTTATTTTCCCTTATACACCGTATCTACCAGCCCGTACTTCTTTGCTTCGTCCGCCGTCATGAAGTAATCACGCTCAACATCCTTTTCGATACGTGAAATATCCTGGCCGGTCGCTTTCGAAAGTATTTTATTCAAGCGGTCGCGCGTCGCAAGGATATGCTTTGCGGTGATTTCAATGTCAGTCGCTTGCCCCTGTGCGCCACCCCATGGCTGATGAATCATGACTTCTGCATTTGGTAGAGCAAAGCGCTTACCTTTTTCTCCGGACGCAAGAATGACTGCGGCAGCAGATGCAGCCATGCCCACGCACACGGTCGCAACTGCTGGCTTCACGTGATTCATGGTGTCGAGAATAGCGAGACCAGCGGTAACGGAGCCTCCTGGGCTGTTTACGTAAAGGAAGATGTCTTTCTTCGGGTCTTCTGACTCAAGGAAGAGGAGCTGGGCAATGATGAGGTTCGCCATGTCGTCATCAACACCACCACCAAGAAACACAATGCGGTCTTTGAGTAAGCGAGAGTAAATATCATAGCCACGTTCGCCAAACTGCGTTTTCTCAACAACCATTGGTACAAGCATCGATGCGCGGGGTGATTTCATTTCCATAGTATGGGTAGCTTATCAAAAAACGCTTTCGAAAGCGAAAAGGGGATTACACTGGTTGCTTCGCTAAGTACGCGCCCCAGAAATACAGAATGGTGATAATGACAAAAAGCACGAGCACCAGCACCACAAACCAACCCAAGAAATTAACACGACGGGTAGGCTTTGGGGCGCGCCCAGGTTTTGTCTCAAGGACAGTCGGCATACTAACGGGAGCTGGTACGAACACGGGAGGAGGAGGTGGTGCAGGAACAGGTGCTGGGGCAACGGGCGTAGGTGTCGCGTTAAATACCGGTATTTGAGTTGCGTTAGGAAGTACCGGTAATGCGTTACGTTCAGGCAAACTTGGTACGGGTTTTATAATTTCTTCATTCATATGTCTATGATAGCGCATGAAAAAACCGCACAGCGCTGTTAGGCACTGTGCGGTTAATTCGTAATGCTATTTCTTATCCTGATACATCTTAACTGCACGCTCGAATGCTGCCTGTGCCTCGGCCTTTCCTTTGAAGCCGTTTACGATAACTTCTTTATTCTGTAATTTTTTGTAGGTGAGATAGAAGTGTTCGATTTCCTTAAGTGTGTGCTTGTTCACATCTGCAAGGTCTACAACCTCATTCCAACGAGGGTCTTCAAGTGGTACCGCGATAATTTTTGCGTCAGAGTCGCCCCCATCAATCATGTCCATAACTGCGACTGGTCGAACGCGCACAAGGATACCGGGAAGAAGAGGGTAGGTCGTGAGAAGAACCACATCAAGTGCGTCACCGTCATCCCACAATGTTTGCGGAACAAACCCGTAATCAAATGGGAAATCTTGCGCGGTGTGCGCGACACGGTCGAGGGCAATGATGCCAGTCTCTTTATCAATTTCGTATTTGTTTTTTGAGCCTTTGTTTATCTCAACAATAACGGTCATCTCATCTTTGGAGCCCGGGGCTATGTCGTGAAGCAGGTTCATATAGGAGGAATGTAGCACAGGGAATAGGGTCTGGTACACTAGGCCCACTATGAAAGGACTTGATTGGTTGATGAAACGTGGCGCAGGAAGTAATCCCGTTCCGGCAGAGCGTATGGAGCAGGCAGTAGGTGAACAGATCAATGGCCGTGAGCTTTTTACAGAATTTATGGGTGACCATGCGCAGGCGTACGAGACCTATTTTAAGAAAGACGTAGATGCGGTAATTTTAAAAGAGCAGAAGCCACTGCAAAGAATCTTGCCAAAGCAATTACGACTGCTCGTGGTCCTGCGGAAAATCTTGCTGACACCCTTGAACAGGTGGCGATGATCGACCCTGAGTTTCAGGGTCGTCCGCTTCGTATCATGGCAGAACACTTGCGCGCCGGATAAAAGAAAACACCCCGCTTGGCGGGGTGTTTTCTTACCTATATGGTTACGCGTCTTCCTTATCTCTCGACTCCTGTGCGTCAACGACACTCTGCTCGCCTTCAGCAGAAGTAGTGAGTTCTTCCTCGGCTGGGAGTATGGCTGGTGTTGATTCTTCTTCCGTTACTACAGAAGGGGTCTCAGTCACCGCGACCTCCGTTTCCTTAGAAGGTGCCTCGGCATCTTCGGTCGGTGTTGCTTCAACAACTGCAGGACCACCTGCAGACGCAATGTCGATGTTCCAACCCGTGAGCTTCGCGGCAAGACGCACGTTCTGTCCGCCACGACCTATCGCAAGTGATTGCTGGTCTTCTGAAACGGTGACTTTCGCACGGTGCTCGTCTTCGTTTATTTCAACCTCGATAACCGTTGCAGGAGAGAGGGCTTCCTTGATGAATTGCTTCGGGTCTTCAGACCATTCGATGATGTCGATGCGTTCTCCACCGAGTTCGCTCATAACGGTCGAGACACGTACACCACGCTGTCCCACGAGAGAACCAACGGGGTCAACGTGCGGGTCCGCAGACGCGATAGCGATTTTCGTACGGCTTCCTGGTTCGCGTGCGAGACTTTTTACGAGAATGGCACCGGAGGCAAGCTCAGGAGCTTCCATCTCAAAAAGCTTCACGACGAAGTTTGGGTGCGAGCGGGAAAGACGCAAGTACACACCACGGAATCCTTCATCTACGGCGTTTAGGTAGGCACGAATGCGCTCGCCCATGCGGTAGCGTTCTCCGGGAATTTGTTCTTCATACGGAATGACACCGGTTGCACGGCCAAGGTCAACAAAAATAGAACCGCGTTCCACGCGCTGGACGATACCGGAGACGATCTCGTTTTTCTTAGTACCGAATTCTTCGAGAATGGAAAGTTTTTCCGCTTCACGAATTTTCTGGATAACGACCTGCTTTGCTGTTTGTGCAGCGATGCGACCGAAGTCGTCTTGAGGCTCAAGCGGGAAAATAATTTCTTCTCCAAGTGCCACGCCGCGCTTTATCATCTGTGCGTTTTTGAGGAGCATGTGCTTTTCCTCATCAAAACGAGGAAGTTCACCTTCTGGCGTTTCTTCTTCACGATGAAATGGACTCGTGTCCTCAACGACTATCTCATCAGGAGAAGGAAAACGAACCATGGTGTCGTCAACAACGGTCTTTACCTGTTCAAAGGCGATAGTACCGGTATTCATATCGAGCATGGCGCGAACAACTTGTCCGCGTTTTCCGTACTCCTTTTTATATGCAGTCGCCATGGCGCTTTCGATAGCGTCTACCATGGTCTCTTTGGTAATACCGCGTTCTTCGAATTCTCCGAGAACTGCGTTGATTGTTTTGAGGTCTAACATATGGAATGTGTATGTGTGGCTAAGAGAAATGCCCGCGCACGGCAGGCATTTCAGATAATCGAAGCATACCGAATATCGGCTTTTGCGTCAATACCGCCTCCTGGGGTAAGGTGGGTACGGAAAGGAAGGTGAATCATGGACATAAGGACGCCTCTCACGCAGGGGCAAGAGAAACAGCTTTGCCGCAACCCAAGCTTCGAGGAATTTCTGATTGTTGAATACGGCGCATGGTTGTTGTACTTGAATAGCAAGCAACAGCTCCACCTCGGCCGTGCCTATGCGTGGCTACGCTCGCGACATATCGACTTGCACCCGTTTGAGAGGCTCACCATCAACGAGTCACTTGAACTTCGTCTCTTGCTACAGGCCTATCGAAAGGCACTAACAACGGTGGTCGGTGTTGAGCCCGCGCTTATTAACTGCGAGTGGCTTGGAAATGAAGTTCATCTGCACCGCGGACACGGACACATGCACTTCATTCCGCGCTACCAGGAAACTCCATCGTTTCTAGGCGTTCAATACCCGGATCAGTTGTTTGGCGGGCGCTCTACGTATAAAGAGAGCGATGCAATGAGTCACGAAATGTTCTTAGAACTCCGCGACGCACTGCGTGTCCAGATGGTTCGGAAATAATTCTCCACGAAGGTAGTGAAAACGCGTCGGCACGAGAGTGTCGGCGCGTTATACTTTAGCGAGCATGCAAGTTTCAGAAAGCGAACTGAAAGAATTTATTCTCGATTCCGGGCTTGTTGCCCGTAAGGATGTTGAGGCGGCTATTGAAGTTGCAAAGGAGCGCAAGCAATCCTTGGGAGATATTCTCGTTTCGCAAGGCGCCATAAACGAAGATGCACTACGACGTATAAAAGCGTATGTGCTCGGCATCCCGTTCGTGAACTTGAAGGATAAAAAGATAGACCTTGAAATACTTTCGTTAATTCCAGAACCGATTGCGCGCTCGCATAATATTATTGCGTTTCGTAAAGAAGGGAAAAATCTTGAAGTCGCCATGCTCGACACCGGTGACTTACCGGCTATCGACTCTATACGTAAGAAGACCGGACTCACCGTACAAACACGTCTTACGGATGATGAGTCGATAAAGAACGCGCTCCTGCAGTACCAGAAATCTCTTAAAGAAGAGTTTGGTGACATCATTTCCGCTGAAGCCGGAAAAATTAGTCTCGTGAAGGAAACAAAGGGTGATGAAATGTCCGGCGATGACCTCAAGAAGATGGCGGAAGACCTCCCTATCGTGCGCATTGTTGATACTTTACTCCGTCACGCTATCACGCAAGACGCATCCGACATCCACATCGAGCAACTGGAGATGGAAGTACTCGTGCGCTATCGCATCGACGGTATTTTGCATGACGCCATGACGCTACCCAAACAGGCGGGTCCGGGCATCATTGCGCGCATTAAAGTGTTGGCGAACTTGAAGCTGGACGAAAAACGTTTACCGCAAGACGGACGCTTTAAGATTGAAACTGATACCGATAAAGTGTCTTTCCGTGTCTCGCTTCTCCCGACCTACTTTGGAGAAAAAGTGGTTATGCGTCTTTTGCGCGAAACCGGCGAAGGTTTTACGCTCGAAGCGCTCGGGTTCCATGGTGCCCCACTTGAGCGCATTCACTCTGCGATGAAAGCTACAACCGGCATTATATTGGTGTCGGGCCCTACTGGTTCTGGAAAAACAACGACGTTGTATACCATTCTGGATATTTTAAATACGCCGGACGTAAATATTTCTACCGTCGAGGACCCGATTGAATATCAAATGAAGCGCGTGAATCAAACGCAGGTGAACCCTACTATTGGCTTTACCTTTGCAAACGGACTCCGTGCCCTTCTTCGCCAAGACCCAAACATTATTATGGTGGGAGAAATTCGAGATGGCGAAACAGCAGCGCTCGCTATAAATGCCGCGCTCACCGGACACCTGGTGCTTTCAACGATACACACGAACTCAGCCGCGGGTGCCATTCCGCGTCTTATCGAAATGGGTGTTGAGCCATTTCTTTTGGTGTCGACGCTCCGTATTATTGTGGGTCAGCGTCTGGTGCGTCGCCTGACTGATGCAAAAGAGGAATACACTCTGGATTCAGCTGCCCGTGCAAAAATTGCACCCGAAACCAATTTCGATGCAGCATTCCATGCGCTCACAGAAGAAAAGTTACTCAAAGCAGGCGCAAAACTCGATGCGGTTTCGTTCTCGCGCCCAAAGACGGACGCAGATTACAAGAGTCGTGTGGGTATTCACGAAGTGCTACAGGTGTCCTCAGCAACACGTGACCTCATTATGCATGAAGGAACATCTGAAAAAATTGAAGAACAGGCACGCAAGGAAGGGATGCTCACAATGCTTGAGGACGGCATATACAAATCATCGCGTGGCATTACGAGTCTCGAAGAAGTGTTGCGTGCGGTTTCAGAATAGAAACCATTCGCCGGATTGGTTACTGCGCGTCCTCACAAACGAGGCCTGCAATTGTTCCGGTCGCTCGCAAACAATCCGGCTCACTAAGTAGGTAGAAGAGAAAACGGAGGTGGCATGTGAAGGCACGCAGACTCTAGATCGGCATGACATCATGCTAGACTTTTTCTAGCAATGAAATTCCGCGCATCGATAAAGAAAGAGGACGGCACAGAAGAAAAGCGTGTTGTTGATGCGCCGTCGCGCTTTGCGGTATATGAACAAATCGAGAAAGAAGGGTCGATTATTGTTTCTTTGGAAGAGGGAGGTGGTGGATTTACCACGCCTAAATGGATGAATGTCAGTCTTACGAGCGGTATAAAGATGGAAGAGCGTATTACGTTCACCAAGAATCTCTCGGCAATGCTTACCGCGGGACTGAGTCTTTCTCGTGCGCTTTCGGTCATAGAGCGACAGTCGTCGAATAAGAATTTGAAGAAAATAACACAAGACCTTTCAGAGTCGGTTAAAAAAGGAGATTCGTTTCATGAGGCACTCGCCCGTCATCAAAAAATATTTTCGAAGTTGTTTATTGCGATGACCAAGGCAGGAGAAGAGTCAGGCACGCTCGCTGAATCATTAAAGGTTGTTGCAAAGCAAATGGATCGGTCCTACACGCTCTCGCGCAAGGTGCGCGGTGCCATGATATATCCGAGCGTTATTCTTTTCGCCATCGTTATTATTGGTGTGCTCATGATGATTTATGTGGTGCCAACACTCTCAGCAACGTTTGCAGAACTTGGTGTCGAACTTCCAACCGCAACTAAAGTTATCATCGCCTCTTCTGACTTTATGGCGCATCACTCTATTCTCGTGCTCTCATTGCTTGCGATTGGTCTATTCGCATTTATCTCGTTTCTTCGTACAAAAATTGGTGGCAATATCGTTCTTGCGCTTGCACTCCATATTCCCGTTATTGGTACATTGGTACGAGAAACCATGAGTGCGCGCGCAGCGCGCGCCTTGTCGTCGCTCCTTTCTTCAGGAGTTGAAATGCTTTCTGCTATCTCTATCACCGAAGAAGTGGTGGGAGATAACCCATTTGGAAAAGTAATACGTGAAAGTGGTGTACGAGTTAAAAAAGGAGAGGTGCTCTCACTTGCTTTCACTGAGCACGTGAAGCTCTACCCAGTGTTCATGGGCGACATGATTGCTGTTGGGGAAGAGACCGGAAAAGTGTCTGACATGCTTGCGCAAGTTGCTGAATACTATGAACAAGACGTAGAAGATGGCACGAAAGACCTCTCTACCATTATTGAACCGATGCTCATGCTCGTTATTGGTGCAGCCGTTGGTGTCTTCGCGGTCGCCATGATTTCTCCTATTTACTCGCTTTCTTCGAGTATATAAGTTGCGCTTATAATTTATAGTGTTATATTTCGTTTCTACGAAGTCGCACAGAAGAGGAGGGACTCGTGGTCTTTATTCGAAGGAAACATACACGTGCTGTTACTCCCGATACTATGCCAACGTGCTCCAGTCCATTTTGGAGTCTGAGCTCTGAGCTTGAATGGCTTAAGAGACTACAGCGCGAAAACCCAAAAGTGTTCGAAACGTATCGGCGTACACTCGCTCGGCGGACAATATGGGATCGAGCGTGGTCAAAGAAGAGGAATGACGAGATGCTGAAACGATTGCGTACTGCTGTCGAAAAAATGGAACGTGAGCAATTTGCTGCGTAACGTTAACTGAAGAAAATGACAGACCGCTTCCCACGGAGGCGGTCTGTTTTGCATTTTGCATTGAAAGCGTGCGTTATCATATACGCATGCGTTCTTTTTCAACTCGTGGCATGACGCTCATTGACGTGTTGGTGGGCTCCGCGCTCGTCCTTATTATTTTTCTTGGGCTCTTTGCGATTATCCGCGCGTCGCTTGCGGTCTCAACGACCGCGCGCCTCAAATCAACCGCAACAGCGATAGCAGAAACTAGTATGGAGTATGCGCGCTCGCTTGATTACGACGTACTGGGAACGGTGGGAGGTATTCCAAGTGGTGTTATGCCTCAGTACGCAACTACAACCTCGCAGGGAACGGTATTTGTAACGCGCACCTTTATTGCGTACGTTGATGACCCTGCTGACGGCATTGGCGCTTCTGACTCGAATACCATTACCAGTGACTATAAGCACGTAAAGGTTTCTATAACGTACGTTGCAAACGGTACTGCACGTGAGATTGTGCTCGCCTCAAATTTTGCACCACCATCCATTGAGACTACGACCAACGGAGGCACGTTGCAGATTTCAGTAGTGAACGCGACTGGGGCGGCAGTTGCTGGTGCAAGTGTGCGTGTCGTTAATAGTAGTATCTCGCCCGCAGTCGACGTCACCACGTTTTCAGATGCTACTGGTGTGGTGCAACTTCCAGGTGCTGCAACATCAACGCAGTATCAAATATATGTGAGTAAACCGGGTTACTCATCCGCCCAAACGTACGTACGCGATGCAACAAACGCGAATCCGACTCCAGGGTATTTTACGGTCGTAAAGAGCGTAACTACTGCCGGCACGTTTGCGATTGATGTTCTTTCGTCAGTTACTATTCGAACATTTACACCAATTGCTCCGGCAGTTACGACCGATCTTTTTACTGATGCGAGCAAGATTGTGTCCACTGCTAACACTACAGTGACCGGAGGAGCACTTACGCTTTCGGGAACAGTGGGTACGTATCCAGGTAGTGGGGAAGCACTCGCCAGCACCACTGCTCCTTCCTATATTGCGTCGTGGACAAACGCATCGACAACACGCTCCGTACCGGCAGGAACCTCCGCAAAAGTATTTGTAGTTGATAGTACCGGTACGTTTTTGCCGGACGCAGTGTTAGCGGGGAATAGTGCAGGGTTTACGGGAACCATTACTCTTTCGGGTGTTTCAACAACGACCTACCCCGCGCTCGCGCTTACTGTCGCGTTTACTTCAAGCGACCCGAATGTTGCGCCGTCACTTCTTGATTGGGGAATCGGCTATACTGCCGGACCGCTTCCATTTCCAAATGCGGCAGTTACGCTTACGGGCGCAAAGACGATCGGTTCCACGTCAGGTGGTGCATCACTTTTCAAAACAACAACGGCGACTACTACCGACGCATCTGGAGTACGAACACTTTCCCTCGAATGGGATTCGTACACACTTTCTATAACGGGTCACACCATCATCAGCTCGAGTCCGGAAGTCCCGCTCGAGGTACTTCCGGGCGCCACCATTGATGCACGCATCATACTTTCGCCATGATTCGAAAACGCACCAAAGGATTCACGCTCATAGAGACCCTGATGGTCATTAGTATTCTTTCAGGAGTAGGGATAGCGCTTTCAATTTCTATACTCAACGGATATCGCGGGAACGCCTATGTTTTCGAGGCAGCTTCTTCTGTCGATAATGCGCGACGCGGTCTCTCGGTGACTATCCAGAACTTGCGTGAGGCTTCCTACGGGGAAGATGGTGCGTATCCCGTTGCAAGTGCAGCAACCTCGACTATTACGTTTTATGCGGATGTTGATCAAGATGGTCCTGTTGAAAAAGTGCGAGTCTACCTCTCAAATGGAACGCTGTATCGTGGAGTTACGAATGCGGTTGGAACCCCGCCGTCCTATGTAGGTCAGCCAGAAACTGTTCAAACGGTGGTGGCATTTGTTCGAAATGCGGCGTCAACACCACTTTTCGCTTACTACAATTCTGCAGGTGTCGCCCTTACCGCACCTATTAACGTAGCGGATATCGCATTCGTTACCATGAATATTCATACCGATTTGAATCCCGCACGCGCGCCGAACGTATATACTTTAAGTGGAAGCGCGACACTCCGAAACCTTCGCGACAACTAATTATGCAGTACCAACGAACTAGCACTCGCCATCGTGGCTACCTTATCCTCACGGCACTCGTGTTCGGTTCGGTATTGCTTGCGGCACTTGGTGGCCTCTCCTTATTTGTACTCTCGCAAAATCGTCTTCAGGTTCGTGCAACCGGACAGGTACAAGCAATCGCGATTGCGGAAGCGGGTATTGAGTATTATCGATGGCGCCTTGCACACTTTCCAACCGATACAAAAAACGGTACGGGTGTCGCGGGACCGTACACCATACCGTATGCAGATCCAGAAAATGGTACAGCGGGTACCATCGTTCTTTCGGTAACGGCAAATCAATCCTGCGGACAATTGACATCGGTCGATCTTAGTTCAAAAGGAATACCAGTAAATACGCCAGACGCTTCCCGTACACTCACGGCGCGCGTTGCGCGCCCTTCAGTGGGGAGCTACTCCTATATATTGAACGATAGTGTGTGGGCTGGGAACGATCGCATTATTAATGGCCCGTATCATTCAAATGGCGGAATTCGCATGGACGGAACGGCAAATGCGGACGTAACCAGTTCTTTGTCTACATGGAGCTGTACAAGCAGTTATGGCTGTAGCCCAACGCAAAATAGTGCGCCAGGTGTTGTTGGTACCGGCCCAAACCAGAGTTTGTGGCAGTATCCGGTACCGCAAGTTGATTTCAGTGCGATTTCTGCGGACTTTGGAACCTTGAAGACGCTCGCGCAGTCGCAAGGCGTGTATTACCCTCGCTATAGCTCGGGCACGAATCAAAGTAATAATAGCTACTGGCGCGGATATCACCTTATTTTCAATGCAAACGGTACGATGACGGTACGTAGAGTAAGCACGCTCACGAATCTAAGTGTCACGCCGGTTAATTCCGCAGATGACAGTAACGACTGGGCACTTATTTCAAACGAAAGTTTCTATGAAACAAAGACGATACCTGCTTCCTGCGGGCTTATCTTTGTTGAAGATAATGTATGGGTAGAAGGAACCATCCCTTCTAAGGTAACGCTTGTTGCCGCGAACGTGGTAAACGCAGGCGTCGCACCGAACGCATATCTTGTGAATAACATTCAATACGGTGCGACTGACGGCACGGATGGCCTGACACTTATGGCTGAACACAACGTGTTGGTATCACCCGTCTCTCCTTCGAATATGACCTTGAATGGTATTTTTATTGCTCAGGATGGTGCGTTTGGAAGGAATTATTACGGCAGTTCATCGTCCTATGAACCGAAAAACACCCTTACTATACTTGGCACCACGGTTTCTAATAAGCGCACTGGTACCAAGTGGTGTTTAAACAGTGGCTGTACCTCAACCGCGGGATATACGAATCGTATTGATTCCTTCGACCGGAACATGGCAAGCGACCCGCCACCGTTTACGCCAGTGGTCTCGACTGACTACCAGCTCCTTGATTGGCGAGAACAATAAACTCGGAAGGATATACGAAGAACGCCGCCCGGGAGGGCGGCGTTCTTCGTGAGTACTGCGCAGTGCGCAGTCGTCGTGTCCTTAGTTGCTACCCAAGTACACCGTGGTGGTCTTGTACGAGTTCGGGTCGAGACGCAGGGTGTATGCCTGGTTGTTCGATTCCGAGGTGCCGTACTGGAGCGCACCGAGCTTGAGCTGTGAGAACGCATCGGCACCACCGGCCGCGACACTGATGGTGATGGTTTCCGTGCGACCTTCGCGGATGCGGAAACTACCGTTTACCTGCTCAGCGCTCGAGTCGAGATCGACTGCAGATGCGCTCGTTCCAGTGATGACATACGAGATACCTGAGTTCGCTCCTATTGTTCCGAAGTCGGCATCTTCGGTTGAGGATGTTGCGCTCACAAAGATATCGTCGCCGAATGCGGTCACCTTGAACGAAATCTGGAAGGTGCCAGCGTCCGGTGTTGCTTTCGTGTTTTGATCAACACTTGAGGTCACCACCTTACTTATGAGACCAGAGGCAGCGAGTGAATGAGTTTCACCGGTTGCATTGCCGTTTGGGGTAAGGTCGTTAGAACCCTCTGCTTCGATGTTCGCTCCAACGACGGACGCGCGAACAGTTTCACCAGAGGCATAGTTTGCTCCGTTCGCTGATTTGAAGCGCACTTGCACTTCAACCGGAACGCGGTCACCCTTGTCTACGATTGCCTTGCTTTTGAAGTCGAAGGTGGTCGAGGCAAAGGTGCCAGTCCCATTCCATGTGTAGTTCTTGTAGGTGGTACGGTCTACAACGAGACGAACACTGTCGACAACGTCACGAACATTCTCCGTGCCGGTTGTGAAGTCCACTGGCAAGTGATCAAGTGTTACGTCGTGCTCCTTTGCTTCAAGATCAAAGATGAATACCGGATACCAATCGGAACGACTGGTATCTTTCACTTCGAGCGTAGTTGCTTCAGGATTCTTAGTCGAACTACGAAGATTTAGTTTTTCACCATCACCCTCCTCAACGAGGTCGAATGCAGTGGTTTCACTTGAATCCCCGACATACTGCTGGAGACCTTCGCTGTCGACAGCGCGAATACCGCGCGTACCGACAGAGACCGTCCAGGTATCAGTGTTGCCACTGTCGACGACACCGTTCTGTGCTTCCACACTAACGATAATGTTAGCAAGTTTGTTTTGGCGAACGACGTAATTCAGGTCGGTGAAACGAAGTACGTACGGGTCAGTATCGCTCAACCAGTCACCTTTAGTGGAAACGTTTTTCGTAGCGATAGTCTTACCGTTTGCGATAAGTGTAATCGTTTTGAAAGACTTCCATGGCTTACTTTGGTCGTTGCCAACGGTAGGAACGAAGGTAAGGTCGGCGCGGTTGATGCGTGCATCACCGTCTGCAACCTTAAATTCTATTTCCGCGATGTCCGCAGTTGCGCCTTCGGCAACTTGGTTATCATCGCCACTGTTCATCTTTAGACGCTCAAGCGATGCTTCACCGCCCTTGAGGCCGGAGGTATTACTTGAGGCCTGCTCAGTGTCAGGCTTTGGATTCGACGGCGTGCTTGGCGTTGACGCAGTTGCGTTAATTTTGGCGCGCGTTATGGGGCCAAAGTAACCGACTGCGGGCACAATGCCTTGCGCGGCTTGGAAGCCCGCAAGTGCTGATTGTGTCTGTGCACCAAAATAGCCAGTCGCACCTGCGGGAACGTTATAGCCTTTACTAATAAGGAAGTTCTGGAGTGCTGAAACTTCGGCTCCAGAGGAACCAACCGTAAGGTTAGTTGTGAAGACAAGACTTTGCGCGTGCGCAGTACCGCTCGTTCCCATAAGGAGCGAGAGCGTAAGTGCCGCGACGGCAAATCTGGTCCCTGTTGATTTTATAAGTGCAGACATAGTTGCTAGGATAGATAGGTAATGCATGAGCTGATGACAACGACATCCCGTCCGTTCATGCGGTTCGGCGGGGATAGCTATAAGACCGGACAGTGGGGGAAACCTTACAAGCGGTCATGTTTGGCGTATCTGGTAAGAAACGGGCTAGCCACCGGTCTCATATGAAGAGGAAGATACACGAAGCGGCATTCATTGAGGCGTATGACCTCTATGCAGACGCGCTCTTCCGGTACTGTTATTTTCGAGTTAAGGACCGGGATCTCGCCAAAGAGCTCGTCCAGGAGACGTTTGCGAAGACCTGGGCCTATCTTGCTTCTGGTAAGGAAGTTGAAAACCTTCGGGCGTTCTTATATCGAGTCGCGCACAATACGAGCGTGAACGAACAGACGCGCACAAAAGCACTTTCGCTCGACGAACTACGTGACGCGGGCGGGTACGATCCCGTCGATGAGCGCGAAGTTACACCAGAGCAGGGAGCAGAACATGCGCTCTTGCTTCGGCACTTGGCCGAACTCGACGAGTCGGCGCGCGAGGTACTTACGCTCCGCTACTTGAACGGCCTTCCCGTACAAGAAATCGCCGATATGCTGGGGGAAGAACCAAATGCCGTATCGGTACGCATCCATCGCTCACTCGCAAAACTAAAGGAACGTATGCAATAACATATGAATCAAAATTTTACACAACTCGAAAAAGACCTTGAACGCGCTGCCAATGGCGTGACTCTTTCAGTACACGAAAAGGACACGGGTCGCACTGCCTTACGTGCCTATATGAAACAGACAGGTCGTTCGCTCCGTTCGCCGTATCAGAATTTCATGATACTTACGGTTCGCTCGATGACACTTCTCTTAATTATTGTAGTAAGTGGCGGGAGTATTGCTTCAGCTTCAGAGAGTTCGCTTCCTGGAAGTATGCTGTATTCAGTCAAAACACAGGTGACGGAACCGCTTCGTGCCGTACTTCTGTCCGGAAGCGAAGCCCGCGCAGACTTTGCAGTGGAACGCGCGAGTCGTCGCTTGGAAGAGTACGCACAAGTCTCTAAAGAGAACCGGCTTGATGAGGTAACGAGCAATGCCTTGGCTGAGGCGCTTCAAACACATGTGGCCACTGCCAATAAAGAGATACAGGCACTTGCCCAAGAGGGAAATGAAACTGGCGCGTTCGACGCAACGTCTGACCTGTACTCGATACTCGAGGCGCATGCCGAAGTACTTGATCGTCTCGATGATGCTCACCCAGGTACCGTTCCCGAAGACGGTGAGCTCGCGCAGACACTTGCGGACGCGCTTGAAAGCACAGAATCGCTCTCAACCTCGTTTGAAACTTCAATTACCTCTTCTTTGGATACGCCTAAAATAGAAGCAGCGCTCAAGAACCAGCAAGAAGAAGTTGGGGTGCTTGTTCGCGCGCTTGAGGCATATGCCACGAGCACGCCCGTGTCGTTCGACAGTGCTGATGCTCTCACACTCGCAAAGGCGCTCACCGAAGTGCGTAGTCTTATGGAAGAGGCTACTCGTGCACAGGATGAGAACCGTCTTACGGATGCACTTTCTCTCTATGCTGATGCAAACGCGAAGGTAAATCAGCTCGACATTATCTTGAAAGCAGACAGCCAGCTCGGTGTCGATATCATTAACGCCACGTCGTCGTCCGATACGGAGTAACGCATTCTCGTACCCAGTGCTGGTATGATGAGAGGCATGCTTATTGTCGGAAATTGGAAAGCGTATGTAGAAATGCCTGAAGAGGCAAAGAAGCTTATGGTGGTAGTTCGTCGCACGGCGAAAGCATCTAAACATAAAGTCGTTGTTGCGCCGTCGGCTCCCCATCTGGCCTTGCTTAAGCAGGGCGCTCGCTCGAAGGTCGCATTCGCCGCGCAAGATATTTCTCTTGCAACTACGGGAGCAGCAACAGGAGAACTTCCGGCGTCCATGCTAAAACGTTCAGGCGCCACGTACGCTATTCTTGGACACTCCGAACGTCGCGCGCGAGGAGAAACAAACGAACAAGTTGGTGAAAAAGTAGCACGAGCGCTAACAGTAGGACTCATGCCTATTGTGTGCATTGGTGAACGAGAACGTGACCACGATGCCGAATACCTCCAAGAACTCCGTGCACAACTTAGTGCGGCGTTTGCAAAACTCTTACCAAAAGACAAGCTCTCAATTGTTATTGCGTATGAGCCGGTATGGGCTATTGGAAAGTCTGCAACCGATGCCATAGCACCAACGGATCTTGCTGAAATGATTTTGTATATTCGAAAACTTCTTTCAGCACACGTACCAGCAAAGGACGTGGGAAAAATTAAAATACTGTATGGCGGTTCGGTTGAAGCGGGAAGTATTCGCGGTCTTGCAGGCGGTAGTCAGGTGGATGGGTTTCTTATCGGACACGCGAGTGCCGACCCAAAGATGTTCGCGGATTTGATGAAAGCTATCGCGTAACTATGCGCAGTGTTCGAGACATTCGCCTCCTCGAAAATATACCGGTACTTCTTCGTACCTCGTTGAATGTTCCAATTGAGCACGGGAAGGTACAAAATACGTTTCGGTTACAGAGTGCGCTCCCTACCATTGAATACCTGCGCTCGCGTCATGCGAAAGTCATTTTGATTAGTCACATAAGCGGGACGGGAACCGAAACGCTTGAGCCAGTAGCGCAAGCAATGAAGCAATGGATTCCAGGACTTATTTTTTGTGGAGTAGCAACGGGACCGGTGGCGCGTGCTGCGGTGCGAGCACTTTCTCCTGGACAGGTGCTTATGCTTGAAAACCTTCGTCGAAATAATGGAGAAGAAAAAAATGATCCTGCCTTTGCGAAAGAACTCGCATCTCTCGCGGATATTTTTGTGCAAGACTCATTCGACGTGTGTCATCGCGAGCACGCGTCCGTAGTTGGCATTCCTACATTACTCCCGTCGTATGCAGGATTAACGCTCGAGACAGAAGTGCTCGAACTAACCAAGGCACTGAAGCCAAAACGACCATCGCTCGCCATTATTGGTGGTGCAAAGTTTTCTACAAAAGAACCAGTACTCAAGCGTCTTTTGAAAGTCTATGACCACGTGGCGGTTGCTGGGGCTCTCGCAAATGATTTTATACAAGCGAAAGGAGCGCGTGTCGGTGCATCCCTAGTTTCAGGAGAAGACAAAATTGCGATACAAAAATTGTTACAAAACAAAAAACTTATCGTACCCTGCGATGCAGTTGTTGCGGTAAAAGGTGCACCGCGTACCCAAGCACGCGCCACAGAGTTCAAAGACATTACGGACGACGAAATGATTCTCGACGTTGGTCCTAAAAGCACGGCGATTCTTGCCACCTATGCCGAGAAAGCAAAATCAGTTCTTTGGAACGGACCGCTCGGCATGTATGAACACGGATTTACTGATGGAACCTATGCACTTGCGCGCGCGGTGGTGAACGGGAAAGCGTGCTCGGTGCTTGGTGGTGGAGATACCATCGCAGCAATAGATGCGTTTGGACTCACAAACAGATTTTCGTTTGTTTCAACTGGTGGCGGAGCTATGTTGGATTTCCTTGCTGACGGTACCTTGCCGGGACTTCAGGCACTTGGGTAGGTTGCTACGAAAGCTCGGCGCGAATTTTTTCTCCTACCTGTGCAAGCTCTGTTGGAGCCGTAGCAAGTTTTGGCCAGAATTCGAACTCCTCCCGAGTATGGCGAGGAATAATATGAAAATGGAGATGAAACACAATTTGCCCAGCTTCTGCCTCGTGGTTTGAATTTATGTGTACACCTTTTGCACTAACGCCGTCACGTACTGCGGGCGCGACGATGCGAATGGTACGCATGACCGCGGCCAGTGTTGCGTCATCTGCATCAAAGATATTGCGCACCGGCTTCTTTGGGATGACGAGCGTATGCCCAGGAACATTGGGATTAATGTCCAAGAACGCAAGCGTATCGTCGTCCTCATAGATAATTTCCGCAGGGAGTTCGCGTCGGATAATTTTTGAAAATATAGTGTCTTCCATATCCCTTAGAATACCGCGCACGCTTATTTTGGTACACTCCACCAATGCTTTCGTTTCATGAACCCATCGATGCCGCAGTGCGAGATGCCCTTAAGGGATACGATGACCTGACCGCTGAACTCTTGGCACGTCGTGGCATTACAACCAAAGAAGCAGCAGAAGCGTTTATGTCTCCATCGTACGACGCGCACATCGGCGACCCGCTACTCATCCTTAATATGTCCAAAGCAGCACTTCGCATTAGTGAAGCGATTCGTGATGGAGAAAAAATAACGGTCTGGAGTGATTACGATTGCGATGGCATACCGGGGGGCACGTTACTGCATGATTTTTTTAAAAAGGCGCGAGCAAATTTCGATAACTATATTCCGCATCGGCATGAAGAAGGATTTGGTGTAAACGTCGCGGGTGTAGAACTGTTAGCTAAGCAGGGAACGAAACTCATGATTACCGTTGATTGCGGTATCACGGACGTGGAACCGATACGACGCGCACAAGAACTTGGTATTGAGGTCATTCTCACTGACCACCATCTTCCACAAAACGAAGTGCCGCCAGCGTTCGCCATCATCGATCCAAAACAAGAAGGGGAAACAAATGCGTTTCGTGATTTTTGTGGTGCTGGGCTTGCGTGGAAACTTGCGTGCGCCGTGCTTGCGGTCGGGCGAACTGAAGGACACGTATGGACTCTGAACATTCCAGTGGGGTGGGAAAAATGGCTGTTAGATATGGCAGGACTCGCAACCATTGCTGACATGGTTCCGCTTCATGGAGAAAATCGCGTTATCGCTACGTACGGATTGTTAGTAATGAAAAAATCTCCTCGTATCGGATTACAAAAGTTACTGAAATCCGCACGGGTCAATCAACGATTTATTTCGGAAGATGACGTTGGGTTTATGATTGCGCCACGCGTGAACGCAGCAAGTCGTATGGGAAATCCGCGTGACGCGTTTGAATTGTTTACAACTGAAGACGAAACGCGCGCGGATACGCTTGCAAAAGATTTAGAAAAAGCGAACCGGAGCCGTCGCGCGCTTGGTGCGTCTATTACGCGCGCGGTGAAAGAACGTCTGGAAGAGAAACGTCTAAGTACCGGTATTCCGGTCATCATCGCAATAGGAGATCCGGACTGGCGACCAGGACTTCTTGGTCTAGTTGCTAACTCCGTTGCAGAAGAATACGGACGCCCCGTTTTTCTTTGGGGACGCGAAGGCGGAACGACTATGAAAGGCTCGTGCCGCGCGGGCCCTGGTGGCGCATCTGTCGTTGCATTAATCGAATCAGCAGGCGACACGTTTGTTTCAGGAGGTGGACACAAAGCGTCGGGCGGTTTCACGCTTGCCGACCATGCGGTCTTTGATTTTGAAACAAGAATGGCTATCGCACTCGCGTCGCTTCCACCACAAGATGAGTTCGATGCGCTTGCACACGCCGATGGAGAACTCTTTGTTGAGGACGCCACGAAGGAATTATTGAAGCGTCTTGAACGCCTCTCGCCGTTTGGTATGGGAAACCCGAAGCCGGTGTTTGCGTTTCGCGACGTTACTATTGAACGCGTGAGCTGGTTCGGCAAATCGGAAGAACATTTAAAGCTTGGCATTTCGCACGCAGGTTCCACCATTGAAGGCATGACCTTCTATGCAAAACGACAATTGGGACGTGGGTGTGAAAATCTTGCAGCGGGGAAACGGGTAAGTGTGCTCGGGAATTTGGAACGAGATCAATTTGCGCGCGGTCAGCCAATACGGTTACGTTTAGTCAGTATCCATTAAGTGGGCTTGGTATACTCCTTACTACTATGGAATACGTCCTCTATGCTGACGGTGGTGCGCGCGGAAACCCAGGACCAGCGGGCGCTGGTGCGGTCGTGTTTGATGCGATAGGAAAGCGCGTTGTTGAAGTCGCTGATTACTTAGGCGTAGCGACAAACAACGTTGCGGAGTATGAAGCGGTGCTCCGTGGATTGAAAGCGCTTGTCGCAGAATTTCCAGAAGGTCATTTCAATCACTCCCAGTTAGAAATACGTATGGATTCAAAACTTGTCATTGAACAGCTGAAAGGAGCGTACAAAGTGAAACACCCAAATCTCGTACCGCGCTATTTTGAAGTAAAAAATCTCATCGCTCGTTCGTTCTCAAAGGTCTCGTATACGCACGTTCCACGCGAACGAAATAAAGATGCTGACGCACTTGCCAATCAGGCGATGGATGCAGGTCGCTAACGCGGTATCATAACGGCGTGAAAGCCGTCGTGCTCATTTCCGGATTCTGTACCGGTATTGCGCTCGTATCATTCTTGCCACTTGGGTGGTGGCTCTCAGCTTTTCTTCTCCTGCTTAGTGTGTCGTTTCTTTTTCTAATGCATGTACGTCATGCGCCTGCGTATTTTATCGGTGCATTATTTTTCCTCGCAGGTGCGGTTGGTGTAGTTCGAACTGAGTTTGCGGTAGCGTCCTTACCTCCAGAGTTCACGTCGTTTCTTGGTTCAGAGGTTACGCTCGAAGGAAAGGTTGTCGCCGACCCTGATATTCGAGAAACGACGGCTCGACTGACGCTTCGTACAGAACACGAGGGTGTGTATACAAACGTCCTGGTTGTTGCGCCGTTATTTCCCCAAGTGAAATACGGTGAGATTATTCGTGTGCACGGAATGCTTGAAGCGCCAGAAGCATTTTCTACAGACTCCGGTCGCATCTTTCGGTATGATGCATTTCTCGCCAAGGATGGTATCTACGCGGTGCTGAGAAATGCGTCACTCGAAAGACTTGCACCGCGTTCGGGAATACTCGATACGGTACGGGGATTCTTTTCGGATCTGAAATTTAATGGCATCGACGCGCTGTCGGTTGCGCTTCCCGAACCAGAAGCATCACTTGCCGCTGGCCTCGTGCTTGGTGGAAAACAAGGACTCGGCGATACATTGCTGACTGATTTCATTACGGTTGGTCTCGTACACATCGTGGTGCTTTCTGGCTATAACGTCATGATTGTCGCAGAGGCAGTGTTCCGTATGTTCGCACTCATGGCACGTCGAATTGCGGCGCCCGCAGCGGGCGTCGTTATCTTTGCGTTCGTACTTTGTGCAGGAGCGGGTGCTGCTTCGGTGCGCGCAGGAATTATGGCGAGTGTCGCACTCTTTGCGCGCGCAAGTGGCCGCACGTATGATGCACTGCGTGCATTGTTCGCCGCCGCGCTTCTCATGTTGCTGTGGAACCCGCTTATTTTGATACATGACCCAGGCTTCCAGCTTTCATTTGTAGCAACTCTCGGTCTTATCTTCGGCGCTCCAATTACTGAACGCTGGTTTTATAGAATTCGTCCGGCGTTCCTACGCGAGGTAGTTTCCGCAACGGTAGCCGCACAAATTTCCGTGCTCCCATTACTGCTGTATCAAAACGGTCTCTTTTCGCTTATTGCACTTCCCGTAAACGCGCTCGTTCTTCCGTTCGTTCCACTTACCATGGCATTCTCAGCGTTTGCCGGATTCATCGGTTTCTTGCTCCCTGCACTCGCACCTCTTGCAGGACTTCCAGCGTACGCACTTCTGTGGTTCATGGTGAATGTAGTTGAAGTCGCCGCAAGACTTCCGGGCGCCGCGCTCTCAGTTCCGGCGTTTCCTTTCATGCTCGTACCGTTTGTGTACGGCGCACTCGGTATTTTTGTGTGGAGAGACCGAACTAGGTCACGTGTTCCAAAAATCGTTTCTCTGGCACGTCCCAATTCACGTTTGTAAGAAACGCTTCCACGTACGATTTCTTTTCAGCAGGGAGGTAGTCGACCATATACGCGTGTTCCCAGAGGTCAACCGCAAGAATAATCGGAAGCCCTGCAAGCTGACCGAGCTCGTGATCGCCGACCCAGGTGGTGTGCATCGCGCGCCCCGCAGGGTCGTAGTACACGACAACCCAACCAATACCGCGAGTGCCCGCAACTTCTTTAACGTGAGCCATGAATCCGTCCCAACTTCCGTATCGTTCGTCGGCTGCTGCACGAAGAGGGGATTTGTCGTCAGGAATTTCTGCACCTTTTTCAAACTGCTCAAAATAGTATTCATGCATGCGCATACCATCGAATTCGAAAGGTAGACGACGACGGAGCTCGTTGATAACAAACGCATTTTTTTCGGCATCCTTTTCCCGCAACTCCTTAATGGTATCGAGGATAAGGTTTACGTGTTTTACGTAGCCTTCGTACAAAGCAAGGTGTACGTCAATTTGTTTCTTTGAAAGTCCTTTTAGTTCTGGGAGGTCAAATGTACGTGCGGTGTAGTTCATGGATACTTCGGTTATTTTTCTTATAGTAGCACTGCCTATGTGAAGGGAAGGTGGAGGTACAAATACTTGCAAAATATATATAGTATGCTATTATATTAAAAGGAGGTTCCAATGGAACAGCATCAGGAAAGCCTGAGTGATTTATTGCACGAGGCGTTTGCGGAAGGAGTTCCGGAAGGAATTGCCATGCAAGAGTGCTTCAAAGCGATTCGCTCACTCTCAAAAGATGAACACGAGAGTCTCGGGGTCCCGTATCAGGCTACCGAGCTCCAGCTCTTTGAATTCGTAATGAGAGCTGGAGGCGCAAGCTTGCTGGCGCTCGAAAATCGAAGACTCTAGCCGTCGCGTCACTGCGCGGCTTTTTCTTTTGCTTTCCGTATTTGCTCGATGGTCCACGCTGCAATTGCCCAATTGCGCACGTTATCGCGGTCGTCGAGAAATGCCTTATCAAAGAGTAAGTTGCCACCCTTATCACCACTTTGAGAAGGATACGCTTGAACAAGAACATCAGTGTCTTCGTGTTCTCGCAAAATATCACGAAGCTTTGCAATGGTCTGTCCCGTCGTAAGGAGTGTTTCTATTAACGCGTTGTGGGTAGCACGACGTTCATGGTCTATGCGTTCATAGTCTGCGGCTTTGGAAAAATTTTCGTCATGTTGAAGTTGTTTTTTAATACGATGATATCGAACTACCTTGTCGACGTATCGACGTACCGCAAGACGTATTTCTCGAACTCGTTCTCCCGCAAGTGCACGGAGGGGAGCGAGTTCTCCATCATCAATTCCTTCAGTTTTCGTTAGAAGCTCGTCCAAGATATTTGCATAAGAAGCGTAGGTCGGTGTCGTGCCTCCTTCATAATCTTTTATGATACTAATTCGACCCTCAAGATGTGCCTTAAGTTCGTCGACCTCGCCGAAGTTACCTTTTGCGGCAGCGTTATTTATTCTGCCAACAATTTCTTCGTCCTCACCATAGCGTAGATAATCTTCCGTGGTTGCGTGGGGTACGAAGTCAGGTTGATTGAATTTCTCCATAATGGTCCTAGTGTAACAACTCTTTCTAGGCGCGCTACCATAGAGATATGTTCTTCGCGCGCCCCCTTGCAAGGTACTCCGTACTTACATTGGTAGTACTACTTAATATTATCATCTGGCCGTTCATATTCTTTACACCGAAACCCAGCCTTGAAGTCTCGTTTCTTGATGTAGGACAGGGAGATGCGATTTTCATCGAAGGACCTACCGGCATACAAATACTTATTGATGGCGGACGCGACCGCTCCGTTTTACGTGAACTTGGAAAACGAATGGGTCCGCTAGACCGTACGCTCGACCTTATTCTAGAAACCCATCCAGACGCAGACCACATTGGCGGACTTCCGGCAGTCTTTAAAAATTACCGTGTCTCTGCATTTATGGAGCCCGGCATTCCAAACGCAACGAACCCAACTTCTGCTCTTGAATCGGCAGTTGCCGATGAACTCATACTGCATCCAATTCTCGCGCGACGCGGTATGCGACTGATGCTTGGTGGGGGAGCATATGCTGATGTTTTATTTCCAGACCGAGACGTCGCAGGAATTGAAACAAATACCGGCTCAGTTGTACTTCATGTGGTGTACGGAAGCACGAGCTTCTATCTTTCAGGGGATTCTCCAGAAAGTGTGGAAGATTGGTTGGTACAACTTGATGGTGCGGAACTCAAAAGTGACATTGTAAAAGCAGGACATCATGGTTCACGAACTTCAACCGGAGAAGCACTTCTTACGGCCGCAAACCCTGAAGTCGTGGTGATTTCTGCAGGCAAAAACAATTCCTATGGGCATCCGCATGAAGAAATACTTGCGCGCATACGCGCCTCAGGCGCGTCAATTGTCTCCACTATCGATCAGGGAACGATTACGTTTCGCTCCAACGGAACAATTATTCGACAGGAGTAGTGCTTTACATATTTATTCCAAAGTGTCATGTTGTGCTGGGCTCGCAACAAGGGAGTTTGCACATGTTAGCCACGAGAACCGAAGACTATCCTGGCGAAACCAGGGAAGGGGAACAAAAAAAGTTCCTTGACGATTTGCTCTCGAAAATGCGCGAAAAGAAAGAGTATCGGGAACAGGTCGCTGGCGTCGCTATCAACCTGATTCAGCTCATGGAGCGAGCGCATCAAGAAGACGGCGGATGCAAGTTGTACCGCGAACTGGTGCATACAGCCATCGAGGATTTCTGTAAAAAAGACCTCCTGGAGCGCCGGTACCTCGCTGGTCTCCTGCTCGCTCAGCTTGTCGGAGACGACTTGGCGCCGAAGGTCATGGACGAGTATCGACACTTTCTCCCAGAGACCGCCTGATCCTTCCTCGTTTCCTTTTTCGTTAAATAACCCCTGCTTTCTTAAGGGTGGCGAAGGCGCCGTTTTTCTTGATGGTGCGAAGACCTGCGACGGAGATATCGACGAGGACGGTCTTGCTAAGCTCCGGTACGTAAATACGGCGCTTCGTAAGGTTCGCCTTACGGCGAACCTTACCGGTCGGGTTAAATTGCGTTGCACGGGTACGGTTAGAATACCGCCCGCCAATTTGCGTGCTTTTTCCAGTGATGTCGCATTCCCGTGCCATAGTTCCGGCATGGTAGCATAGCCTAAACCGTATGCAAAGCAGTCTTGAACTTCAGATTTTCACCGTTGCCGCCCTTATTTTCTCTGTCATTATCCATGAGGTGGCTCACGGGTATGCCGCCGAGGCGCTTGGTGACCCGACGGCAAAATTGGCCGGTCGCCTTACCCTTAATCCACTTCCACACATTGATCTTGTGGGGTCGGTCCTTATTCCGGCCATGTTGGTGCTCACTCAAGCAGGCGTCTTGTTCGGATGGGCTAAGCCAGTCCCGTACAATCCGTACAACCTGAAGAATCAGCGCTGGGGCGAGGCTATTGTCGCGGGTGCAGGTATCGCAACCAACCTTGCAGTCGCCGTTCTTTTCGCGCTTGTGGTACGTGCGTCCTATGCGTTCGGTGCGAGCGATTTCGCAGAGCTCGCCATCATCATCGTGTTCGTAAACCTTTCACTCGGTTTGTTTAATCTCATACCGTTTCCGCCACTCGACGGCTTCACTGTAATTCGTGGTCTACTTCCGCTTAAGTTTGCACTTCCGTTTCGTGAATTTGAAGAGCGACTTCGTCGTGGTGGTATTTTCACCTTACTCATTTTCTTGTTTGTGTTCACACATTTCTTTGCGGGGCCGTTCTACTCGTTTATTTTTAGCGTGTTCCGGTTGCTGGTTGGGTAACTATGGACGTTACAAAAAAACCAGATAGCAGGGAAGTGGTTGAAAAATCTCTCGAACTTGCTCAGCTTCTGTTGGCATTTGGTCGAATTGATCGTGTTGCAAAACATGAAGACGGAAAAACATGGGAATCAAACACTGACCATACCGTTATGCTGGGTGTCATGGCATGCGCTTTTGCTAAAGAATACGCACCGCATCTTGATACGGGGAAGATTGCAGAATTCTCACTTGTACACGACCTTGTTGAGGTGTACGCGGGAGACACCATGAGCTTCCGTATCGCAACAGACGCACAAAAAGAAGACAAAGAAACACGAGAGCATATGGCGTTAGAGCGTATTCGCACCGAATATAGTTCGATATTCCCGTGGGTGTCCGATACGATAGAGCGCTACGAGGAACGGGATACACCAGAAGCATGTTTCGTAAAATTCTTCGATAAATTGCTACCTAAGATGACCCACATTCTTAACAGTGGAACGGTTATACGTGATTTGGGTCACACTAAAGAAAGCAGTGAAGCATTCCACAAACATCAAATAGCGGAAATAATGAGTGGCTACGGGAAAGGTCATTCAGAAGTTGAGAAGCTGTATCACGCTATAGCGGAGCGCATGGTCGGCGTTGCGCCAGATGCATAAAGAGACGCGACCGTCTGAACATATGTCCCGAAACGGGGCGGTATACTAAAGGGGTAGTCATAACACTGCCGCCACATGATGTTAACGGTACTGCTCGCGAAAGTATTCGGAACGTACATGATTATCGGAGGGGTCGCCTTGCTCGCTCGCAAGCGCTATTTTATGTCCGCACTCGGTTCGTTTGTTGAAGATAAGGGTTCACGACTCATTATCGCGATGGTCGACATCATTCTCGGCTTACTCGTAATCAATATCCATAATGACTGGTCGTCGCTCCCGTCTGCACTTGTAACGTTCATTGGATGGTCTGCCTTCGTAAAGGGTGTGCTCGCAATGTTTATGAAAGACGCATCGCTCGAACGGTTTGTAAAAGCATTTCATGAAAAGAAGTGGTATCTCCCTGAGGCACTCGTCGTTATTGCTGTCGGCGTCTATCTCGCGTCATACGGTTTCGGTTGGATGTAATCGGAAATACCGGTATTTCAACAACGCGCCATCCAGGCGCGTTGTGTGTATAAAAATCGGCCGCGCTCCCTCAGAGGGTGCGCGGCCGGGAATGATTTTCCTACTTGGTTTCAACAACGCGCAGATAGGAATGCCCCACACTCTCTTCTTGTTTCGGTTTCTCTGAGGAAACCTTGTCATAGTAGAGTCGGCTCAGCAGGCTCGAGAATGTTTGCATCCACATGAGCGAGATCCCCGCAAAAATGACGCAAACCGTAGAAAGTGGTTCGAACCATCCCGCTGGAATCGGTACCCATTTTGGCTGGAGATAGGACGCTAAGAGTAGTAGCGATCCAATCCCGGCGACAATCGGCATTTCAGGTGTCCGAAGACGTTCTCCGAAACGCATGATGTATAAGCCGCGTGCAAGCAAGTAGAATGCCGTGAACGTGAGTACTACCGACCAAGTCCTCGAACCGAACAGGAACGTGCGGAACGGCTCGATGAGCATGCTAACAAAATGCATATTCGAGATGATGGCGAGCCCCACCAGCCCAAACCCAAAAAAGAACAAAACACAGCGCGCTAGAAATCTCATCACGTCTTCTCCGTCTGACAGAAAACCAAAGACCAAGAGGCCTGTGCGCATATATCAGCACAAGTAAGAAACAGGGTCAACATTACTTTAACCATGTATTCCAAATCACGTTTTACCATTGCGCTTAACTTCGTCCGGGCGGACGAAGTTAAGCGCGCTCGTGATACCATAATTTTATGGGCGCAATTGAAAAGACAGCAAAAAAACGAAAACAAAGACAAGACGTGCAGGGTGCAGTTCTCTCCGTGCTTGGAATTGCAGGAACTCTTGCCGTTGTAGTGATTGCACCAAAGGCCGTATCACTCTTTGCTCACTCGATAATCAATCCGCAGTATGAACGTCGCACAAAGTCCGCACTACTACGTTTGTCAGAGAAGGGACTTGTTGAATTTAGCGAGGTCAGAGGGAATCGCTATGCGCGTTTAACCAAACGCGGGGAAGAAGTTTTTGCACTGGAGCAAGAAAAGCGTTCTCTACAAAGCACAACCAAAAAACGTTGGGACGGTCAGTGGCGCATGGTAATTTTCGATATTCCGGAATCACGACGCCTTGTC
>Ga0163151_10002693_pt1 | contig 26908 bp, 22 predicted proteins | sample OliLakLV19MP5IB2_FD_145596 | JGI IMG/M metagenome (GOLD analysis project Ga0163151, IMG submission 145596) | Freshwater microbial mat bacterial communities from Lake Vanda, McMurdo Dry Valleys, Antarctica - Oligotrophic Lake LV.19.MP5.IB-2 | ecosystem: Environmental > Aquatic > Freshwater >...
ATGCGAGATCCACATGGATCGTTGGAACGGGATGCGCCCGAAACCCGTAATCCATCAATGATCAAAATAATCTCCCTGCTGTTCTCCGTACTGCTTATGACCAGCTGCGCCTCCTCTCTCCCTGTGCTGAAAACCGTCGAAAAGGTGGACCTCCCGCGCTTCATGGGCCCGTGGTATGTCATCGCGGCCATCCCCACTTTCATCGAAACCGAAGCGTATAACGCCATCGAGGATTACCGGCTGCGGCCCGACGGGACTATCGATACCGTTTTCACGTTCAACAAGGGCGCCTTCGACGGACCACCCAAGCGTTATACTCCCCGTGGTTTCGTGACCGATCGCGTAAATAATTCGACTTGGGGAATGCAGTTCATTTGGCCAATCAAGGCCGAGTACCTGATCACGTACTTGAACGACGACTACAGCCAGACTGTCATCGGCCGGAACCGTCGGGACTACGTCTGGATCATGGCGCGCACTCCGCAAATTCCCGCGGCCGACTACGAGCGATTACTCGCCGACTTGACGGCTCAGGGCTACGACTTGACGAAGCTGCGAAAAGTACCCCAACAGTGGCCGGATAAGAAATAGGAGAGAGCGGCGGAGGCCGATCAGCGCAGTCGTATCCGCAATATTGTGACGACCTAGTCTCAAGCAATTTGCCCGATCCGGTGGTTCCGCTCAAGGATCTCAAGCCTGGTGCCGACGAGCGCGCGATGGCGACGACCGAAGCCGCCAACGAATGGTCATAGGACGATCCAACCGCGCGCGCCCCAGCCAAAGTGTCACGTAATACGTGACTTTCCACGACCTGACGCGGCCGCCTGTTGTCACGTATTAAGTGACATGTCTGCGCGGGGCGCGGTCGACTGCGGAGTCGGTGGGTGGCGAACGCTGTTCGCCCCGTCGGGTTCTTGCTTGTCCGACATCACAGTTGCGGCTATCCGCCAGCTGACTGGAGACTTTCCTTCACCTCCCCAGCTCTCATTTTTTCCGCTGTTTCGTTCCCGCAACCGCCCGCCCATCTCGCGACTCCCTTCGCTCTCGTACCCTTCCCCTCTCATGGTTCGTTTCCCGTGCATCTTCTCCTTCGCGGGCTCACCTGCGCCGTTCGTCTTGCTCGCTCTCACCCTCGCTCTGCGGCTTCCGGCCGCCGACGCTGAATTTGATGTCGTCATCTACGGGGGCAACGCCGCCGGATCGGTCGCCGCCCTCCAGGTCAGCCGCATGGGAGGCTCGGTCGTGCTCCTCGAACCGGGACCCGCCCTCGGCGGCCTTACGACCGGAGGCCTGGGCGCAACCGATGTCGGCGACCCGAACGCGGTCGGTGGTATCGCCCACGAATTCTATCGGAAGCTCCACGCGTACTATTCCGACCCGTCCGCCTGGCGCAGCGAGACCCGCGCGGCTTACGGACCGCGGCATCCACTCGCCGTCTCGGACGCGACGAAGCTGCACTGGTTTTTCGAACCCCACGTCGCCGCGAAAATCCTCCATCAGCTTCTCGCCGAGGCCCGCGTGCCGTATCATCTCAAGGCGCAGCTCGACCGCACTCGAGGCGTGCACCGCGACGGTACCCGCATCACCGCAATTACCCTGGTTGACGGCCGGACCTTTCGCGGTCGCACCTTTATCGATACGACCTATGAGGGTGATCTCATGGCCGCGGCCGGCGTATCCTATATCGTAGGACGGGAAGCCAATCGTCGCTACCACGAAACGCTCAACGGCGTCCGCGTCCACCCCGAAGAACGTACCCCGCTCATCGACCCCTTCATCCGTCCGGGCGACCGCGCAAGCGGCCTGCTGCCCCGGGTTGCACCGCGGGCGCCCGGAGCCGAAGGTGAGGCCGACGCCGGCATGCAAGCCTACAACTTCCGGGTGTGCCTGACCGACGTCGCGGACAACCGCGTGCCGTTCGTCCGGCCGGCGACATACGACGCTCTCAACTACGAGATTACGCTCCGCTCGATCGCCGGCCAGACGGTGCGGCCGGGGCCGCAGTTGTTCACGCTCACCCCAATGCCGAACCGGAAAACGGATTCCAATAACCGCGGGCTGTTCTCGACCGACTACGTCGGCCGCAGTCAAGGCTGGGCGGAGGCTTCGTACGCCGAGCGCGAGGCGCTCTGGCAGGAGCACAAGGACTACACGCAGGGCTTTTTCTGGTTTCTGGCGAATGATCCACGCGTGCCGGAAGCGGTGCGGCGCGAGGTTGGCCGCTGGGGTCTCGCGCGTGATGAGTTTACGGATACCGAACACTGGCCGTTTCAGCTCTATGTCCGCGAAGCCCGCCGCATGCTCGGCGAGTACGTCGTCACGGAACACGATTGCCGCCGAAAAACCACCATGACCGACCCCGTGGCACACGCGTCGTACGCGATGGATTCGCATGTGGTCGGCCACTTCGTCGACGAGCAGGGCCGGCTACGGGTCGAGGGCACTTTCCTCGAGAACATCCGCGCCTTTCCGATCAGCTATCGCGCCCTGCTGCCGCAACGCACGGAATGCACCAACCTGATCGTGCCCGTTTGCCTGTCGACCAGTCACGTCGCCTATGGCTCGGTGCGGATGGAGCCCGTCTTCATGATGCTGGGACAGTCGGCCGCCACTGCCGCCATGTTGGCGCAACAGCAACGCACCACGCTCCACGAGTTGCGCTACGAAGATCTGCGGACCCGTCTACTGGCCGACGGCCAGGTGCTGGCGCTTCCGGTCCGCGCCGCCCGAAGCGGGACTGCAGGCGTCCGCGGTGAGCCGCCGGCCGACGCCGTTGCGGCGATTGAGAAACTTCACCGGTTTGATTTCTTCGCACCGGCCGATGCATCGACCAATTTCTGGCGGAATGCCGCGCGCCCGGGTGCAGCCTGTGAAGCCGAGCGCGTGGCCGCGTTGATCATTGCCGCCGCCCAACGCTTCGAGCGTGGCACCACGCGCGTCGAGGATGCGATCACGGTCTTGAAGAAACGTGATAACACCCTCGATGCCCCAACTTGGCTCGCCCACACTCAAACCGGCGGCACATGGCCGGGGGAAGCCGTGGCTGACCTTTTAAAGACTCTCGCAAATGCGTTCTAGCAAACCGAAGGGTCAAAGGGATCTCCTCGGGCCCGAACCGTTCCTTGGCGGCATATTCAGAAAAGGCCGGGTGCGCGGAGCGTAAACGATTCAAGGGCGGGCGTCTCTACCGAGGCGCCGGTAGGGTCGAACTCCCACGGTGCGTTGGGGCGCACAATTGCACCGCGGCGATTGAGTCTCCTCCAGATCGGTCCAGACTTTTACGCGAATCGGTGACGAGTGTGGCACCAAAAACGACCGCATCCGCGCCGTTTCTGCGTCGATGTGAATTTCGGCCCGACTGGAATTCACAGTGCCTCAGTCGAGTAAGCCCGGCGCAAACGAAAATCCAAAATGAAAAACCACACTATATTGAGCGTCTTCGCGGCGACGGTCTGCGGAGCCGCCATCAGCCTATCTGGCTGTAGCCGCGACATCACGAGCGAGGCACGCGTTACACCCGCAGTTCCGACGCACCCGCCCGGCTCGACCGAGCTTCATGCCGTTGCTCAGCTTAACCCCACACAAGGCAATCAAGCACGGGGCACGGTTCGTTTTTCGAGCGAAGGCGGTGCGGTCCGCGTCGTCGCCGACATCACTGGGCTCACTCCCGGCGAACATGGATTTCATGTCCACGAAAACGGCGATTGCTCCGCCTCTGATGCCAGTTCGGCGGGCGGGCATTTCAACCCGACCAAACAGCCCCACGCCGCGCGCGACGCAACCGCGCGCCACATCGGTGATCTTGGTAACCTGACGGCTGATACCACAGGACGCGCCCAGCTCAGCTATCTCGATCCGATGCTCACGCTTGCCGGAGAAAAGTCCATTGTTGGTCGCGCGGTGGTCATTCATGCCGGACGCGATGACCTGAAGTCGCAGCCATCGGGTGACTCCGGTGCGCGCGTCGCCTGCGGTGTGATCGAGCTGGAGAGGAAAAACTTTTAGCCCGGATATTTCACCCTCTGCTTTTTCATCGCGAGCCAGAGGAACGAGGGCGTGGGGTGTGAGACAGAATTCTTTTAAAACCCAATAGGCCCGGCTATTTTGTTGCGATCGTATATGTGTATGCCGTATATTATTGGCACTATGCCTGCCGCACCTACCCCTGAAACGATCCTCCACGACATCGCCCAAATTCAACGCATGGACCGAGGTACCATGAGCGTTATCCGCCAAGGCCCGGAGGGGCCATATTACAACCACCAGTGCTACGAACACGGCCGGAATGTTTCGCGGTATGTTCCCCGCGAACAGGTGCCCGATCTCAAGGCCGCCATTGAGGGTTATCAGCGTTTCGAGCAACTCGCCGATCAATACGTTCAGCTCATGGTGGAGAAGACCCGGACTGAGAGACAAGAGAGCTCAAAAAAAAAGCCCCCACGCCCCAACTCCTCCTGGCCCAAGAGGAAGAAATCCAGCAGTTGATGGTGCGCTTCGGTGCCGGGGAGCCAAACGGGGTGGCCGTGCAGCAACTGGAAATGCTGGTGCGCACCGCGATTTTCAAACCCGCCAACGCGCTGGTCGGCTATTTGCTCCAAGGGGCCGCCGAACGCATCGACGCCACTTACCAAGCCAAACCCGGAGAAGTGCGCAAAACTCAGGTCAGCCTTCAGGTACAGGGGATTTTTGGCACCTTCCAACTCCAGCGTAACTACTACTACGACGCGGATAAGAAGCAGGGCCACTATCCCGCCGATGACGCGCTGGGATTGGAAGTGAGTTACACCCCGGCCTTGGCGAAACTCATGGGCCTGGAAGGGGCCGACGAATCCACTTACCAGAAAGCCGAACGCCATCTGGAGCAAACTGGCGGCATCACGGTGTCAGGCCGTCAGATTCAGCGGGTGGTCCAACGCGTGGGCAGCGGGGCGCAGCAATGGCAGGAGCGGCCAGCCAAACCGGGAAGCTGCCAGGTCTGCGCTGCGCCCATCATGGATGTCAGCGCCGATGGCACCGGCGTGCCGATGGTGCCGAAAGAACTGGCCGGGCGCAAAGGCAAGCAGCCCGACGGCAAAGCGAAGACCAAGCAGGTCTATTTGGGGTGCGTGTTTACCCAGCACCGAGTCGATGCAGAGGGCCACCCGGTGCGCGACTGGGAATCGACGAGCTACGTTTCCGGCTTCATGCCCATCGACGAGTTCGGTCCGTTTCTGCGCCAGGAGGCGCTCCGGCGCGGCTTCGGCACGGCCGCCAAGGTCGTCGTGCTCATCGACGGAGCCACCGGCCTAGAAAACATGGGCAAGCTCAACTTCAAGGACTGCACCCAAATCGTCGATTTTTTCCATGCCATGGAGCATGCGGGGCAGGTGCTGGATGCCCTCGTCGGCAAGGCGCATCCGAACCACAAGTCTCGGCTTCGCCACTGGGCGAAATGGCTGCTCAAGGACAAGGTGGAGGATTTGATCGCAGAAACGCGCCGGGCCTGCGCGGGCAAGCCCGAAGACCCGGCAGTCGAAAAAACTCTGCACTACTTCGTGACTAACGTCAGCCGGATGCAGTACGGAACATTCCGAAAAGCGGGCTACTTCATCGGTTCGGGCGTCGTGGAAGCCGGCTGCAAAACCGTCATCGGCGCGCGCTGCAAACAATCGGGGATGTTCTGGTCCGAGCCAGGCGCCGAGAACATTTTGGCCCTGCGCTGCATCCACAGCAGCCGGCGGCTGGACGAGTTCTGGAAGCACCGCCTCGATGCCCAGGCGGCCCGCAACGACTCCCTCTCCCTCGTGGCCGCCTAACAGAAGAAATTTGTTCTCACACCCCTCAGAACTCGAAGTTGGCGGTGAGCCGCCACGAACGCGGCGCAATGATCACTGCCCGGCGAACGCTGGTGCTGTCACCGCTGAGAGTCGTGACGCGCGGCTCGGTGTCGTTGAACAGGTTTCGCACGTTCAGTTGAAGGCTGACGTTCTTGAAGAATGGCAACTTCTTTCCGCGGAAACGATAGCCGGCCAAGGCATCCGCTTCGCCCTGGGCCTTGCCCCATTGCAATTCTTCATTGTTGTCGAATCCCAGTGGCGCCTTGCCCTGATACCGATAGCCTCCACCGACATACGAGCCGCGCAGCGGTCCTTCCTCGAAACCGTAGCGGGTGAAGACACTGAACTTGTGCCTGCGGTTGCCGAGGATCAGATCGCCTTCGCGCACCCAGCGCAGCCGCTGCACGTCGGCTTCCCACATGGCCACCAGTCCAGCGACGTCGAGAAGCTGACCGTTCGTCCCTTCCACCCCGGTCGGAACGTTGCCGTATTGGAGGTACCAGGGCAGCGCCTCGGCCGCCCATGCCTTGACCTCCGGGCCGATATTGCTGTCGAAGCCATCGGTGGAGGAATAGCTGACGGTCAGCCGCCAGTTCTTCGTGAGGGCACCCGTGAGATTGAACTCATAGCCTTCCAGTTTCCGGTCGATCGTTGCCTGGTTGGTGATAAAGGTGCGTGCATCCGCCGTCTGTTGGGAAATGGAACCTGCGGCGACGAGCGCGCTTAGAATGCGATTGTTCAACACCGTGGGATTGTCGGCGGTGCCGCTGAATCCGCCGCCTGTGGCCCCAATCATTTCCACGATGAAGCGATTGGCCCGGGCGCTGAGCTTTCCATCAAAAAACGAAAGTCCGATTCCGTAGTCCTATCCCCTTGCCTCCGAGGTCGGTGGCACCCGGCCATCCGGGAGGATTAGATGGGCTGTATTAGGAATGTCGATACTGTTGGAAAAATTGTAGAACAGCGAAATATTGCGCGTGGCATGCCCCACTGCCCCCAGCGTCCGGGTTGTGCCGGAGAACTCTTCGTGGGAGGGCACGATGCCGGGAGCGCCCAACGACCACTCGTTGGTCACCGGATCACGTTCCGACTGCCTGACATCCAGCTCGAGTTCGTCTTTGCGGAAGCCGAAGCCCAGCACCAGCCGGTCACGGAAGTACCGGGCGTGGCTGCCGAAGAGCAGCGTCGTTTGGCGCTCGATGTTGTCACGCTGGCCGCCTCGACTGAAGGGCACCCACGTGGAGTTCAACATCCGGCCTGGAGTCGTGGGGTCCGGAATGTTTTGCAGCAAACCATTGATGGGGCCTGTTCCAGAATGATACGTTCCCCAGTCGCCGGAAGTGACATAGAAGCGGCGCCAAACCTGATTCTGATCGTTTTCGGGGGCGGCGTTGAACAGGCGGCCTTCCCACGCCTCGACCCAGTTGTGGTTCAGCTCTTTCCGCCACTCGTACTCGCCCATGCCCGCGAGACGGTAGTTGCCCCACTTGCCGAAATCGAGTTCGTGCGAAAGCATCAAGCGCGTATTGTGGGACTTTTGCCGGTTGGTGGCAGTGGTCCAGCGACCGCCTTCAAACATCAGGTCTCCGGTATGGGGGTTCGGTGATCCATTCGGAAGGAAGGCCTGTGGATCGGCGTACAAGGTGGCGTTCCCGGTGCGACCCTGTCCCGAAACGAACGATTTTCGGTTGGGCACCTGAACGTTGTGCGACAGCTCGAGGAAAGTATGGTCAAACAGTTTCTCCTCCCAGAATGCCGTCAGGTTCTGCAGATTCGCGTCGCGCCGATTAAACCCGCCCACCGGATTGACGGTATAGTCCGCCAGGCTGCGGTCCAGGATCACGTTACCGTTTCCTGTCGCGCGATTCTGGCCCTGATAATTGTATACGGCGTCCAGGTTTCCCACATACGTGATGCGGCGCTGGCTGACGTTGTACCGCGTCAGCCCGAGCGCACCCAGGTTGCTGGTTTGCACGCTCTGCACGATGGGTGCGCCCGCGTCCAGCCAGCCACTGACACCGTTGAAGGCCGGCGCGGGTCGCACGCCGATATTTTCAATTTCTACCACTTCATAATCGATCCGAAACCGCGTCCGTTGACGAGGCTGCCAGGTCGAGGCGAGATGGATACGCTGGGTGTCGTTGAAGGCATGTTCGCGATAATCGTTCTGCTGGCTGTAAACCGCGTTCAACCGCACCCCGAGTTTCCCGTCCAACAAACTCTGATTCACATCCAATGTGCCGCGATAGCTGTCGTAACTGCCGATCGTAAACGAAACGCGCCGGAAATCACGTGTCAGGTTGGCCCGCTTCGTCAGGGTGTTCACGACTCCGCCGGCGGAACCGATTCCAAACAGAATCGAGTTAGGGCCGCGGTTCTCTTCGATCCGGTCGGCATTATAGGCATCAGACTGCAGACCCCACCGGAAATAGTTCCGTGTCACTGTCGCAGCGACCCCGCGGATCCTCACCTGCTGGGCGGTATGCGCCGGCCGTGCGCGAGTTGAGCCGGACCGAGCTGGGATACGCCGAACTGCCCGAGCCGCGACGCCGCACCTATGAGCAAATGACATCAGGGCAGGAGGACTGTCAGTTGGCTGAGATCGAAGGCATCGTGCGTAGCCTTACCAGCGAAGGAGTGTTGTTGGCCATGGGAAACGGACGGGTCGAGGTCGGCTGCTCGACTGCTTTGGTTGACGATCTCGAGCGACTGGTGGATGCCCGGGTGCAGTTGAAGGGAGTTGTCTCGGGTCGGTTCAACGAAAAGCGGCAGTGGATCGCGCCCCGCTTCACGGTCTCAAGCCGGGATGCCATCACAGTGCTGCACCCGGCGCCGGCGAACCCATTCGACGCTCCCGCGCATTCAGTGGAGGATCTATTGCGCTGGGAGCTCAACAAGGCGGGCCGCCATCGTGTGAAGGTCCGGGGCGTGGTGACCCACTACGAGCCCGGAGTTGCGGTATTTATCCGCGAAGGTTCAACCGGCCTGCAGATTCGCACGAATGAAACGGAACCGCTCGCCCTGGGCGATGCCGTCGAGGTCCTCGGTTTTCCGGCACCCGGCACCTACAGCGCGCTGTTGGAAGACGCCGTGTTTCGGCGCACGGGGAAAGTCCCGGAGCCCCAGCCCTTTCGAGCGACCCCCGAGCAACTGCGCCGCGGAGGGTGGGATGGCGGTCTGGTAATGGTTCGTGGACTCCTGTTGGAATCAGTCCGGCAACAACGGGCGCGCTTGCTGGTGATCCAAGCGGATGACTCCATCTTCCATGCACAGTTGAGTCTGGAAAGTGAAGAGGCACCCGAACTACCCGCCGCGGGAAGCCTGCTCGATCTCACAGGAATCAGTGTGGTTGCCGAGACCACCACCGACGGCGCTCGGTTGAGTCCGCGGACGTTTTCCCTGCTCCTGCGTTCTGCCGCGGACATAAGCGTGATCGAACCGCCGGCGTGGTGGTCCGCGCGGCGGCTATGGCAGGCGCTCGGGGTGATCTCGGCAACTGCCTTGGGGATTCTCCTCTGGGTCTGGTTACTCCGCCGGCAAGTGCACGCGCAAACAACAGCGTTGAAGGAACAGGCGCATCGCGAAGCCATCCTGGAGGAACGCACGCGCATCGCACAGGAACTGCACGATACGCTGGACCAGGAACTGACGGGGATATCCCTCCAGCTGAATGCGGCGGTATCGCAAATAAAGGACGATCCCGTCAGCCGGCGCTTGGAAGTCGTGAATCGCCTGCTCAAGCGCAGCCAGTCGGAAGTCCGGCGCTCCGTTTGGGATTTGCGTCGGCCGGCCCTGGAATCCGGGGGGCTGGCCGCGGCAATCAAGCAGACGGCGGCGCAACTACGAAACGATTCGACGTCCCTCATCGACGTCCAGGTGCACGGGGTCGCAACATCGCTACCTGCGCTGGTCGAACATCATCTCCTGCGCATCGCCGCCGAGGCGGTGACCAACGCGTTCAAGCACGCCTCCGCCAGCCGGATTCGCGTCGAACTATTCTACGAACGCAACGGGGTGCGCCTTTGCGTGGAGGACGACGGGCGTGGGTTCGTCGCCGAGCAGGCGCCTGGACACGCCAGCGGCCACTTTGGCCTGATTGGAATGCACGAGCGAAGCCGAAAGATCGGCGCAGTTTTTCTCCTCCACAGCGAACCCAGACAGGGAACATGAATTGAGATCCAACTCCGGGAAACGCGGAATCACCCACCTGCCCCCGCGCCCCATACTCTGGTGAGTATCGACGAACGATGAGCGAACACCCTGACACGCGGATACGAATCCTGGTGGTGGACGACCATTTCGTCGTGCGGATGGGATTGGTCGCATCGCTCAATCTGGAACCCGACATGGCCGTGGTGGCCGAGGCCAGCGACAGCCAGCAGGCGCTCGATCAGTTCCGGAAACACCGCCCGAATATCGTCTTGATGGACCTGCGGATGCCGGATGTCGACGGGGTGGCGGCAACCGCTCTGTTGTGCCGGGAAACTCCGCCCGCCCGCATCATCGTTTTCTCCAGTTTCGCCGGCGATGAAAACGTGCGCCGGGCGCTGGAGGCGGGAGCCCACGCCTACTTGATCAAGTCCGGTCCGTACGAGGAGTTGATTGCCGCGATCCACACGGTTCACGAGGGAAAGTTTTACCTTCCGCCCGCAGTGGCGGCTGATCTGGCTCAACACATGTCGCGCCCCAGCTTGAACAGCGATGAGCTGGAGGTGCTGCGTCACGTCGTCGGCGGCCGGAGCAACAAGGAAATCGCCGACGTGCTGAAGGTCTCGGAAATCACCGTGAAGCGCCGCATGGGTCACATCCTGCAGAAACTCAGGGCCAGTGACCGCACACAGGCGGCGACCATGGCCATTCAACGCGGACTCATCGAACTGGGATGACCGACGGCCGGAGACGTTGGTCTGCCCCTCGTAGCATTTTTGAAACACATGAATCGTCGCGAATTACGCAAAACGTCCGCTGTGGCCACCACTGCGCTCGCGCTGCCGCCTGCACTCACGTCCTGCGTCTCGGTGAAAACCGCCCGGGTGAAACGCCCGGCCCCCTCCGAACGAATCATGAACGGAAGGGAGGTTATTCCCGGGGCCACTGTGGGGAGGGTGGCGGCAGGAAATCGCTTTCGCGCACCATCCACTTTCCCAAGGCGCTGCGAAGCGTCGCTTCGATCGCCGCCGTCGCGGCCTGCCCCGAGAGATTGTTGAGTTCATGAGGGTCCGACTCGAGATCGTAGAGTTGAAACTCGGGGCGGGGAGAGGCAAAGAGCAGACGCTCGTGCAGTGGTGAGAGCGAATTCTCGAGGTGCGCCCGGGTAACTGCCCGCCAGGCCGGCGGGCCCGGCATGTCGACTGGAGTGTAGGCACGATCGGGCAGCGCGTGGTAGATATAGTGATACCGCTTCGTGGTGACCGAGCGGGAGAGATCGAGGCCATCCGTCCGGGTGATCGGTCCATAGTGCCAGCCGCGCTCCGCATAGACATAGTCGCGCCCCGTGAAGGGCCGCCCCTTGAGCGCCGGCAGGAAACTCACACTGGTCATCGCCGCCGGCGCCGGTAAACCCAGCGCCTCCAGCACGGTGCCGGCGAGGTCCTCCCCGCTTACCAGTGCGTCCGACTGCGTACCCGGCTTGACCACGCCGGGCCAGCGCACGAGCAGCGGCACGTGCGTGCCGCGTTCGTAGAGCGTTCCTTTGCCCCGCAGCAGCGCCTCTCCGTTGTCGCCCATGAAGATGACCAGCGTGTTGGCGGCGAGACTACGCTTCTCCAACACTTTCATTGCCGCGCCGAAGCCCTGGTCGAGATCGTAAACGGAATGCAGAAAATCGGCGTAATCCGCCCGCACCTCCGGCAAGTCCGGAAAATCCGGCGGAAGCTTCAACCGGGCGGGATCAAAGGTGACGCCCGGCGACACTCCCTTCCACGCCCGGTGCGGCTGACTAAAGCCGAAGTACAGGAAAAACGGCCGACCGGCCGGAACCTTGTCCAGGGCCTCGGCGAAAACCTCCGACACCCGGGCAAGATCAGTCGCCGACTTGGTGGAAAGGATGCGGACGTGATCGAACCGTCGGTCGAGATATTTCAACCCGGCCTCCTGCAACGCGTCCGCCACATAGGCCTCTTTCTCGATGCGGGCGCCGTCGAGGTGGTGATGTCGCCCGTCGATTCCCGCCCAGTACCCGTGGGACCGCAGCACGTCGGTGAAGAACACGGTGTCCACCGGTGCGGGCTGCGTGAAGCGGGTGATGCGGAGTCCCACGGGCGAGCGTCCGGCAAACATCGAAATTCGCGAGGGCGCGCATTGCGGCGCCGTGGTGTAAGCCCGGTTGAAGCGCATACCTTGGGCGGCAAACGCATCGAGGTTCGGCGTGATCGCATTGGGGCTGCCGTAGCAGCCGAGATGCGGCACGCTGTGATCGTCCGAAAGGATGAGCAGGATGTTCGGCCGCGTTGCGGTCGCGCCAGCCGCGAGTTGGGCCAGGAGGCAGAAGACGAAGGGTAGTGTTGCGATTCGGGGATTCATATTGCGACGGAGGGTGGGCGGTACAGCGGAGTGCGGAAGGCCGGGGCGTTCATCGCGTCCTTTCGTTCCGCCGCCGTTTTGCCTCCTCGTTCGGCACAAGGCCCACTTCGTCCGCCCAGCGCTGATACCGTGCTTTCATCTCCTCGACGCGGCCGGGGAAATCCGCCGCCCGGTCGCGCAATTCCGTGCGGTCGGCGGCCACGTCGTACAATTCCCAGCCGTGGCGCGCACTTTGGGCCGCCACCAGCTTCCAGTCGCCGACCCGCACGGCCTGGTTGCCGTTGTGCTCCCAGTACATCGCGGGAAGTTCCGACCGGCGCTCACCGCGAAACACCGGCGCAAAGCTCCGTCCATCCAGCGGCGTGATCGCCTGCCCTGCGTGCACCGCCGGATAGGATGCCCCGGCAACGTCGAGCATCGTCGCCATTATATCCATCACTTGTCCCGGCTGGTGGTTGAACCGGCCGGGATCCTTGATTCCCCCGGGCCAGGAACAAATGAGCGGAGTGGCGATGCCGCCCTCGTGGACGAACTGCTTGAATTTCCGGAACGGCGTATCCGAAACATTCGCCCAAGGCGGCCCGTATCCCCAGTATCCACCCCGCGGTCCCGGCGGCACGTCGGGATCGGAGCCGGCGGTGTCGCGAAGGGGATCGAGGTGGCAGCCGCCATTGTCCGACAGGAACATTACGAGGGTGTTCTCCCGCTGCTTCAAAAGCTCGAGTCGCGCCATGACGCGGCCAATGCCCTGGTCCATCCGGTCAATCATTGCCGCATACACCGCCATGCGCAGATCCCACAGATCTCGCTCGGCCTCGGGGACGTCGGACCATGCCGGCACGGATCCATCGCGCGGCGAGAGCGCCCATTGGGGATCGATCACGCCCAGTTCGAGCTGCCGCTGGTAGCGCGTAGCCCGCGCGGCATCCCAGCCGGCGCGGTACTTGCCCCGGTACTTGGCGATGTCGCCCGGCCGCGCATGCAGCGGCCAGTGCGGCGCAGTGTAGGCCACGTAGAGCAGGAAGGGTTTTCCGGCCCGGGCTGCTCCCTCAATGAACTCGATTGAGCGATCCGTGATTGCATCGGTGAGATAGTAGTCATGGTCGTTCGGATTCGGCCGCCAGTATTGATCATCGAGCGCCATTTGAAACGACCCACCCGGCAGAATCTCCCAGTAACTGCCGGCGCCGTGCAGCAGGCCAAAATAGCGATTGAAGCCGCGATCGACAGGCCATTGGCCGCGTTCGTGACCCAAGTGCCATTTGCCCGCCATGAGCGTGGTGTACCCCGCGGGGCGCAGCACTTCAGCCATCGTAACACAACGGCGGTTGAGATGGCCGAGATAGGCCGGCAGACCAAGATCTTCAGTGATCCATGCCATGCCGGCCCGCGCGGGATGAAGACCGGTGAGCAGGGACGCCCGCGTCGGATTACAGCGCGCTCCGTTGTAGAACTGGGTGAAGCGGATCCCCTCCGCCGCCAGTCGGTCGAGCGCGGATGTGTGGATTTCCGATCCGAAGCACCCGATGTCGGAATAGCCCATGTCGTCGGCGAGGATCACCACGATGTTGGGCGGAGAAGCCGCGCGGCTGTACGCCGCCGCGACGGCGAACACAAAGATCGAGAACCAGCATTTGAATTCCGCCGCTTGCATGGGGATGACACCTTGAATCGGTCCGTTACCGCACTTCGAACCGGATGCGAGCTCACTCGGAGGCGTCGCACCCCGTCCGTCCGCAGGATTGCCCGCCCGCGACCGGACTGCAATGATCCAAAAGTATCATCGAGATGATACCAACGATCAGGTGACCGGCGAACGCCCCGCGCAGTAGGTCCTTGACCGCTCGTCGCCGCCGGTCGCGAATCGACCTCTCGCTCATGCACCCCCCTCGCGTCTTCAGCCCGTTACTCGTCGCCTGCCTGACATTGTTCCAGGCCGGTGCGTGGGCCGCTGCGACCGCGGCGGTCGAACCTGCCCGGCCGGCCAAACCGCGCAACGTCGTCCTGTTTCTGGTCGACGCCATGGGGCGGGACGCGGGCTGCTACGGCAACCCCGTCATCAAGACGCCGCACCTCGATGCGCTGGCGCGCAACGGCACGCTTTTCTCGGACGCGTTTTGCACCACGTCGAGTTGCAGTCCGAGCCGCGCGGTGATTATGACCGGACTGCACCATCACGCGAACGGGCAGTATGGGCTGGCCCATGGCGAGCATAACTTCTCCTCGCGGCCGGACGTGAAGTCCCTGCCGCTGCTCATGCGCGCAGCGGGCTATCGTACCGCAAAATTCGGGCGATCCGTGCATGCCCGCCCGTACGAAATCTATGAATTCGACGTAACCGTGCCGGCGACGAATCTGCCGGTCACCCTCGAGCGACGCCTGTATGGACGCGACATCGTGCGCTGCGTCGACGACGCGGGCCAGTTCATTTCAGCGGCTGATCCCCCGGCCGTTCTTCGTGATGGTGGCAACCTGCGATGCCCACCGTTTTGGCACGCGCTTTGACGAGCTCCCGGATAAGCCCAACACGTTTGCCAACGACCACCGTTACACGGGAGTCGACGAGGTGTTGTATTCGCCGGAGCAGGTGCTGGTACCCTCGTATTTGAGCGACACCCCCGCGACGCGCGCCGAGCTGGCCCAATATTACCAAAGCGTCTCCCGCCTCGACCAGGGGCTCGGCCGGCTGGTTGCAGTGCTGAAACAAACGGGCCACTGGGACGACACCCTGGTCATTTTCATCGCCGACAACGGCGCGGCGTTTCCCGGGGCCAAGACCAACGTCTACGAGCCGGGGTTGCGCCTTCCCTGCGTGATCCGCGATCCGCGGACCCCTCAGGTCGGCGTCGTCAGCGATGCCATGGTCAGCTGGGTGGATATCGCCCCGACAATTCTCGACTATGCCGGGGCGTGGTCGCCCGAGGTCGAGATGCATGGCCGCTCCATCCTGCCGGTGCTCGGCCGGGCGAACGCCCCGGAGTGGAGCGAAATCTACGCGTCGCACACGTTTCACGAAGTGACGATGTATTATCCGATGCGGGTTGTGCGCGATCGGCGCTACAAGCTCATCTGGAACGTAGCCCACTCGCTCGAGTTTCCCCTGGCCTCCGATCTGTGGAGTTCGGCCACGTGGCAATCCGTGGCGGGTCCGGAGGCCGCCGGGCGGCTGGGCCGGCGGACCGTCCAGAGTTATCTGCGCCGGCCGCGTTTCGAGCTCTACGACCTGCAGACGGACCCCGAGGAGACTCGCAACCTGGCGGACGATCGTGCGCACCGCGAACTGCTCGATCGCATGGTGGCGAGGCTGAAAACCTTTCAACGCCAAACCCGCGATCCGTGGCTGGTGAAAGGGACGCACGAGTGATCGTCGGTGCGAAGCCGAGCCCTACGGGATGCAGCGGGAACTTCGCTGCGGTCGAGTCGCTCTCCACGTGCACGTGAAACGGCTCATCACGATCGCTCGAATAGAAATGAAACCGATAGGGCCCGATGATCTTGACCGTAGGCACGCTTCCCAGCGTTAAACGATCGTATATGAACGCCAGATCGGCTCCGCCTGACTTCGGGGTACGGCCTCACAACTGAACAGAGTTTTCGCTGCTCTTGCCCCCCCGATCGACCACTCAACATCGATTCACAAAGTGAAGAAACTCCATCCAACCAAAAAAGAACTTTCTTGATAAAGTCCGGGAAGAATATCGACGGAAGAAACCGTGAGGTTCAAGCCGCCCGGTTTAAGTGAGTTTCATCCGGCCGCTGGCACAGAGCCCGGGATGGGATCTTTGAGCAATTCGCAGACAATACGCTGGCTCGGATCAGACCGCAAAACTTGCGGTAGCCACGTATGTGGACGCAACGCTTTCAGAATGTGGAGCGCCTGCTCTTCAGATTCGATGTGGCCCCGGAATAGTTCTTCGTTGTACTCTGGAAGCTCCAGACCTTCTTCCTGAAACCAGCTCTCAAGAAATATTGGCTCTAAAACGCCGAACCAGATGGTGACGAATTTGCCGTCCTGGCTCAGGTAGCCGTTGAGTCGATGGTAGTCGTGCGTTCCGTCGACACGGGCGTGATTACGCCACTCGTAGAACTTCACATCCCCCGGCGGCCTGTGCGTGGGCAGAAGCACAAAGCCATGGCGAATCGGTTCAAACGAGCGAAGTTTCGACCGATCTCCAGCACTGGCCCCTTTCGCGTTGGTATTCATAGTGCCTCTTCGATCTGACGAGCTATTTCCATACGCTCAGGCAGCACTCGTACGATGATCGTGCCGTCGTTCGAGATCAAATAGACAACGAAATGACGTGGACTGCCCACAATCTGATCATGGACCGCAGCTCGCTTGCGACTGTGCCTGATATGATATAGTCGAATGCCGGTTTGAAGAGCTGGCATTTCGTACGAGTAGAGGAGCTGGGGATCGGCGTGGATCTCAGCGATGGCTACAGCGAGCAGCGTCTTGTATCGCTCAAGGGCCGCATCGCCGAAATTCTCCACCGACCATTTGCGAGCATTCTTGATGTCGGGGCGCGCGGCGGGAAAATAGCGCATTAGCATCAGATCACGGTTTTACTCGAAAGTCTTTTCGGGCGTCGTCCGCGCATTCGTCCATGAAAGTTTCGAGGTTAGAGATTTCGACGGGCGCGCCCGAGTCCAAACCGAGTTGGATTTCCTGGCGGAGCCGGAGGAGCCTTAATTCGCGTTCTTCCTCTTCTCGGGCCATGGCAATCAGCGCGGCGCGGTGGACTTCGCTAGCGTTGTTGAACGCACCGCTTTCCACGGCCTTCTTCACGAAGCGGTCGAGTTCAGGCGTCAGGTTCACGTTCTGGGTTGGCATGGTTCTATCTTAGCCCGATTGGCAATCTTCGTCAATCGGTGTTGTGCTCTCTCCATCAACCGGCAGCATGACGACGGGAGCTGCCTGTAACATCACCGCTGATGCGAAGGGGGCGGACCGATGGGGAAGAAATCGGCGGAGGAGAAACTGCTGCTGGCAGCCGCGCTCAAACGTACCACGTCGGGTTTAAATGGTATGGCTGGCGGAGCGGTACAGATGGGTGCGACCGATCGCGTCGGGGCGCTGCTGCATCGGTTTCACGAGCGCGGTGGCACCGACCGACCAGCGTTCAAACGTATCCTGTCCGAATTCCTGGCATGACCCCTTCGGCTAGCTCCTGACCCATCATTGGCCCTTTTGATTTCTCCGCAACGTCAGCCCAACTGACGCCGCAGCTCCGCCAGATCGGCCTCGATCCGTGCGAGCACGGCCTTCGGGTCTTCCGGCTTTGCGTCCGCCGACGATGCGCTCGCCGCCGCCTCTGCCACCACGTCCGCAGCAGCGAGTTCCTGCATCGTGGAAACAATGATACCGATGAACAGGTTCAGAATCGTGAACGTGGCAATAACGATGAAGGGCACGAAAAAAGCCCAGGCCCAGGGATGCGTTTCCATCACGGGCCGCACGATGCCCATGGACCAGCTTTCGAGCGTCATGATCTGGAACAGCGTATAGAGACTTTCACCCAGCCCGCCGAACCATTGCGGATGCGCGCCGCCGAAGAGCTTCGTCGCAAGCACGCCGGCCGTGTAGAAGAAGATCGTCATCACCGCGATTACACCGGTGAGGCCGGGAATCGCGTGCAGGAACGCCGCCACCACGCGCCGTAATTGCGGAATCACGGTAAGCAGGCGCAGAACGCGCAGCACCCGGAGCGCGCGCAAAACAGCCCACGGTCCCGCGCCCGGCGCCAGCGCGACGGCGACCACCGCCAGGTCGAACCAGTTCCAGCCGCTCTTCCAAAACAATCCGCGATACACTGCCAGCTTCAGCGCCAGTTCCACCACGAAGATGGCGAGGCACAGGCGATCGATGATCACCAGCACACCGCCCCAAGCGGAGTTCATCACCTCCGCGTTGGTTTCGAGGCCGAGCACCGCGGAGTTTAGTAGAATAACGCCGACGATGAACGACTGCGCGGGCGGTGCCTCGACAAACTCGGCGACACGCAGCCGCCACGGCGCGGCGTGGGGGAGTTGACGAAGCGCAGCCAGGTCGAGTTCGCTCATGAGAAGAGCACGAAAGTGTCCGGCCGGGTACCCTCGTCAATCGCACGACGGCTGGAAATGTCCGCCGTGATTATACCCCCCAGCTCCGACCGTACCGCCCTGCACGCACCTCTTTCGCTGCTTTCCGCTGTTGCGACTCAACCCCGGAGGAGCATCAGGCCGCGGCCCCAGCGGCGTTTCGGGCGTAGCGGCACGCAGCGTTTATGCCCTGTTTTCCCTCTGGGTGCCGACCGCGAAGCCATGGCTCGCGGTCCGGCGGCAGATGGGCGAAACCGATGGCGTCGGGTCGCTGCTGCATCGGTTTCACAAACGCGGTGGCACCGAACCGCCAGAGCTCCCATGCATCCTGTCCGGATTCCTGGCATGACCCCGTCGGCAGCCCCTTTTACCCGACTATATATTCTAATGGTAAAGTTCGCTTCATTTCGTCGAAACCCGTACATCGTTCGGGGTTCACACCCGTACCCCGATGGACTTCACGTTACGCGTCCTACTTTCTGTTGCTGCCCCAATCTGGGCCGAACAGTCGCTGCGCGCGCAGACAACGGAACGACCGGCGATCTTCGCCTCCCGGTCAGCGACGTCGAGTTTGAGCGAGACTCCGGCAGAGACGGCGCACAACCCGCCCAGTCGCTTCTCAAACCGCGTACGAGCGCTCGTGAACACCGCGAGCGAGCGCTTACTTGCCGGGGCAAAGCCCTTCGAAATCACGACGTCGATTGCTGACCCCGAGTCGCGATCGGATTCCTCAACGTTAATACCCGGTTCGGGGACCGTAATGCTACCGCGCTACGTCGTGAAGTCGACGGCTCTCCGCTGGGAAGAAGAGGAACGACCAGACCTCCCGCCCCTCCGGCCCTATACAATCGAACGCGACGGTCGACCCGGTTTGGTGACAGGTTATACGTTCCCGGTGTGGCGCTCCTAGAGTGGTTCCAGGGAACTGAACCAAATCCAATCGATTTTGCGGGACGTGGCGTCGACCACGCGAGTGACTTCGGCCGCGTGGAGCTCAAGTTCAAAATCAGGTCCTGAGTGGGTGGCTACAGACATAGGTAAATGATTCGGGCTATAAAGAGCCGACGACGATTGACCGGCAGGCCCGGACAAGCTGGATATTGAATCTGCTCGCCGGATCACCGTTTACAAGATTGAGCGTCGACTCCACGCGTACCGGCCACGTGCAACAGGCTGCCCCATCAAACCGCTTCTGCAGGACCGCTACCGCAGTCGATCCAGCACTCCGCGCAGCTTCGCGCGGGCGGCGGTCGCCGCCGCGCCTCCTTCGCCGGCCGGAATCGGACGCACCTGCTCCGAGTCCGCCTCGAAATCGTAGAGACGACCGTCCTCGTACAACTTGAATCGCCTGTCGACCGCCCAGCGCTCGAGCCGTCGATTCTCCTTATCCACGCCGGGCCTCGGATCGTGGTGAAAAAATGCCCACTCGCGCGGCTGTCCGCGCTCGCCTCGCAACTGCGGCAGGAAAGTGCGACCGTCAATCGGGTGCGCCGGAGCCGTTCCAGCAACATCGAGCAGCGTTGCATAAAGATCGACGGAATCGATGATATCATCGGAGACGCTTCCCGGTAAAATTGTGCCGGGCCAGTTGGCGATCAGCGGCACCCGCACCCCGGTTTCCAAGCTAAGGCCCTTTCCGCCCCGGACCGACCGTCCTCGAAAATCGGATACGATCGAGCCGTGCGTGCCATTGTCAGTCATGAACACGATCAACGTTTGCTCGCGCAGTCCGAGGGCATCCAACTCGTCGATCAGCCTGCCCACGAGTTTGTCGGCATAGGCGACCATATCGGCGAAATACTTCACCCGACCGGATTTCTTCTTCATCGCAACCACATCGTCAGGGTGGTCCTTGTCAAACTCGACCTGCCGCTTCGTCGGATCCTTCCAGTCTTCACTGTCCGGAGTGGGTACGAAGGGATCATGGGTCAGCACCATGGGATAATACAGGAAGAACGGCTCGCTGCGATGCCGCCGGAAGAATCCCTTGATATAGTCGACGAAAAGATCCGGACCGTATGCGCCCGCGAGATCCCGGCGCAGGATGCCGTTATCGTAGATTGTCGGATCCGCATAGCGGGATCCCTTGTCCTCCGTATGCAGTGCATGCCACAGATAGAATTCGTCGAAGCCGCTCATTTCCGCGGGTTGCCCCTTGCCCCGCCACGCCGGCATGTCGGGTGGATCGTAGCTGAATAGCTGCCACTTGCCCACGATGCCGGTCTTGTATCCCGCGTCGCGCAACGCATGGGCAAAGGTCCGCTCCGCCGGATCCATGACACCAAACGCCTGCCAGTTTCTGAAATTATACAGGCCGGTCATAACTTGTAGGCGGGTCGGCGCGCACAGTGGCTGCGAGTAGGCCCGGTCAAAACGGATCCCGGTCGACGCCAGCCGGTCCAGATTTGGCGTCGAGTACGACGTCCCTCCATAAGTGCCGAGACCTTCGATGCCGAGGTCGTCGGCCAGGATGAAGACAATGTTCGGGCGCTTCGTATCCGCGGCCCATGAGACGGCAAGGGGCAACATTCCTGCGATCACCATCAACGATGCAGCGATGAATCGGAGCGAAGTCATACCTGTACTTCGCCGGGAATTCGCCGTCGTGACAAGCCGATCGCACGGATGAATTCGAGCTTGGGAACTCACTCCGTCGGCGGCGGGATGCAGCGGAACAAAGTTTCCTTTTTAGGCAAGATGACTTACCTGACGACATGCTACCCCGCCTTTTCGTCCTGTTCCTTTTCCCCGGCCTACCCGGCGCGGCTGACGTCGTCTTCACTGCAGGTTCCGACTGGGAGATTGTGTCGAGCGGTCACCAGTTTGCGGAGGGCATGGCCTGGGACTCGAACGGGGACTTCTATTTTACGGATGTTCCGCGGGCGCAACTCTTCAAGGTCGACCAGACCACCGGCGCGAAGACGCTCCTCGACGGCGCAACTGGGCGGGCGAACGGGATCGCCTTTGGACCCGATGGTCGGCTTTACGGCTGCGCCAGCGGCGACAAGGCCATCTACGCCTGGGATCCGAAAACCTGGGAGAAGGTCGCGGTCACGCAGGGCACGCTTTCCAACGACATCGCCATTCTGGCGAATGGCACGATCTTCTACACGGATCCGAATTCGAATCTGGTCTGGCGACTGGCTGCGGGAACGTTCGCCCGCGAGACCGCCGTCACCCTTCCCTGGAAGCCGAACGGCATTGCGCTGTCGCGCGATCAACAAACGCTGCTCGTGGCCGAATTCGACTCCGACACGGTTCATGGATTCTCCATCGGTCGCGATGGAACGTTGACGGGACCCGCGCGCCCGGTTTATCATCTGGGGGTACCATCGGACACCATGGGCAAGCTGGACGGCATGATGGTGCTGGCGGACGGTCGACTATTGATCGGAACCGCGTTGGGCACGCAGATCGCTTCGCCCGACGAAGATATTGCGCCTGAAAGCGCAAAAAACCGCCGCGCATACGCACGCCGTAACAATGGATAAAAAATTCGCCCACTGCCGACATAAGAAGCGCTCCGAGCACTCGAAGATCCCATTGCTCGGAAGTGATCCAGTAGAGATTGTGCTGCGGGTAAGTCTGCCCGCAATCGAGGCAAGGAAGCAGGCGATCTTTGATGTCGGCGATATAAAGTTTTTCTTTTTGGAGCAGACGCAAATTTAAGCGATCAATGGTTTTATGCCATTGGGCGGGTCGCTCCTTCGCCGTGTGACGGACGCTCAGCAGGGCATGGTGCTTGTACAGATAGTCCTTGAAACGCGGATAGTCGGCGGGATTGACGAGCCCTTTTTCGTTCCACGGATTAACCAACAAATGGCCAGACCAAGACACACGGCCACCTATCAAGTCCGAGGCCATGGCTAGCGGCAGCATCCGATCGGGCTCGATATCCAGTCTCTCGCGTGTAATGAAAATACGATCGGCTCCGGTTGCGACGCCAATGCCAATTCTTGTCCCGGTGACGTCGCTCTCCAGTGGGAAAAAGGTGGATTCAAGATGCTTCAACAGGCGCAGCGCTTCCGGGGAGGAACAAGGCCACGGCTCACCTCCACGAAACCAGTCCGGGAAATGCGCCGTGCGCACGACTCTGTTAGAGCAACCACTCGTCAAAGAGCCGATTATGTCGACGCGATCTGCAGTCTCTATTCCAGGAAGTGCTTTTGCGACCACGACCGCGCCTTGCGGCTCATGAGCGATGATAGTGACCGCCGGATACGCCGACACTTCTGATTCAAACGCCGCGACATCGTGAGCCTCGATTATCGTGCGAACTGCGAAGCCTTGCGTGGTGATATACTCGCGCAACGTGGCGCCGTAATCATTCAACATCCAGCGATCCGCACAAATGTAGGCGCACACGCCGCCGGGTTTAAGCTGCATCAACGCCGCTTGGTAAAACGCAATATAGATGTCGGCCCGGCCCCGCATCGCGCTAAATGATCGATACAGCGCGGCTTTCTCCAAAGGAATTTCTTCAAGGCGAATGTAGGGCGGGTTCCCAAGAACAAAATCGGCTATGGGAAAGCCAAGAGCGGCTTCAAGAAAGTCGGCGGTTTTGATCCACGAACGTGCGAGCGACGCGGCCGTTGTATTTGCAACACCGAGGTCAATCAAGGTGGTGGTAACCATATCCACCGCGTTAGCGGCGGAGAGGGGATCTATCTCAAAGGCACGGATCGCTTCCGCCGCATTAATCAGCGGGATGCAGTGGCCACGACAGGACTCAACAAGACGACGCACCATCTCACGCAAAAAGGCGCCATCACCCGCAGAAGGCTCCACGGCGACCATTTCACCTAATCTTCGACCCACAGTGTAGCCCGCCAAATCTAAAATAAGCGCAACCATCCATGGCTTGGTGTAAACGACTCCCACCTCCCTAGATGGAGGGACTTCAGTCACGGGCTTAGCAATTTCGGATGGCATGAAAAGAACGACTGAAGCAGATAGCTTGAGTCTGTAAACGGCTTTGCTGAAAATTCTACGGATTGGGATTCCAACGTGCCTTGAAGTGAAGTGTAAGCGAGCCCTCAGTCGTAATCACCTATAAATCCGGGTGAGGCATCTCGGATACTGTTCGTTGCCGGGTGCTTCCTGGCGACGTGGTGCATCAACTTCAAATTCAAGCTTCCGGTCTACCCCATCATCGATTGCAGCATCTCAATCCTGTCCGTAATGGAATTGTCCCGGCACCGCGGTTGGCTAACTTTGGCCGGGGCAGCCTGAGGTGACTAATGCAAAGAACCCGATTCTATTGGCTCTCCTCTCCTCGACCTCTGGTCGGAGAACAAAACTACCAAGGTGATCGGCAAGGGTCAGGCTGAGGAAACTATTTCCAGAACTCGCGGCAGTTAACGATCCGTCTGAGGCAATGCAACTCGACGAAGTAAACGAACCCTCACGGAGTCTCTTTCACGAAATCCCAGGCGCAATCGGCGAGTTCGCCGTCTTTATAGCGGATCAAGAAACCCGCTCGCACTTCTGCTTCGATCCAGACTGAATCGACTTCGCCGGCGTTCGAAATGCCGTTGGCTCGCCGGATCACCTCGTGCGGGACGGCGAACGTTTCGCCTGACTCGAACTCGACTTCGAAAATGTCCTCGTCATCGAGGTATCGCACCGCCCGGATCGGCTCAAACGTGGCTGTGCCCAGCGGCTTCGGTTCCGCGTAGGTTTTCATAATACTTTGCTGGAATTCCTTCACGATTGCAACCACCGCCGCCGGTGGCTGGCCGCTTTCAAGGTAGGCATACGCGGCCAGCCGCACGCGACCCAGCAGACGGTTGTCACGGTCAAAAACATGTACGTGACAGGGCTCATGGTCGCCTTTGAACCACACGAAGAACTAGCCACCCCGGCGCTTGCGGCCATGACGCAAACGACTCGGGGCGGTTAAAGCTTCGCCAACAGCGCCTTCAGCTTATTGGCACGCCTCGCAGGCCTCGCCGTTTCTCATCGCTTCGATGCTGCAGGCGGTTTTTTCCTCGGCGGTGTAGGTCTTTTTTGTGCCCCCATTCGACGGGCTCATGGTCGCTGAATGGCTGCCGCCGGTGTCGCCGCTGTTCTGGCCGCCGGAGGAGCCTTCGTTGACCGCGCCGCGCATTTCTTTTTTCACGCCCACCGTTGCTTTCTCGATCGTGGAGGCTCCGAGGCTGCGGAGATAGTAGGTTGTTTTTAGTCCCACGTGCCAGGCTTGGCGATACATGTGGCTGAGCGTCTTGAGGTCGGGCGTCTTGATCCAGAGGTTCACGCTTTGCGCCTGGTCGATCCACTTCTGTCTGCGCGCGGCCGCGTCCAGGATCCACTTCGGATCAATATCAAAGGCGGTCAGATACTTGATTTTAAGATCCTTCGGGATGCGCTCGATGTCCTTCAGCTCGCCATCGAAATACTTCAGGTTATCGATCATGTCCTGATCCCACAGGCCCCGGGCCTTGAGGTCCTTCACGAGGAAGGGATTCAAGACAATGAACTCCCCCGAGAGATTCGATTTAACGAACAGGTTCTTATACGTGGGTTCAATACAGGGCGAGGTCGCCGTGATATTCGAGATCGTCGCGGTCGGCGCGATCGCGAGGCAGTTCGAATTGCGCATGCCTTGCTGCGCGATCTTCGCGCGCAGGGGCGTCCAATCCAGTTTGCCACCACGCGGCACTTCGACTTCCACGCCGCGTTCCTTCTCGAGCAGATCCAGCGTGTCCTGCGGGAGGAGTCCACGGTCCCACTTCGAGCCTTTATAGCTCGAGTAGGCGCCGCGCTCCGCTGCGAGGTCGGAGCTGGCTTCGTAGGCGTAGAACGCGATCGCTTCCATCGCCTCGTCATTGAACTCCACCGCTTCCGGGGACGCGAAGGCGTGTCCGCGGAGGTACAGCGCATGCGCCAGGCCCATCACGCCCAGACCGATCGGGCGGTGACGCAGATTCGACGTCTTCGCCGACGGGGTCGGGTAGAAATTAATGTCGATGACATTGTCCAGCGCCCGGACCGCCATGCGGATGGTCTCGCGGAGCTTGGTGTGGTCGAGCTCGCCGGTCGGCAGAAGATGCGAGTCGAGGATGACCGAGCCAAGATTACATACGGCGGTTTCGTCGTTGCTCGTATTGAGCGTGATCTCGGTGCAGAGATTCGACGAGTGGATGACGCCGACGTGATCCTGCGGGGAGCGGATATTACAGGCGTCCTTAAACGTGATCCAAGGATGTCCGGTCTCGAACAGCATCGAGAGCATTTTCTTCCAGAGCTCGAGCGCCTCGATTTTCTGACCCTGGATTTTGCCTTCCTCAGCGAGCTGCTCGTATTCAATATAGCGTTTCTCGAACGCCTGACCATAAAGGTCGTGCAGGTCCTTCACCTGATTGGAGCGGAAGAGCGTCCAGGTCTGGCGGGCCTCCATGCGCTTCATGAACAGATCGGGAATCCAGTTCGCCGTGTTCATGTCGTGCGTGCGGCGGCGGTCGTCACCCGTGTTCTTGCGCAGCTCGAGGAACTCGAAGATATCGTTGTGCCAGGTTTCCAGATACGCGCAGCCGGAGCCCTTGCGTTTGCCACCCTGGTTGACGGCGACGAGCTGGTCGTTGTGGAGCTTGAGGAACGGGATGACGCCCTGGGACTCGCCGTTGGTGCCGGCAATATAGGCGCCGGTACCGCGGACTGCGGTCCAGGAGCCGCCGAGGCCGCCGGCCCATTTGGCGAGGAACGCGTTGTCGGCGATGCCGCGGAGCATGATGCTCTCAAGCGAGTCATCGACGTAATAGAGATAGCAGGACGAAAGCTGCGAGTGGAGCGTGCCGGAGTTGAAAAGAGTCGGCGTGCTGCTGCAGAAACGGCGGCTCTTGTATAGTTCGTAGAGGCCGGTGACGCGTGCTTCGCGGTCGCCCTTTTCGTCGAGCATCAGGCCCATGGAGACGCGCAGCCAGAAGAACTGCGGGGTCTCGATGCGGCGGGCCGGCGTCTTGGTTTTGTCGATAATGAGGTAGCGATCGTACATCGTCTGGATGCCGAGGAAGTCGAACTCGAGGTCGGACGACGGATCGAGCGCGGCGCTGAGGCGGGACAGATCGTAGTCGAGCAGACGCGGATTGAGGCGGCTGATGGCGACGCCGTGTTCGAGGTATTTTTTGAAGGCGCGCTGGTGAGCGCTCTTGAGCGCGCCGATGCCCTCCTTCATGATATCCCAGCCGAGAACCTCTTCGTAAATATAGGTGAGCTGGATGCGGCCGGCGAACTTGGCGAAATCGGCGTCCTTCTCGATCAGCGTTTTCGAGTTGAGAACGATGGTGGCGTCGAGGTCCTTCTGGGTGATCTGATCATACACCGAGCGGCGGAGCTCGTTTTCGATCTCGTCATTGGAAAGGCAGAGATCGAGGCCGATGCGGGCGAACTCGATGCGTTTGCGCAGATCGGCGCCGTCCCAGAAGACATTGGTGCCGTCGACTTTTTTGACGACGATCAACGCGGACTGGCCGGGGGCGAGCACGGGAGCG